>Ga0255058_10000883_pt1 | contig 17254 bp, 18 predicted proteins | sample Cases_109_9_MG_FD_188637 | JGI IMG/M metagenome (GOLD analysis project Ga0255058, IMG submission 188637) | Seawater microbial communities from Amundsen Gulf, Northwest Territories, Canada - Cases_109_9 | ecosystem: Environmental > Aquatic > Marine > Gulf | place: Canada: Northwest Territories... | reverse complement strand
GGTCGCCTCGTTCAGCCACTTCCATCAGCGCACCGGCCGGATCCTTTCCCAACAGTTTCGCAATTTCTGCAATGTTCTTGCCGGCCAGCGACGGGTCTTCCTCGAACCGCGCAATGATCAGTCCATCTGCCGGCACTATTTCGCGAAGAGTGTATTCGGCGGTGTCCCGGTTGCTGAAATCGCGATCGGGAAACAGCACGGTGACGGTGCTTTGCCAGTAGGGGTACGGATAGATATCCGCCGTGACCTCAACACCGTTCGCTCTTGCCTCATTTAGTCGGGCCAGCAGGCGATCGGTTTGTCCCCAATGGCCGCTCATCGCAAGCTTGATGTGAGAAATCTGCACCGGGATATCGGCATCTCGTCCGATTCGGATGGCTTCGTCGATGGAGTTCCAGAAATCGATGTCTTCGCTGCGAATGTGACTGACGTAGCGACCACCTGCTTCGGCGGCAATGGCGGCAAGCGCAATGACCTCTTCGGTGGATGCGTACAGGCCGGGTACATATTCCAGGCCTGTCGAGAGACCGAGCGCACCGGCCTCCAGGTCGGCGTGTAACAACGACGCCATTGCAATGACTTCATCGTCGGTGGCGTGACGGACAAAGTCTTCGCCAAGGACTTCTCGTCGGAGACTGTTATGGCCGGAAAAAGACGCGATGTTGATGGCGACCGGTGCGCGCCGGATCATATTGTTGAAATCGACCAGGGCCGTATACGGATTATCCGTATATCCACTATCACCATCCTGACCTCGAACGATCGTCGTAATGCCCTGGCTTACTGCCGCCAGCGCCGTCCTGTTGTTCGCAATGTCGCTATCGTGATGACTGTGCGTATCGATGAAGCCCGGCGCCAGCACCAATCCCTCCGCTTGCACGACCGTTTCATTCGCAAGTGGCTGCAGATCGCCTATCTCGGTGATGCGGTCTCCTTCAATGCGTACCGAACCTATGAATTCGGCAGCACCGGTACCGTCAATGACCCTGGCGTTTTGAATGAGTAGCTGGGCAGGGGAAATGATGGGCAGCAGAAATAGTGCAACACAGAGAACGAAACGTTTGAGGCGCATAATGTGTTCGTCCATCTTATCGGGCACAGGCGTTTAGCTGTTATCGGCGCTCGATAATCATTACTTCGTAACGGCCGTCCGGACCGATATACCAGGAGGCCAGCGCACTGGTCACACTGACAATAATCGCGCCGAACAGCGCCGAGAAGAAGCCAGCTACGTGAAAATCATCCAGCATTGCGGCCACGAGGCCGAACATGCCGGCGTTGATCACCAGCAGGAACAGACCCAGCGTCAGCAATGTCAACGGCAGGGTCAGCAAGATCGCGAGGGGCCTGATGATCGCGTTGACGAGACCCAGCAGCAGGGCGGCCACCAGCAGCGTACCTGCCCCGTCGATCTCCACGCCCGGGACCAGCACGGTGGCGAGGCCCAGTCCGAGCGCGATGATCAGAGTGCGAACGATAATGCCGGTCATGCCCGTATTCTACACCGTTACCTGCGGCCCTGAGCGAACAGAAAGTGCGGAATGTGTCGTTCATCATTCCGCTGTGTTCCTGGACAAGCTTTGTTGCCCCCCGTGCATCTGTCCGCATGAAATAACTTCCCACCTGCGGTAGATTAAGCGACGCGCGGAAATGCCTGCTACCAGGTCGTCAATATGAAAAACAACAAACTGTGGCAGCAAGCCGCGGATGAAATCTTCTGGTATCGGGCACCGACGGAGCTGCTGGACTCAAGCAACCCGCCTTTCCACCGCTGGTATCCCGATGGCATCACCAACGCCTGCTACAACGCGCTGGACATCCATGTCGAAGCGGGCAGGGGCGATCGGGCGGCGCTGATCTACGACAGCCCGGTGACGCAGACAAAACGAATCATCACTTATTTCGAACTTCTGGATGAGGTGTCCCGGTTTGCGGGCGTCCTCGCTGCTCAAGGGGTGGAGAAGGGCGACCGGGTCATCATTTATTTGCCGATGGTGCCGGAAGCGCTGATCTCGATGCTGGCGTGTGCTCGCATCGGCGCCATCCACTCCGTGGTCTTTGGCGGATTTGCCAGCAAAGAACTGGCGGTGCGCATCGATGATGCCACGCCCAGGATGGTGGTATCCGCATCGTGCGGGGTGGAGCCCACGCGGCTCGTGCCCTACAAGCCGCTGCTGGACCAGGCCATCGAGCTGGCTGAACACAAACCTTCCCACTGCATCATCCTGCAACGGCCGATGCTGGAAGCCGAGCTTCTCGAAGGCCGGGATCTGGACTGGCAGCAGGCGATGGCCAAGGCCGAACCCGCCGACTGCGTACCCGTAGAGGCCAATCACCCGCTGTACATCCTCTACACCTCGGGGACGACCGGTCAGCCGAAAGGTGTGGTCCGCGATACCGGCGGCCATATAGTGGCGCTCAAATGGAGCATGCCGAACATCTACAACGTGCAGCCCGGGGACGTGTACTGGGCTGCATCGGACGTTGGCTGGATCGTCGGTCACTCCTATATCGTCTATGCGCCTTTGTTCAATGGCAACACGACGGTCATCTACGAGGGCAAACCGGTGGGTACGCCGGATCCGGGGGCGTTCTGGCGCGTGATAGCCGAATACGACGTCAAGGTCCTGTTCACGGCGCCCACTGCGTTTCGGGCCATCAAGAAAGAGGACCCGGCTGCCAAGTATGTGAAGAAGTACGATCTTTCCGGTCTGCAATCGCTGTTTCTCGCCGGCGAACGCTGCGATCCGGATACGCTGAACTGGGCAACCGACAACTTGAGCGTGCCGGTGATCGATCACTGGTGGCAGACCGAGTCCGGCTGGCCGATCTGCGCCAACTGCTTAGGGATCGAGCAGCTGCCCATCGTTCCGGGGTCGACCGCACGACCCGTGCCGGGCTACGACGTTGCCGTGCTGGATACCGACGGCAACGCGGTGGCGAACGGCGACGTCGGTGCTGTAGTGATCAAACTGCCGCTGCCGCCGGGCACGTTCACGACGCTGTGGAATGCCGATGAGCGCTACGTGAGTACGTATTTCAGCCACTATCCCGGTTATTACGAAACCGGCGATGCCGGCTACATCGATGACAACGGTTACGTGTTCGTGATGGCGCGTACCGACGATGTCATCAACGTGGCTGGCCATCGCCTCTCGACGGGCGCCATGGAGGAAGTACTGGCCGCCCATCCGGACGTGGCCGAGTGTGCGGTTATCGGCGTGGCGGATGCGTTGAAAGGGCAGTTGCCGCTGGGGTTGCTGGTGCTGAGTGCCGGTGTGGATCGGGATTCCCAGGAGATCGTCACCGAAGTCATCGAATCGGTTCGTAATGAGATCGGCCCCGTGGCGGCCTTCAAACTGTGCGCTGTCGTAGATCGGCTGCCGAAAACCCGCTCCGGCAAGATTCTGCGGGGCACGATGCGCAGCATTGCCGATAGCGAACCCTGGACGATGCCCGCAACGATAGAGGATGCAGGCGCGGTTGATGACGTGACTGAGGCGTTGCGGGGGCTCGGGTATGGGTAAACGGTGTCAGGTTTATTTCCTGTTATCGCTGATGTGAAATGCAGGCCTGACAAACCGCCCATTGAACCGAGAGGTCGGCCGTTGTGCGCTGCAAGGGAAAGCTGAAGTCGTGGAATGATGACAAGGGATTCGGGTTTATCAGGCCCAATGACGGAGGAAAAGACGTTTTCATTCACATCAAGGCTTTCGGCAACCGCAACCGGCGGCCGGACATTGGCGAGATGGTCAGCTATGCGATGTCCACAGACAAACAGGGGCGACCCTGTGCCGCCAGTGCGACCTTGCCGGGCGATCGTCTTGCGCAGGAGCCGCGGCGACCGTATCGACTTGTGCTGATACTCTTCGCCGGGCTCTTTCTCTGCTTTGTCGGTGTGTCAGTTGCGCTCGCCAGGATGCCTCTCTGGATCATTGCTGTTTATCTGACAGCGAGCCTGCTCGTGTTCGTTATGTATGTTTTTGATAAAGCGGCTGCCAGATCAGGCAGCTGGCGCGTCCAGGAGAGCAGCCTGCAGCTTATCTCGTTGCTCGGGGGTTGGCCGGGGGCAATTCTGGCGCAGGAGACGCTGCGCCATAAGTCGAAGAAGCAATCGTTTCGCCTTGTTTTCTGGGTGACGGTCTTTCTCAATATCGGTGGATACCTGTGGCTGATGACGTCGGGCGGTGCCGCGATGCTGAAAAGCATTTCGTTTGGGTAGGACACCTTTTCCCGATGAGGTGATAGAGGCGTTAAGTGGGCCGGGCTCCGGGGAGAGCCGGGTACAGGGCCAGCGTCTATACTCCATTGGCAAACAAAAAAATGGAGCTTTCAACTGAGCTATCCATCCAACCAAAAAAGGGGTAAAAGTATGAAATCAGTCATTTCTAAAGCGATTGCGACGTTCGTGTTGTCGGCGTATTTGGTGTTGCCACAGCCGACACATCCATCCGTGAAGTCTGGATCTGTGCACTAAAAGAAGGTCAGACCCTGGACGACGTACGCGCCGCAAATTCGGCATGGGTCAAGTTCGTAAATGCGAACGTTAAAGGTGGCGGTATTTCAAGTGACATATTGACACCATTGGTTGGCAACGTAGAAGAGGGGCGCTTCGTCTATGCGGACAATTTTCCGAGTCTCGAATCCTGGACGGCAGCACGCGCATCGACCGAGGGGAACGAAGAGGGTGAAGCAATCGATGCGGCACTGGGAGAGGTTGCCACGTGCCCGAGTAACGGTCTGTACACAGTGGAGGCGAGCTAACGAAGTAGTCAGTTTGTCGGTGGCGTGGGCCGAATATACGGCAAGGGAGGTGCAGCCGCTCGTGGACCTTCGCGGGTCGTCGGAATTCGGCCTTCCGGGGGCGTGTAGGCGCGGTAGCTCAGCAGGGTGCCAACACTGACAATTGCACCACCAGAGAAGCGCAAGACAGGGCACGCGCTACGCAAGGTGTATTTGGTAATCAGCTGAGAAGCACTGGTAGTCTTTAACCAGTGCAACCCGCAGACCGTAGTGGGAGGCGTTAGCTCATGTTGGACAAAACCACGCAGGATTGGAGGTCACTGGCTGCGGACCTCGAGATCGAGGGTCGTGCGTTCGTCAATGGCCGATACCAGGAGACACTAGCCGGAGAGACCCGTGCGACGATGAGTCCGGCCAATGGTCAGAAGCTCGCCGAGGTGGCGAATTGCGGGATTGAAGATGCGGATCGCGCCGTTGCCGTTGCACGGGCCGCCTTCGAAAGGGGTGTCTGGGCGTCAATGTCGCCTGCCGATCGAAAAATGGTGCTGGTGCGCTGGGCAGAATTGATCGAGGACCATGCCGATGAAATAGCGCTGCTCGAGTGCCTTGACGTCGGCAAGCCAATCGCCGACACGACGGGTGTCGATGTGCCCGCTGCCGCGCGCACAATTCGCTGGAGCGGCGAGGCGATCGACAAGGTGTACGATCAGATTTCGCCGGCCCCGGCCGACTGTCTGGCGCTTGTGCAGCGTTTGCCCCTGGGTGTCGTCGCGGCGATCGTGCCGTGGAATTTTCCGCTCTCCACCACTGCCTGGAAGCTCGCGCCGTCATTGGCGACCGGGAATTCCGTCATTCTCAAGCCGGCCTCTAACACACCACTGTCGGCGTTACGCATCGCGGGTTTGGCCAGCGAAGCGGGCTTACCGGATGGTGTGCTGCAGGTGTTGCCGGGACCGGGAGGAAGCCTTGGCCGGCACCTCGCTTTACACAATGATATAGACGGGCTGACGTTTACCGGCTCTACAGAGGTTGGCAAGCAACTCATGCAGTATTCGGGTGAGTCGAACCTGAAGCGCACGTTCCTGGAACTCGGCGGCAAGAGCCCGAATATTGTGTTCGCCGATTCAAACCTGGACAAAGCGGCCACGTTTGCCGCGATCGCAGTGTTCTATAACGGTGGCCAGACCTGTACAGCGGGTACGCGATTGATCGTCGAAGAAAGTATCCGGGAGCGGTTCGTCGAAATGGTCGTCGAACAAAGCAAAAACTGGATGCCCGGTGATCCATTGGATCCGGCGACGGCCATGGGCCCGATGATCGACGCCGGGCAGTTGCAGACGGTCGCCGATTACGTTGATATCGGCCAGACAGAAGGTGCCTCCCTGGTGGCCGGCGGCAGTCAGATCATGGCGGACTCAGGTGGTAGCTATCACGAACCGACTATTTTCGATGGCGTCGATAACAGTATGCGCATCGCGCAGGAGGAAATTTTCGGGCCCGTGATGTCGGTCATCGGTTTCAATGACGCCGAGGAGGCAGTGGCGATTGCGAATGATTCAATCTATGGCCTCGCTGGGGCTGTGTGGAGCAACAATATCAATATCGCGCACCGGGTTGCCGCTGCGGTGCGGGTCGGAACGATGGGTATCAACAACTATTTCGGTGGTGATATCACGGTGCCGTTCGGGGGATTCAAGCAAAGCGGCAATGGACGAGACAAGTCGATGCATGCATTCGACGATTACACTGAACTCAAAACCACCTGGATTGAATTCGATTAGCGAGGCATTCTGATCGTCCCCAGCGATGCCGGTCAGCGTTGCAAGTCTGAAAGATTGTCGCCGAGCGCATGCCCCCGATAGGAGACGCCGAGTTGATAGGATGACGACAGGCAGAAACGCTTTGCGGACATCCGAAATATATGACTTTGGAGCGGCCTGTTATTCTTCGCTTTCGCACACCTATTGTAGCTACTTGATCAGGTGATTTCGTTCGACTCACTCCAAAGGGCGGGACGATGAACAGAAGGAACACTATCTTGTATGCAGGTCTCGGGCTGTGGGCCTCGGGAATGTTGGTCGGCGCGAACGCCGTAGATTTTCTACCCGGCGAGCGTTCATGGCCCCCAGCGGTGCTACTGGCGATTGGGCTGCTTACGAGTCTCGGATGCTCGGGGATGCTCTACAATAATCTTCAGTGACCGTATCTGGCATTTCTCTGCCTGTCATTCCGCTTGTCTATTAGCTGATTGCGCGTCCGGTTTGCACGCAGAAGCTGTCGATCCAGTAATACGATGGCGAGAGGCCGCTACCCGTTGCGATCATTCACAAGTTCGCCGCTGTTAGGTGTCACGGAAAGATCGATGGGAGTCGCGGTAAATGAGCACTACGAGAACGTTATAGGACGTCCTAAATGTTTATACTCGTTCACCCGGCATGGAGGTGATCCGTGGTGAGAGGTGGCTGGACCAAGAAAATGTTCATCATCGGTGCCATTCTCGACGGACTGGTGGCAGTAGTCATGCTCGCGCCGAGTTTGGAGGCATTGGCTTGGGGTTTCGACGAGCCGGTGCTCGCCTCGAGTTTCCGATTCGCCATGACCTTCGGTGCAGCACTCATGGTCGGGTGGACCGCTCTGTTGGTATGGGCGGCGGCCAAACCTGTCGAGCGCCGCGCAGTGGCGCCGTTGACGATGCTCGTGGTGGCTGGCCTCATGTCCGCGGAGTTCGTCGGGATGGCATCAGGATTCTTGCCAGCGCTACGGGTGTGGGCCCTCCTGGTTTTCCAGATGGCGCTGCTAGTTGGCCTTGCTCTCGCCTTTCGCGCCGCGAGTGAGCGGTGACAGAGTGACTCCTTTCGGCGGGAAGCGACCCGCTATAGAGGACAGGCAGCGATTTATACTGGATAGAACGATATGCAGCACTTTTGCGAGATAATTACCAGCCAGGCGTCCTTGGGCTGAGACCGAAAATGAACCTCGAGGGATCGTGTCATTGTGGCGGAGTGCGTTTTACGCTTCGTTCAGCGCATCCATACCCATTTAACTATTGCTATTGCTCCATTTGCCGCAAGACAGCAGGTGGCGGTGGTTATGCGATCAACTTGGGGGCGGAAAATTCGACGCTACAGGTTCATGGTCAAGAGAACATTACGGTGTACCGTGCCAGGATTCTGGATCGGGATTCCGGGGCAATGAGGGAAAGCCCAGCGCGGCGAAATTTTTGCCGCATTTGTGGCAGCGCATTATGGGCTTGGGATCCGCGCTGGCCTGAGCTAATTCATCCTTTCGCGTCGGCAATAGATACGAATCTGCCTGTGCCTCCTCAGCATACGCATCTTATGGTCGGCTCAAAGGCGTCGTGGGTTGAGATTCGACAAGGTGAAAACGATAAGATATTTGATGGCTATCCGGACGAATCCATCGCCGAGTGGCACAATGTTCTCGGTTTGGACGATCAGGACGGCTAATAAATCGCTGCATTGGCCGCCTGGCTGCAATCACGCTTCTTGTCAGGGCAACAGGTCTCAATGGCAAGATGCTCGCCAGATACTGGGTGCGAGTTGGCTAAAACGTTAGTGCGCAGAGGTCAGATCGTGGAAGAGCTGGTTTTTTTTGTCAAAGGTTCCTCTTCGGATGGATATGAGGTTACTTTCATCAAAGATGGTTCGAGTTTGACTGCGCTGTGTACGTGCCCCGCGGGTCAGTTCGGAAATTATTGTAAACACCGCATTGCCATCCTTGACGGTAAATTCGACTCGATATCAAGTGGCAACTCCGATCAAGCGCTAACAGTGACAGAGTGGCTTGTGGGAACTGATGTTGAGGCGGCTCTTTCCGAGCTGCGCGCGGCAGAGAAAACCACTGAATGTGCCAAAGAGGACTTGGCGGCGCTGAAGAAGAAACTTGCAAGGGCAATGAACAGCTAGCACCAATGCGCTCTTACAAATCGCCGGAGCAGCCGGGCATTGAATAAGGTACATTCTGGTCAATACAATTGCCCCGCTGCCCAGCTAAACCGTTCGAACAGTAGTATCTGAACGGCCGCCGTTTTCTGCCGGCGGCAGCAGCATTTGGCAAGCCATTTGACCGGCCGGTTTCGGTGGAAGCTGTCATTGAGTTTTGATGGAATCGGACACTGTTTGTCGGATCAAAAACCGACTATCAGACGTCAGACAGGTCGATAGCCACGACAATACCTATGGGTATGACCCGGAGTCTGATCGGATCGCCTTCGAGCCGAAATCGTGGCCCGAAGAAAAACGTCACTGGGTAACTGGAAGTCGGCCATTCGGCAACATCAGTATTGCTTCAACCGATGCGGCATCGAGCGCGATGACAGAATCCGCCATTCAGGAAGCACATCGCGCCGTTAACGAACTGTCTTAGGCTTTCGTTTCAGCACTCGCGCAAGCCAGAGATTCGGTGGGCCGCCGGGAAATGAAACCGGTTGTCAGGACGCGGCCTGAATGCGTGTATCGGTGCCGCCGAACGGCCGGTGGAACCATTCGCACTACCAAATGCTGCCGAGCGCAACCCTGATCGCCTCTCCATTGACGCCGCTTGATTCCTCTGATGCGAGGAATGCAATCATCTCGGCTACTTCGTCGGCCGTGACAACGCGGCCCGGAGGATACAATGCCTCCCGTTCCTGCCACACCTGAGCGGTCGTGATGCCACGATCCTTCGCCTCCTGGCGGGCCGATCGTTCGGCCATCTCCGTGCGTACCCACCCGGGCAACACGGCGTTCGATGTGATGCCATAAGGCCCAGCGTCCTGCGCGACCGAGCGCATCAACCCCAGCAGCCCGTGTTTGGAGCTGTTGTAGGCACTTCCAGCGTGCTCGGCGATCAGGCCCGCGGTGGAACTCGTGTAAACAACGCGCCCGTATCGCCGCTCGACCATTCCCCGCAACGCAAGCCTCGAGAGATGGAATGGCCCATCAAGATTGACTCGCATCGTCTCACTCCAAATGTCTGGATCCTGTTCCCACACGACCCGCTCTAGGGATGAACCGATACCGTGGTTGCATACAAGTATTTCAATCGGACCCAGCCGTTGCTCGGTGTCTGCGACCGCGTACTCACACCCCTCTGGAGTTCCCAGGTCTGCCACCGAATACTCGAGTCCCACTTCTGCCAGATCCTGCTGGCTTCGGGAGACGCACATCACCTGGGCGCCACGTGAGGCCAGGATTTCTGCGCTTGCACGACCAATTCCCCGGCTCCCACCCGTGATCAAAGCGACGCGCCCTTCGACTCCCGCCATCCCGCAGTCCCTCCCTTCGCAGCTTCCGGACCAGTATATAGAATCGCGGACATTTCCCGGACTGGAAGATTCGCGTGATAGGCTCTTGATAAGGAGCAGTCGATCCATAGCCGCCGTTCGCTGTTGGCCAGATATAAGTACGAAACGCGACACTTTTTTCCGCAAATGGCTGGTTAGGCGATACGAGGTGCATTCTGTACCTGGTGTTTTGGCGGAAAGTGGTCGTCGGCACTGGAGGGGGCAATGACACAGCCAATCGTGTTTTTTGACATCGCCGGCCCGGACGACGCGGCGCTTAAACGCTTCTATTCGTCTAACTTTGGGTGGGAGTTTGATCAAGCAGGACAATTTGACGTCCCTGTTGCCACTCCAATCAAGGGTGCTATCCGCAAAGACCCAATAGAGAAGCGTATCTACTTGGGGGTGCCAGACGTTACCGCTGCTCTTTCTCTCATAGAGCAGTCTGGCGGCACAGTCGATGTGCCACGATTCGAAGTTCCCGGCGTTGTTGTACTTGGTCTTTTTCGAGACCCTGCTGGTAACCCAATGGGGCTCGTTGAAATGGACGGAGACAGCCCTCGTGTCCCATAAAAAGCGGCCGCCTGACAAGGGGCTGCAACGACCGGTTGAGATCGCTGGCGAAAGCTGCCTGTCAGTCTTGGACCGCCGAGAATTCTTGCCGAGCGACACCTTGAACCTGATAGCCGTCGTACAAGTGTTACGATGACGACCGGCAGAAACCGATCCGGACGTTCCTATTTTGGTCTATCATTTCTTGAATGATGGCTGTAATCGACCCAGCGCAGACGTTACCCGAACCAGAGGAGTGAGGCCCGTGAATCCAGATACGAAAGAGATGTATTTAAAATTGGCACTTCGTGTCTTTGGCGTTGTTTTCTTGCTCGTATACCCATTAAGCATGGTGTGGCCATCGGGTTGGATCTGGCATGGTGGCGAAGGCGTCTATTACTTTCAGATGATCGTGGGTGTATACGCCGTTCTCGGGATATTCCTGATCATTGCCGCAAATAACCCAAAAGCGCACCGGAGTCTGATTTCATTCACCGTTTGGTCGAGCGTTGTCCATGCATTGATCATGGCAGCGCAAGCGATCGGCGATAAGAATGAATATGGTCATCTGGTTGGAGATGTTCCGGCGCTTTTGTTGGTCGCTGCAGTACTCGGATACCTGGCGCCGCAAAAAGACAGTACGGCGCAGCAGTAGATCGCGACCCCTTTATTAATGGTCTGGTGGTTATGGCGGAGATGCCCAACAGACCGGGTGCGATTCGCTGTGCCTGAAGCTATCGCGAACGAGAAGGCTTGATGAACATATTGTTTTTGTGCACTGGCAATTCCTGCCGTTCACAGATCGCGGAAGGCTGGGCGCATCATCTCGGAGGTGATTGGCTCCATGTGCAATCGGCTGGTATCGAGCCGCACGGCAAGAATCCCCGCGCTATCGAAGTGATGCGAGAAGCAGGTGTGGATATTTCTCAACAGGAGTCCACCAGATTGACTGATGAGATGCAGACTACGGCCGATTACGTGGTTACCGTTTGCGGCCACGCGGACGAAAACTGTCCGGTTTTACCGGCAGCAACACGCAAAGAACATTGGCCGCTCGATGACCCGGCCAAAGCGACGGGCTCAGAGGACGAAATAATGGCGGTATTCAGAGCAGGCCGCGATGACATCCGCCGACGAGTTGAGGACTTGGTAAAACGGTTGGGAAAAGAAAGCGAGACGGACAAGAATGAGTGACAACAATAAGGGCAGCGGTGAAATGAGCATCTTTGAACGCTATCTCACCATATTGGTCGCACTTTGCATTGTCGTTGGCATCGGGCTTGGACAACTGTTCCCGAACGTATTTCAGTTCATAGGTCACATCGAGGTGGCCCACATCAACCTGCCGGTTGCCGTGCTTGTCTGGCTGATGATCATTCCGATGCTAATCAAGATCGATCTGAAGCAACTTACTGGAGTCAGACAACACTGGCGCGGGGTTGGAGTCACCTTGTTCGTCAACTGGGGAGTTAAGCCATTTTCAATGGCATTGCTCGGCTGGTTGTTCATCGGCCATCTGTTTCGCGACTATCTTCCGGCCGAACAAATCGATTCTTACATCGCCGGGCTGGTGATACTGGCCGCAGCGCCGTGCACTGCGATGGTGTTCGTCTGGAGCCACCTGATGCGGGGTGAACCGCATTTCACACTGTCGCAGGTAGCTTTGAACGACATAATCATGGTGTTTGCTTTTGCGCCTATTGTTGCATTGCTGCTGGGATTGTCCGCGATCACTGTGCCTTGGGACACGCTGCTTCTGTCTGTAGTTCTCTACATCGTTATACCTCTGATCATCGCAAGTCTGTGGCGCAGGAATCTGTTGAATCGCGATAATGGTCAGGCGCAATTGGATCAGGTTATTGCTCGCCTCGGTCCGGTCTCTCTTGGCGCGTTGTTAACCACGCTGATATTGCTCTTTGGTTTTCAGGGAAAACAGATAATTGCCGGGCCGTTGATTATTGCGTTGCTGGCAGTACCAATCCTGATTCAGGTCTTTTTCAATTCAGGATTGGCTTATTTGCTGAATCGTCAGATGCGTTCCCCGCACTGCGTTGCAGGACCGTCCGCACTGATTGGCGCAAGTAACTTCTTTGAGCTAGCCGTAGCGACAGCTATTGCATTATTTGGATTTGAATCTGGTGCCGCATTAGCCACTGTCGTGGGCGTGTTGATCGAGGTACCAGTAATGCTGGTGGCTGTGCGAGTAGTCAACCAGTCTCGAGTTTGGTATGAACGTCGCGACCGTATCGTTCCTTACAGTGAATGTTGTCCTGCGGCTATGCCCCCAAATACGCGCACTTAGCGTAATCATTTTTAATTTCTTGAATGTCCGGAGTTGGCCGACTGCCGCTCTAACAAGGTCAGCATTGTCGCGCGTATTCCACGCCGCGCCGATCTTGAGCTATCGACGACTAAAGAGGGTGAGATCCTGGTGAGCAACATCACAGGCACCCTGCAACTGGAAAACATCCACGGGCCGATAACAGCGATCAATATCGCCGGTTCCGTAATCGCGGAAACCGTTGGCGCAAATATCGATGTCAGCTTTGCCAGTATCGATGTCAGCAATGCCATGTCACTCAGATCCATCAACGGCGACCTTAGCCTTGGGTTACCGGCCAATGCAGGTGTGCAACTGCATATCGATAGTGCTCGGGGCGAGATCTACTCCGATTTCGAAGTCGAGGTGTGGCCGACGAAGCCCGTGATCGAGCGCAAAAACGATCGCGGCGGCGTCGAAGTGCGGGTAGAAAGCGTCATCGTGGCGGACATCAATGGTGGAGGGTCGGTCATCAAGCTCAAAACGCTGAATGGTAATATCCAGATTCGGAAATCCGGCGAGTAGTTCATTCACATAATCCGACCAGGTGCCACCTGGCCGTAACGAGGTTTGCGCAGAACGTCGATCGCAATTATTGATTGGCCGAAGCCACGTTCATCTGGCTCTGCGCCATCCGAAATCGCTGTCGCATGACCCCCAGCCTGGCCGCATGTTCGCTGATGATTTGCCTGAACGCAGGATTGTCGCGAAGCGAATCAAGGTTCGGATCCTGCAAGGTAAACCACTGCCGTGTCCAGCCGGCCTCTATCATGCCGAGAAACTGATCGACGCGGTGTTGGCTACCGCCTTTATCAAAGACCTGGACAGCAGCCTGGGCCCCCGGTGGATAATTGTCGGTACTCGCGATATCGAATTTCTTCTTGCACTCCACTGTACATTCCGCAGGCTGTGATTGATCGGAAAAATCCAATACCACCGCGCGGTCGGTGTCGTCGATGTTAAACAGGAGTATGCCGTCGTCACGAAAACGGGCCGATACGCCGGACTCACCGTCTGTGTAAGTGACCGTACCCGAAACCGCAACGTCACTTCTGATTTTGTCTGCGGCGTCGTCACGAAATGTGAGTTCCACCGGAGTGTTTCCGCCGCCTTGACCACCGCCAGTACACTGCGGATGATCCGGCTTTCGTTCACAATTCACCGCAGCAGCCGGCCCGGCGACGAGAAGGAACACACAACAACAGGCAAATAGAGCTGTGGACACATAAAATGTTTGGCGCATATTGAATTCCTCGACCTTCCGGCGACAACTGACAGATGCTGATTCGGAAGCGCAGTTTCCGTCCACTGCTTGTAGCGGGTCTGAGGGCAATAAGTCTTTAAAGTAACCTTAAATTTTTCTGAAATTGCGTCCGTCAGCCGGCAACACGACTCTTTGGCTGCGACGCTCCAGTGCGCATCGGCGGTTCTGTGACACGGTTTCTGCGCCTCGCCCTTCTGGCACAGAAGGCATCACGAGTGAGCCGGGCGGCATTCCGACTAATGGATTTGCCAGACCAGCTGCAACTGGGCGGCAAGGTCGGGGCCTTTATTGATGCCGGGATCGACGATAACGTTCAACGATAGCGAATCCGAGATCGAGCCGAAATAGCCGAGCGCCAGTGCGGGTGACCCCGGGTATCTGAATGAGCCGCTCGCCAAAACGCCCAGCTTGTGCTTTTGTGCGACACGGTAGCGAAGCCTGCCGGCGAAAAACCATGTCTCTTCAGTCCCCGGCGATTTATTAACGAACAGATAGCTCGTTGCCTCCCAGTTTCGCAGGCTGTACTCCAGATAGCCGCCGAGGCTCATGTTGTCGCTGAAGCGATTATTGGTGGAAAACCGGTAGTCGACGAACAAGCCGGCGGAGTAGGGCCGGGCCTTTGACGAAAACTTCAGTTCAGCCGTGGTCGCCACGGCCTCATAGGTCACCGTGGAACCATCATTTTTCACATAGTTACTCATCCCTGCGACGTAAAACTCGGTCTCGGTGCTCCATTCGGAGTCTGGCGATGCGGCGTAGCCGTCAGTCACGAAGCCCATCGACCACAACAGGGCAATGCTGCAGACCCACACCCTGCGAGCTGCGCTGCGATCAGCCTTGCCGTCATAGACTCGGGATTGCATTTGCCAGTCCTCCGAGCGCTGACTATTTCATGAGGACTGCAGCGCTTGAACCATCAATTCGAGTCATTAGACCGGTGAACAAAGGGAGGGACTGGACAGGTGAACAGTTAGTGTGATGGAATATGCGCCTTGTACAGTTTTTCAGGTCTTGATCCGCGGCGGTGACAACGGCTTACAGCGCCCGCATCAGTACATAGCCGGCCATAATGACCACCGACAGCGAGCCCCATGTCCAGCAGAAGGCACGGACATCGTGTAGCTGGGCGGTGGAATAGGCTATGAGATGGGCGGCGCGGGACCCGACGTAAGTCAGATCAGGATTTGCGCCAGCAGTAATGGCGGTTCAACCAGGACAAACAGGAATCCGGCGGCCAGAAAGCCCGGGATACTCTCCAGGTCGTTAAGATTCATGCGGCGAGAGCGATCGACGTATTCATCGGTCTCGAGTTGCCCGGCACGCGGTTCGGGATTGAGCGGACTTTTCTTCGCATCCTCGGGGCTGCGATACCCGCCACCTGCTTTATCATTATTTTCCATCCAAGGAAGCGCTGGTCCGTAGTCTTGTCACAACCCTCCTCGACAAGGAGATCGAAACACTCATCGCCGCCATCGAGGGCGTGGACTCGGGCGCAGAATCGCTCGGTGCATTGATCCGGGCGTTCTACGATCATTACATCGGCCGCCTTGATGCGTTCAGATCCGTTTACTGCCAGTCGCAACTGTACTCAGGGCCCGGATCGGGAATCGACAAGGACACGCTTCGCGAAGAAATAAATCCACGAACGCACCACCTGTTCGACGTTTTGCAAGATCGAATTTCCAGCAATTCGGCGAGTGGAGCGGAGCGCGAACGCATACGTCAGTTAGCATTTACGGCCTGGTTATCCGCCCTGGGATTGATGACCATGCTCGGTATTGCCGACGCGACCAGAGACCCCCTGGTTCACGCCGACGAGGATTTGCTGGATACCTTATCGAGCGTATTCGATGACGCCGCGAAGCATTGGGAAAGTTAGAAACTGTTCGGATCGGTTCACTCTACTGCCTGCGGATATTAGCGCTGTTATTCTCCTTGTTGGCTCTTGGTTCTGTAGCGCGCAAAGTAGTCAATGGCCGCAGCGCGCACCTTCGGTGCGAGCAGCAGGCTGGATATCATGGTCGGAATCGCCATGGTTGCGAACATGCCGTCGATGAGTCCGATTACCGCACGCAGCGAAGATACGGCACCGAGCGTAATCAACGCGATGTAGAACCAGATATACCAGGTCTCGAAGCGGGTGCCGAACAGGAACCCGGCACATTTGCTGCCGTAATAGCTGTATGTCAGGACGGTACTCATGCTGAGGAAGAACACCATCAGCACCATCAGGTAGCCGCCCAGGCCCGGGAAGGTCTGCTCATAGGCCTGGCTGGTCATCGTTACGCCGACGGCATCGCCCTGCCAGACGCCGGTCACCAGTATCGCGAGCGCGGTGCAGGTACAGACGATCAGCGTGTCCACGACCGGGCCAATCATGGCGACCACACCTTCACGAATGGGCTCGGGTGTCCTGGCGGCACCGTGCGCGAGCGCTTCGGTCCCGATACCCGCTTCATTCGAGAACGCGCCGCGCTGTACGCCGATCAGGATCACCGTACCGAGCGCGCCGCCGGCCACCGACTGGCCACGGAACGCCTCCTCGACGATCAGCGCCAGGGCGCCGGGGATGGCGCCGGCATTCTGGACCAGGAGGCTGGCCGTGATGATGACGTAAATCACGACCATGAGCGGGACCACGCGGCTGGTCACCGCCGCAATGCGTTGAATACGGCCGATGATGACGGCGAAAACGATACCGCTGAGCACCAGGCCCGTCACCAGGTCGAAGGTGAAGTGCTGATCGGCGCTGGTCAGGCCGGCGGGTATGGCCACGATGTCGCGCATGGCCTGCACGAGCTGGTTGATCTGGAAGATCGGCAGGGTGCCGAACAGGCCGCCGATGGCGAACAGCCAGGCCAGCGGCAGCCATTTGCGCCCAAGCGCTTCGCGGATCACGTACATCGGGCCGCCCTGCAGGTGGCCCGCGTCATCGTAACCGCGGTACATCACGGCGAGCGACGCAGTATAGAACTTGGTGGCGATGCCGACGACGGCGGTGACCCACATCCAGAAGATGGCGCCCGGCCCGCCGACCGTGATGGCCAGGGCGACGCCGGTGATATTGCCGAGCCCCAGCGTGCCTGAGAGT
>Ga0255058_10000881_pt1 | contig 17270 bp, 19 predicted proteins | sample Cases_109_9_MG_FD_188637 | JGI IMG/M metagenome (GOLD analysis project Ga0255058, IMG submission 188637) | Seawater microbial communities from Amundsen Gulf, Northwest Territories, Canada - Cases_109_9 | ecosystem: Environmental > Aquatic > Marine > Gulf | place: Canada: Northwest Territories... | reverse complement strand
CTTTCGATTTCGGCATCGATCGTGGTTGCGTCATCGGTCTCGAATCCAAGTGCCTCGTACGAGTTGTCACCGATGTCGCGTTGAAGCTGCATCAAATCCTGTAACGCGATCAGCCGTTCGATGCTCGTTTCCAGCCTGACCCTCCCCTAAACCTCGGCGTCTTTCAGAACGGCCAGGAACTGATCCGTCGAGTTGATCTCATTGAGTTGCGCGATGTTCTGCTCGTTCTTGCAGAATTGGGCGATCTTCCCGAGTACCGGGAGGTACTGGTTGGAGATCTCGACTGGCGGTGCGACAATGAGAAACAAGTGGTTGACCGGTAGGTCGTCTATCGCGTTGAAATCGAGGCCGGCTGGCTTGCGACCGTACGCGACCCGGAGGCGGTTGACGACGAGTGAGCGACAATGGGGAATGGCGACATGTTTCCCTATCCCGGTCGAACCAAGGTTCTCGCGCTTCTTGAGCAGCTTGACGAGCAACTGTTGGGCGTCCTGGTCGAGGCCCAACAACTCGACCATCTCTTCCAAGACGGCTTTCTTGGTGGTGGCAGCGAGGTCGAGGGCGACCTCGTTGTCGCTGAAGAACTCAAACAATTTCATAACCAGGCGTTTCTCCAAGTCGTAGCCGCACAGGCGTGATGCCGCAAGTTAGAAATCACGTCGCAGCCTGACAATAAACCGGGGGTCGCTATTCGACAGATCCAGGTCCGTGACCCGCTGGGCGACGAAGAAGCCTAAGTACGAGAACAAGTTGATGCCAGAGACCCCAACGCCAACGTCCGCGTGCCAGTCCTCGTATTCGCCGACCGCGCCCGCGTCGGCGAACCCGACCAGGTGCCACGACAGGAATATGAGCGCAATGCGGCGATTGACAGGCAGGGGAAACCGAACCTCGGTGGACGCCTGGAGCCCTTCTTCGCCGACAAAGGCGGCAGTCGGGAAACCGCGCAGCGATCCTGGCCCCCCGAGGCGCACCAACCGCTGGGGCGGGACGCCGCGGTCGGTGAGCGCGCCCAGCCACAGCACCTGCCAGTCCCACCAGGTATCACGCCCGAATCGGGTGTAGCGTCTAACATCGACAGCGCCGCGGACGAAGTCGATGTCGCCTCCAATGAATCCGCCGCCTCGTTCCCACTCACCACCCACGAGCCAGCCCGGCGCCGGCAGCAGCGGGCTCTGTACATCTCGCCCGTCAAACCGAAATGACAGCGTCAGGCTGTGAAGCTTGCCACCCGCAACGCGCGGGTTACCGCGGAAGTCATCGTCATCGAAGAGCGCAAAAGGAGAACGATTCCGTTCGCTACGCTGAGAAGCGTTGAGGAACGTCGCGCGGCCTCCATACCGGGCACTGGGGGCCTCGGCGTCGACCGAAACCGTGTATCCTTTCTCTCGCCACCAATTCAGAAGGTCGTTACCGGCGAAGAACGTGTCGATGTCGTTCTCACGTTTGGGCACCCGCCAGTCGTCGAATGTCGCTTGGCGTTGGAAGTGCTCGTAACGAACGACCACCGCGCCGGGAACGGGCAGTCGCTGTTCGGCCCACCCATTCCAGTACGCCCGCTCATGGGTTGTCGCGATCCCAATCCTGCCCCCCAGGCTGGGCGTGGTCTGTGGGTCGGTCGCTTCGAGCGTGAGCCCCCACGCCGGCACTAGGCCAGACACTCGGTTGTAGAGCAGAATCGAAAAGCCGTACAGACCGTCGAGCGAAGGGAGCCATCGGGGTGGGTGTTCGCTAGTCACGATCTCGGCCAAGATCGGTAGGTTGGGCCGAGGGGGCGGCGCGACATCGGCCGGGATCGAGTCGGTCGGTACCGGCTCAGCGGGTCGATGCTCTTGGCCTATCGCGGTCGCGGGGATCACCCAAGCCGCCACGAGCCACGCAGCCACGTTGACTCGGTTCACCGTCATCGCTGAGATCGGATGATCACTGTGTAGGCGGGACCCAATCGAAAAGGCGTGGCGTGGCACGGCCTTCGATCGCCAGCGCGCCGGCGAACCCCGCCCCGACGTTGAGGTCGACCAGCGACCAACGGGTCGTCTCGTTGGGGTGACCGGGAACCGACAAGACCGGGATCGACCGATCTGGCTGCGAAACGATCGCGAAACGAGAAAGCGCCGTTGGTAAGCCCATTCCGAGTTCGCGATCGCTGGCCTTGAGGTACGCTTCCTTCCGTGTCCAGCACGCGAAAAAGGCGGCCGGTCGATCCGCGCTCGGGACCTCCCTCAGCGCTGCGACTTCGCGGTCGGCGAAGAATCGCTCGGCGATGCGCTCGTAAGGGAGACCACGCCTCAGCTGCTCGATATCGATGCCCACCGAGCGGCCACGTGCCACCGCGACCAGGGCCACGTGACCTGAGTGCGCGAGGTTGAAGTCGATCGAGTCGTCTTCGCGAGAGTGTAGAAATGGACGACCGGACGGGTGCAGACCCAATCGCACCGTGGCGGGTGATTGGCCAACGTAGCTGGCGAGGATCGCGCGCAGCGCAGCCCGCGCCGAGATGAAGCGGTGTCGTCGAGCCGACACTCGGTAACGGGCTGCGCGCCGGCGCTCCTCGGTTGACAGCACGTCGTGGGCCCGTGCCAACGATGACGGTGACAGATCGAGCTCGATCCGCCACACGTGAAGTTCGTCGTCGACGAGACTGAGTTGTGGTGGTGGTGGATCCCAGGCCAGCGCGAGGCTCCGGCGCTCCGGTGGTACGTGATGACAGCGGACGATAGACTTGAACCTAATGATGCAAGACTCGTTGCGCACGATACTTCAAGCGGTTCGGGACGGTCATCTGGCGGTCGAAGACGCGCACCGGGACCTACAGGCCGTTTCGCCGCTCGAGACGCTTCCGTTCGCCACCATCGATCATCACCGAGCATCCCGGACCGGGTTTCCGGAGGCGATCTTCTGCGCCGGCAAGACCGCAGCGCAGGCGGGCGCCATCGCGGCACGGATCTGGGATCGATCGGGACGATTGTTGGCCACGCGAGCCGACGACGAGCATGCCGCGGCGATCCGAGCCGTGGTCCCCGTCGCGCGCCACAACCCGCTGGCACGCACCGTCAGCGCGGGAGCACCGCCACCGGCAGCGGGTCGCCCGGTGGTGGTAATGACCGCGGGAACCAGCGATCTCTCAGTGGCGGAGGAGGCGATCGAGACCGTGCGCCTGCATGGTGAACCGGTCGTGCGGGTGGCCGACGTCGGTGTAGCCGGCATCCACCGCACGCTGGCCCACCGCGAAACGGTGGTGGAAGCGGGTGTGGTGGTGGTCGTGGCCGGCATGGAGGGGGCGCTGCCGTCGGTCATCGGCGGTCTGACCCCCGCCCCGGTCATCGCCGTCCCGACCAGCATCGGTTATGGCGCCTCGTTCGGTGGGCTGACCGCGCTGTTGGCGATGTTGAGCAGCTGCGCTCCGGGTATCACGGTCGTCAACATCGACAACGGCTTTGGCGCCGGAGTAGCGGCCGCCCGCATCAACGCTTTGCGCCGATCCGGGGTCGACTCGGGTTCCGGCAGCGACTCGATAGCCGGTGAGGAGAACGCTTGTGCCTGAGCAAGTGTATCCGATATCGAACGAAGACGACGCTGTTGCACCCGATGCGGGTGATTCGTACGACGAGATCGAGTCAGCTGCCGTTCCACCCCACAAAGCCAAGCAAGTTCTGCTCGAGCTAGCGTTGCTCCTGCCGCAGTTTGTTCTGTTGCTCAAGCGGCTGCTGACCGACCCTCGGGTGCCCAAGCGAAGCAAGCTCATCCTGGGTGGCACCGTCTTGTATCTGGTTTCGCCGATCGATGTGATCCCCGATTTCGTGCCCGGGCTGGGTCAACTCGATGACATCGTGGTGGCGCTCCTGGCGCTGCACAGCCTCCTTAATCGCGTCGATGAGGACATTGTGCTCGAGCACTGGGACGGTCGCCGTGACGTGATTCTGGCGGTCAAGCAGGGCGTCGGGGCCGCCGCCAGCCTGCTCCCCGGCGATTGGGAATCGAAGGTCTGATCGGGGGGCACTCGATCGTTGCTGATCGAGGGAGTTAGCGATAAATTCAATGGTCCATCGGAGGCGTCTCGTGATTCATAGCATGACTGGGTTCGGGCGCGGCGAGGCGCAGGTGGACGGTTACCAGTTTCTCGCCGAGATAAAGTCCGTCAATCACCGCTTTCTCAACACCAAGCTCCGACTTCCGCGGGACTTCAGCCATCTCGAGAACACGCTGGTGGCGCAATGCGCCGAGCGGTGTGAGCGGGGCCATCTATCGGCCAAAGTCGAGATCGAGCCGGTTGGCGGAGGTGGTTCGCAGGCACCACGGGTGAACCAGCAACTGATCGATCGGTTTCTCGAGATCGCTCGGGATCTCGAGAGCCAGAGCGGCATCGAAAGTGGTGTTAGCGTTCAGACTCTGTTGTCACTGCCAGGCGCTCTTGAGTGGCAGCCCGCGGGAGACACGCTCGACGAAGCGGCGTTTTTGGACGGAGCTCGTCAGGCTCTGGGCGCGGCGTTGGACGAGCTGCTGGCGAGCCGCAGCACGGAAGGAGAGGCGCTGGAGCGAGAGTTTCAGAGCCGCTTGGAGACGATCGAACGGTGGCGCCAGGTGCTTCAAGAACGGGCGCCGGAGCGCGAGCAACGTGAGCGGCATCGATTGCGCGAGAAAGTCCGGGCTTTGGTACCCGAGCTGGCGGAGGAACTCGATCATCGAGTGGCACAGGAAATCGTCCTGATCGCGGATCGGCTTGATATCAGCGAGGAGCTGATGCGCATGCGAACCCACATCGAGCAGTTTGGATCAGAGTTGACAGCCGTCAACGGCGGAGCCGTCGGCCGCAAACTCACATTCCTGATTCAGGAGATGAATCGCGAGGCGAATACCGTGGCCGCCAAAGCGAATGATGCCGAGATGCAGCAGGCAGCGATCGAGATCAAGTCCGAGATGGAAAAACTCCGCGAGCAGGCCGAGAACGTCGAGTGAGCGGGGAGGCCGCGACGCGACCGTTTCCGATCATCTTGTCGGCGCCAAGTGGAGCTGGCAAATCCACGGTTGCGAACGAGATCTTGAAGCTGGACCCGAGGCTGCGATTCTCGGTCTCGCTGACGACCCGCCCCCGGCGCGAGGGCGAGGTAGACAAGGGGGACTACCGTTTCGTTGATGTGACCGAGTTCGAACGCGCCAGAGACGCGGACGAGTTGGCCGAGTGGGCGTTGGTGCACGGCCACCTCTATGGTACACCCGGATCGGAGATCGCAGCTGCGCTGGCGGACGGCTTTCATATGCTGCTCGACGTCGATGTTCAGGGTGGTGCGCAGCTCATGCGCGAATACCCCGACGCGGTAACCGTGTTTTTGCTGCCGCCGTCACATGCGACGCTGGAAGAGCGCCTTCGGGATCGTGGCACGGAGTCGCCGGAGGCTATCCAGGCACGGGTCGATGAGGCGCTAAACGAGATCGATTGTGTGGCTGATTATCGGTACGTGATCGTCAATCACGAGGTGAAGAGAACGGTCGAAGTGTTCGCTAGTATCATCCGCGCCGAGGAGCATCGACGCGCTCGGCGTGATAGCCTTCAAGAATGGATCGATAGCCGCTTTCCCGATCGAGGACGAGTGGAAGCGATCTGCGGATCAGGAGGGAATTGATGAAGGTTCACACAGCAGGTGAGGTCGCCGCCGCGACCGCGAATGGGAGCAAGTACGAGTCGATCATGGTCGCTGCCGCCTATGCGCGCAAGCTCAACGAGCTGCCCAAGGAAGGTGGTAAGGAGTGGAAGAGCAAATACACGACGCGTGCTCTAGAAGACCTCGTTGCCGGTAAGATCGACTACGCGGTCGTAGAAAAGAAGAAGTCGTCGTAGTCGAGCCTCAACCATTCGCTGGCCGGGTTATCACCCTCGGGGTGACGTCCGGCATCGCCTGCTACAAGGCAGTCGACCTTATGCGCGATCTGCAGCGGGAGGGGGCGCGGGTCCGCGTCGTCGAGAGTGCTTCAGCGGCCGAGCTCGTACGGCCCGCGCTGTTCGAGGCATTGAGCGGCGAGCATGTGGGAACTTCGCTGTGGGAGGGATGGTCCCACGACGAGGAGGGCGCCTACTCTCAGTTTCCGCATCTCGACTTCGCCCGCGGCATCGATGCGCTGGTTGTGGCCCCGGCTACCGCTAGTCTGCTCGGCAAGGCCGCGGCGGGGATCGGCGACGACCTGTTGACGACGACGCTGCTGGCGGTCGATCCGCGAAAGACCCCGGTGGTGCTTGTCCCGACCATGAACGCGACGATGTACGCCCACCCAGCAGTGGTTGCCAACCGCGCCGTGTTACGCGAGCGCGGCTATTGGATCGTTACCCCGGACGAGGGGCCGTTAGCGTGCGGTGAGGAGGGGGTCGGTAGGTGGCCGGGCAACCGATCGATCGTGGCGGCGCTCGATCGGGTGGTCAACGGCACGACACGTCTGGAAGGCCATCGCGTCGTTGTGACTGCCGGCCGCACCGAGGAGGACGTTGATCCGGCGCGAACGCTGACCAATCGCGCCAGCGGACGGATGGGTTTCGCGCTTGCCAGGGCGGCGTGGCTCCAGGGAGCCGACGTCACGCTGATTCACGGTCCGACCGAGGTGCCACCACCGCCTTTTGTACGGATGATCGCGGTGCGAACGGTCGCCGAGATGAGCGAGGCGGTCCGTGCAGCGCTGCCTGGCGCGGCACAGCTTTGGATGGCGGCGGCGGTGAACGATTGGTCGCCCGAGAAAGCGGAGCACAAGCTCAAGAAGGACGAGTGGGACGGTTTGTTACAGCTGGCCCGCACCGAGGATATCTTGGCGCGCGCGGCCGCAGATCGCGATCCGACGACGGTGCTGGTTGGTTTCGCGGTCGAGACCGATGACATAGTCGAGCGCGCCCGGGCGAAACTCGAATCGAAGGGTTGTGATTACGTCGTCGTGAATAACCCACTCGAAGAAGGCGCCGGATTCGGCCACACCACGAACCGGGTGGCGTTGTTGGGTCGCGACGGAGCCGTCACCGATTTCGAGTTGATGTCGAAACGCGAGCTGGCCCAGCGGCTCGTCAACCACGTTCTCGATCAACAGAGTGCATTGACAACGGCCGAGAGGTGAGCGCCCGACGTACGAGTGACGAGGGGGTCGCTCGGTTGGCGAGAGCCCGAGCTCTCGGCGAGCGTTTCTTGTATCGGATAGACGAAGTGGCCGAGGAAACGGTAAGCTCAACCAGCACCGCCCCGGACGAGACCGGCTTTGACGCCTCCGGATGGGATGCGCTGCGGCAAGAAGTGCTCGACTGCACTAAATGCGAGCTCCACAAGAGCCGCACCCAGGGCGTCTTCGGTAGCGGAACACCGGACACCGGTTTCATGATCGTCGGCGAAGCGCCGGGCTACTACGAGGATCAACAGGGTGAGGCGTTCGTTGGGAAGGCCGGCCAGCTATTGACGAAGATCCTGGCGGCGATCGGTTTCGGGCGTGACGAAGTGTTTATCACCAATATCTTGAAGAGCCGGCCGCCAAAAAACGCTGATCCGTCCCCGGATCAGATCGCTGCCTGTGAGCCGTACCTCGAGCGACAGATCGAGATCATCGACCCGGCTGTGATCCTGGCGCTCGGTCGTCACGCCGCGCGCACACTGCTGGGCGTCGATGGCTCGATGGCCTCGCTCCGCGGTCGCGTGTTCGAGTACAGGGGCGTGCCGTTGGTGGCGACGTATCATCCGGCGGCGCTGCTCCGAAACCCGAACCTCAAGCGCCCGACGTGGGAGGATGTTCAATTGGCCAGAAAGGTGTACGACGAGGAGCTGCAGAGGCGGGCTTCGCAATGACCGACGGCGTGGCCACGATCCCTTCCTCGCGCATGACTCCGACCGGCATCGAACGGGTTCCTCCACATAGCGACGAAGCCGAGATCTCAGTTCTCGGCGGGATGTTGCTCGAGGAGACCGCCGCAGATCGAGCGATGGAGATCCTCGACCGGGAGGACTTCTACCATCCCGCCCACCGGCGGATCTTTGCCGCCATCAGCGACCTCCGCGATCAGGGCCACGCGCCGGACGCGCTCGCGGTGCGTGAAGAGCTCAATCGGGTGGGAGCGCTCGAAGAGATCGGCGGCGAAGAATACCTGGCGCGCATCGTCGAGATCGTGCCGACCGCAGCCAATATGGACTATCACGCACGGTTGGTGCTGGACTCCGCGATCAAGCGGCGGCTGATTCTGGCGGGCACCGACATCGCCACGGAGGCGTATCGCTCTACCGAGCGCTCCGACCAACTTCTGAACCGCGCGGAAGAGCGGATCTTCCGTCTGTCGGAGCACCGTTTCAAGAAGTCGTTTACCGGCATCGGCCAGCTCCTCCAGGGGGCGCTGATGCAACTCGAATCGCTGTCGTCGCAGAAGGAAGCGATCACCGGAATGGCGACCGGCTTCCGGGATCTCGACGAGTTCACGGCCGGTTTCCAACTCAGCGATCTGATCATCATCGCCGGCCGCCCCTCGATGGGAAAGACGAGCCTTGCGCTGAACATCGCCGCCCACGCGGCGATCGTAGAGGACCTCCCGGTCGCGATCTTCAGCCTTGAGATGTCGATGGAGCAGCTCGTTCAGCGACTGATCAGCACCGAGGGGGGCGTGTCGCTCAAGACATTGCGCACCGGTCAGGCATCGAGCGAGCAGTGGAAGAACGTGGCTGACGCCTGCGAACGGTTGCGACGCGCGGCGATCTATATCGACGACAGCGGCCTGCTAAACGTTCTCGAAATGCGGGCCAAGGCGAGACGCCTCAAACAGCAGCGCGACATCGGAATGGTGATCGTCGACTACCTCCAGCTCATGGAGAGCGGGACACGCGCCGAGAGTCGCCAGCAGGAGATCACCGAGATCAGCCGATCCCTCAAGGCGCTGTCCAAGGAGCTCAACATCCCGGTGGTTGCGCTGTCGCAGCTTTCGCGTGGGCCCGAGCACCGTGCTGACCAGCGACCGCGATTGGCGGATCTCAGGGAGAGCGGGTCGCTGGAGCAAGATGCCGACGTGGTAATATTCCTCTACCGCGACGAGTACTACCATCCCGACACCGAGAGGCAGGGAATCGCGGAGGTGATCGTGGGCAAGAACCGCAACGGGCCGACAGGGTCGGTGGAGCTCGTGTTCTTGAGCGAGTACATGCGGTTCGAGAACCTCGACCCCTTCCACTCCACCCCTTGACGGCGGCGCGCAGCCGAACACGGTTCACCTGTACAGCTTGTGGCGCGACCGCTCCTCGATGGGGTGGGCGTTGCACGGCGTGCGAGGCATGGAACACACTCGTCGAAGAGGTCGTCGAGCGCAGCGAAGCCACCGTTAGCGCTGTGCCTGATGTGCAGTCTTTGGCTGACGTTGCGGCGTCCGACTTGGCGCGTCGATCCAGCGGGCTCGGCGAGCTCGACCGATTGTTGGGCGGCGGCGTCGTTCCCGGGTCGATCGTGCTCGTGGCCGGCGAGCCGGGCGTCGGGAAATCGACATTGCTCCTACAGGTGGCCGGCCAGATGGCCGCCGACGGTCAGCGGGTGCTCTACCTCGCGGGAGAGGAATCGCCGGCTCAGATCCGGCTCCGCGCCGAGCGGCTGGGTGTACCCACATCGGATGTCTTGATCGCTGCGGGGACTGCGGTCGACGGGCTACTCGCGGCGTGTCGGCAGGCGTCGCCCGAGATCATCGTGTGTGACTCGATCCAAACGGTTTACGATCCAGCGTTGTCGAGCGCGCCGGGGTCGGTGTCTCAGGTGCGCGCCGCCGCCGACGCTTTCCAGCGTTACTGCAAGACCACCGGTACCAGCGCCTTTCTGGTCGGACACGTCACCAAGGAAGGCGGGATCGCGGGTCCCAAGACGCTGGAGCACGTCGTCGACGTGGTGCTTCAGTTCGAAGGCGATCACCACCACGAACTGCGGGTCTTGAGAGCGCTCAAGAACCGCTATGGGTCGACCCACGAGATCGCGGTTTTCACGATGCACGACGGCGGTCTCGAGGTGGTCGACAACCCATCGGCGATGTTCCTCGGCGCCGGACGCGACGCGGAGCCGGTGCCCGGTTCGGCGCACGTGGCCAGCGTGCAGGGGACACGACCGCTGGTCATCGAGGTGCAGGCGTTGGTCGCATCGAGCCCATACTCGACGCCACAGCGCGTGGCCGGCGGGTTCGACGCGCGTCGGTTGTCGCTGTTGCTCGCGGTCCTAGAACGGAAAGCCGAGTTCACGCTTGGCGCGAGCGATGTGTTTCTAAACGTGGTCGGCGGGCTTACGCTCGACGAGCCGGCGGTCGACCTGGGCGTGGTTACAGCGTTGGCATCGAGCCGAGCGGATCGGCCGGTGCGCCAGGGAACGGTCGTCTTTGGAGAGGTCGGTCTGACCGGCGAGGTGCGGCCCGTGCGATGGTCCGCGGCGCGTCTCAAGGAGGCGGCACGGCTGGGCTTCGAGCGCGCCGTTGTGGCAGCTCCCGATCGTGATCGGGCCCGAGCCCCCACCGAGCGTGACGTGGGGATAGCCCTGGAAACCGCTGCCACAGTGCGCGAGGCGGTTGCGCTCGCGCTGTCGGAATGACGATGATTGTCCGCTGGATGGCATCGCCCATCATTCCATACATATGGCGATGCGGAATAAAACCGGAGGTATACCATGACCTATTTGCGACTCGTATTCGTCGCGCTGGTCCTGTTGACCGGTGCGGCAGCCCTCCTGGAGCAGCCTAACGTCACGACCTACCTGGTGATCGCAAGCGGCGCGCTGATCTTGCTGATCACCGTTCTCCTGGAAGTCAGGATCCGACAAGGCGATCCGCGGCAAGTATTGGCCGCTGGCATCGGACTCATTCTCGGAATACTGCTCGCGTCGTCGATCTTGGCCGTCATTGGGCGATTGCCGATACCGGTCATCGCCGAGGTCAGGGGAACACAGGTGGCGATGTTTGGCATACTGCTGTTGGTGTTGGTGTGCGCCTATCTCGGAGCGGTCACCGGGCGCGCGGTGGCGCTCGACCTGACGCTCTTTCGCCAGGTCGATCCCGAAGCCGGCAAACGGGCGCGGTATTTGGTCGGCGAGAAGTCGCTTATCGACGGGCGGATCGTGAAGCTGGCCGAGAGCCCGCTGTTGGCGGGCGAGATCGTGATTCCTCGGTTCGTCGTCGATCAGCTGAACGAGATGGCGGCCAGCCACATCCCGATCGAGCGGTTTCGCGGTGAGCGCGGGCTGGATGGCTTGAAAAGTCTCCAACAGAACCGTACACGATCGGTGTTCATTCGCGAGCTCGATTTGTTGCACGGCGAGATCGAGGGCGTGCTCGACTACGCGGTGCAACACGACGCCCGGGTGGTAACCCACAACGACGCGATGGTCGAAGAAGCCAAGCGCCGGGGTATCCCGATCGTCAACCTGAACGACGTAGCGCTGATGCTCGAGCCCGAGATCCTATCTGGCGACGAGATCGTCATTCGACTCGTTAAGCAGGGCAAGGAGAAGGAACAGGCGGTTGGCTACCTCGACAACGGCAACATGGTGGTGGTCGAGGACTCGCGTGACGATATCGGTAAGACGCTGCGGGTCGCGGTGACAGGTATACATCAGACTCGGGCTGGCACGTTGATCTTCGCCAAGAAGAGCAGCGAGGGGGCCGACATCGGACGTGGCACGGCGATAAGCGGGGCGAACATCCCCTGATCCGCGCCGCCGGCGTGATCGTAGCCGCCGGCAACAGCCGGCGGATGGATGGTGAGCCCAAGCAGTTCCGGCTGCTGGACGGCCGACCGACCGTTTGTTGGGCCGCACGTGCGTTGCTCGGCGCGTTGGCGGGGCCGGTGGTGGTCGTTTTGCCCGCCGATCGGCTCGATCTGGGCGAGGCGCTGCTCCGTGGGCATCTGGGGGATGATGCGAGTCGGGTCCGGGTAACAGCCGGTGGGGCGCGGCGTCCGGATTCGGTGGCTGCCGGACTGGAGTTGATAGAGGGGGCTCGGACCGTGTTGGTCCACGACGCGGCTCGTCCGTTTGCCAGCCGCGGGCTTGTCGAGCGTGTCGGTCGCCGCGCCGCGCAGGGTCGTGCGGTCATTCCAGCACTTCCGATCCACGACACGCTCAAGGAGATCGACGGTGAGAAAATCACCGCCACACGCGATCGGGAGCGGTTCGTGCTCGCCCAAACGCCACAGGGATTTCCAACCCAGGTTCTCGAGCAGGCGCATGCTAAATCGGATGGGGCCGAGGCGACCGACGACGCGCGGCTGTGCGAATCGCTCGGCGTGCCCGTCTTCTGGATCGAGGGCGAACCGCTCAACCGCAAGCTTACCGCCACCGCTGATTGGGAGTGGGCCGAAGAGATGATCGATCGGGGACACGTCCGTTGGCTCTAGTCCGCACCGGGATCGGGTTCGACGTGCACCGCTTGGTCGAAGGCCGACCGTTGGTGTTGGGCGGCGTCACGATCGAGCATCCGCGGGGGCTGGCCGGTCACTCCGATGCCGACGCATTGCTCCACGCCATCGTCGATGGGCTCCTCGGCGCAGCCGCGTTGGGCGACATCGGCCAACTGTTTCCGCCCGACGATCCGCAGTACAAAGATGCCGATAGCATCGAGCTCCTGCGGGTGGTCAAGGATCGGGTCGATACAGCCGGATACCGGATCGCCAACATCGATGCGACGGTGATCGCCGAGGCGCCGGGCATGCAACCGCACATCGCGACGATGCGGGAGCGGATCGCCGCGGCGCTCGAGATCGATCGCGATCGGGTGAGCGTTAAGGCGACGACCTTCGAAGGGCTGGGCGTGCTGGGTCGCGAGGAGGGCATCGCCGCCTTGGCGGTGGCCACCCTCGAGTCGGGCTGAGTGGTCGACCATCTCGCGTGCACGCGTTGTGATCAAACGGTCTCGGCCGATGAGCTGAGAAACACGTGTGATTGCGGCGGTCCGCTGATGGCGCGGTACGACCTGGCTGCGGTTGCCGCGCGGGTGACGCACCCCGGCGCCGGTCTCGAGCGCACCGATGTTTGGCGTTACCGCGAACTCATGCCGATTGAAGCGGACGAAACGCCACTCACGCTGGGCGAGGGGTGGACGCCGCTCGTTCGCTCGCAACGGATCGGGCCCGCGCTCGGCCTCGAACGGCTCTACTTCAAAGACGAGGGACTGAACCCCACCGGCACGTTCAAGGCCCGTGGGATGGCGGTGGCGGTGCATCGCGCGCGAGCGCTGGGCGCGCGCGGCGTGATTCTCCCGAGCGCCGGCAACGCGGGCAGCGCTGCGGCGGCCTACTGCGCCGCCGCTGGTCTCACATGCTCGGTGGCGATGCCCGAGTCGACACCGCAGCCGATCATCGACGAGTGCCGCGCGTTCGGCGCGGATCTCCAGCTCGTCGCCGGGTCGATTGCCGACGCGGGTCGATGGGTTCGCGAGAGGGTCGCCGAAGACGGATCGTTCGACCTCTCGACGTTGCGCGAGCCCTACCGAATCGAGGGCAAGAAGACGATGGGGTACGAGTTGGCCGAAGCGTTCGGCTGGCGACTGCCCGACACGATCGTCTACCCAACCGGCGGCGGTACTGGTTTGATCGCCATGTGGAAGGCATTCGACGAGCTCGAGACGCTGGGTTGGATCGGTTCCGAGCGGCCGCGAATGATCGCCGTCCAGGCGACCGGGTGCGCGCCGATCGTGGCCGCGTTTCGGGCCGGTGCGGACACCGCTGCGCCGGCAACCGACCCCGAGACGGTGGCCAGCGGCCTCCGGGTCCCGTCCGCGTTGGGCGACTTCCTGATCCTGGCTGCGCTCCGATCTTCGGGTGGGACGGCCGTCGCCGTAACGGATCCCGAGCTGCTGGACGGTGCCGACCGACTGGCGAGCCAGGAGGGGATTCTGGCCGGGCCGGAAGCTGGCGCGACGGTCGCCGCGCTATCAGAACTTCTCGAGACCGGTGCCATCGAGCGTCACGAACGAGTGGTGTGTTTTGTCACCGGGCATGGCCTCAAGTATCCCGCCGTCATGAGTGCGGCGTGATGGCGATCGGCGGGGCTACACTTGGTTCCATGCGGGTCGGTTATCTCGATATGTTCTCCGGCGTCAGCGGCGACATGTTGCTCGGAGCGTGCTTGGATGCGGGCGTGGAGCTGGAGCAACTCGAGGCGGCGCTCGAACCACTGGCGCTCGACGGGGTCAAGCTCAGGACCGAAACCGTGTCACGCCATAGCATCAACGCCACTCTTTGCCACGTCGAGGTGCCGGACTCGGCGCCGCACCGCTCGTTGACCGAGATCATCGAGCGGATCGAAAGCGCCGGTCTGGGCGCTACGGTGACGGATGTGGCGCGGCAGGTCTTTGAGCGGCTCGGCCACGCCGAGGCCAAAGTCCATGGCACCACGATAGACGAGGTTCACTTCCATGAGGCCGGCGCACTGGACGCGATTGTCGACATCGTCGGCACCGTGTGGTGTTTCGAGACTCTCGGCATCGGGGCGCTGCACGCCTCCCAGTTCACGTTGGGTTCGGGTTGGATCGAGACCAGTCACGGTCGGCTCCCGGTTCCGCCGCCGGCGGTTATGGAGCTGGTTCGGGGCTGGCAGATTCGGGACTCGGCGGTTCCGGTCGAGCTCACCACTCCGACTGGCGCGGCGTTGGTGACGACACTGGCGCGGGCCCAGGGGTTGCCACTCGATTTCGTGCCCGATCACGTGGGCTACGGCGCCGGAACTCGCCAGCTGGAGGAACAGCCAAACCTGTTACGACTGGTCGTCGGCGACTCCCGCGAGCCGGCTCAACAGCTGGCCGTCGTCGAGTGCGATCTCGATGATCTCGAGCCGCGGCTGTTTGGTCCGCTGGCCGACCGGTTGTACGCGGCCGGTGCGGTCGAGGTGCACTGGGTGCCGGTGCAGATGAAGAAGCAGCGGCCGGGTGTCACGGTACGGCTGCTGGCGCCGCATGAGACGATCGACGCGACGACGGAGGTGCTGTTCAACGAAACCACGACGCTTGGCGTTCGATACTGGGGTGTCACCCGCTACACGCTGGCCCGCGAATCGATCGAGGTCGACACGTCCTTTGGGCTGGTCGCGGTCAAGCGCGTGCGGCGGCGTGACGGTCGGGTCGAGCTGCGGCCCGAGTTCGATGCTTGCCGGGCGATCGCGGAAGCCCGGGGGGTCGCGGTCCGGGACGTGGTCGGGGCACTGACGGCCGAATTGGCGCGGCTGGAACCCGATCCCGATCTGGAGGTATAATCTTGCGCTGCCTGATTTTCTTCTATGGAGGACATCGATGAAACGGATCCTGCTCGCCGGCGCGCTGGTGCTCTTGAGCGCTGAGCTTGGCTACGGTCAAACGTGTCAAGCCTACATCAACGGGTCGAAGGCCCGAATCTCGAAGAACAAATGGGCCGACGCGCGTAAGGTGCTGGCCGAGAACCTCGAGATGTGCACCGATAACTCCGAGTTCCAGTACTTGTACGCGGTTGCGCTGGCCCGCGTGTCGCCAGACTCGAGCTACAAGGCGCTCGGCCTGCTGGCGGTCGCGGATAGCCTGAACGGCAATCCCGGCGAAGGCGATGAGCTGCAAGACGACATCGATCAAGCCAAGATGGCGTTGTGGGGGCCGATGGTTAACGAAGGCGTGCGGTTGTTGTCGGCCGGCGATGTCGAAGCTGCCGAGAGCACGCTCAGGACCGCCGTCGAGGTAAACCCGACGGGGAAAGAAGGCTATCTGGGTCTAGGCGCGGTCCACCAAACGAAAAAGGAGTACGATCTGGCGATCGAGAGCTTCAAGCAAGCACTCGAGTTCGATCCAGCCTATAAGCCGGCGCTCTTGAGGCTCGGCCAGACATATCAGTTCAAAGCCGAAGAAGCGGCCGCCGCGGGGAACACCAATCAGGCCGAACGAGTCGCGGGCGAGGCCGCGACCGTGTACGAGAACTACTTGGTCGATAACCCCGACGAAATCGAGGTCGAGATACAGCTCGCCGGACTGCACGCAACGCTCGGCGATATGGAGAAGGCAGAGCCGATCATTCGTAAGATCATGGCCTCCGAGAGCGCCGACGCCGATGTCCTGACCGATTTTGGTTTCCGGTTGGCCAACGCGCAGCAGTTGGAGCTGGCCGACGAGGTGCTGTCACGAGCGGTCGATATGAGCAACTCGCAGAGCACCGAGCCACTGTCGTATCTGGCATTTGTGCGTATCCAGAGCGGCGACCTGGAGGGCGCCAAGACGGTTCTCGCCAGGCAAATCGAGCTCGAGCCCGATAACTATGAGGCGTGGGAGTACATGGGGTACGTCAGGCGTGACTTGGGCGATGCGGATGGTGCCATGGAGGCGTTTAGCTACGCCGAGGCGATCCCGCTCAAGCTCGAAAGTTTGCGCCTCCTTCAGAAAAGCGACGAGACGTGGGGTGTCGAGGCGACGTTCTCGAATCGAACCGAGGCTCCGGTTCAAGATCTGACGGTCAAGTTCATGCTGATCTCGCCTGATGGCGACGTGCTCGAGGCAAAGGAGATGTCGGTGGCGGGAGAGGCGTTGCCCGCGGGAGAGGCCGAGAACGTGACGGTTCAGTTCTCGACTCCGGCCGTGAACCCACGCGTTCGCTACGACATTATGTAGCGGCGAGTTCAGGCGGCAATAATTGGCGGGCGACGGCTCGATTGTGCTGTCGCCCGTTTTCTTAATATCTTTGGTTTGCACGCCGCGAGCGGGCGTAATTCAGTGGTAGAATGTCAGCTTCCCAAGCTGGACGTCGCCGGTTCGAATCCGGTCGCCCGCTCCAAAAACCGCTTGTCGATGCACTCGTCAAACATGTTGTTCAACTCCCGGGCATAGATATGTTGAGCGCGTTGCCACCAGCTACCGCTCTGTGGCAATTGGCACGCCAGTCCTAATCGCGATTGACGGAGCTGCTTCCGCTGGTGCGTCGCGCCGTGGCCGAGTACCGAGAGCGCATCGGCTGAGTCGGTTTCGTCAAGATTAGTCGCTGTGTTCGAAGTGGGTCTCCTACAGGCCGAAAACGATCGGTGCCAGGAGGACATTCTGTAGCGGCGGGTTCAGGTAGGAAGAAAAGGAACGGGCGACGGCTCGATTTGGCCGTCGCCCGTTTTTTCCATATCGTGGGGCGCGCTCGAAAACGCCTGCGTGGTGTCGTTCCTAGCGGCGCTTCCCGAAGACCAGGCCCCCGCTGATTACGACGTACCGGATCGCGTCGCCGTCGGTGAACACGTTGCCGTCGTCGGTTGTGATGCTGTGGAGGCTGACGCCGATATCGAGATCGGCGCTGTCCGCGACGGGGAACTGGTAGCCAACC
>Ga0255058_10000880_pt1 | contig 17273 bp, 13 predicted proteins | sample Cases_109_9_MG_FD_188637 | JGI IMG/M metagenome (GOLD analysis project Ga0255058, IMG submission 188637) | Seawater microbial communities from Amundsen Gulf, Northwest Territories, Canada - Cases_109_9 | ecosystem: Environmental > Aquatic > Marine > Gulf | place: Canada: Northwest Territories... | reverse complement strand
TCGCATGCAACTGGAGCGCGTGCCGATCCGGGATTTTGACCCCATCGACTTGCGCGCCAAGCTGAAAAAGGCAGTAAGCGCCCTGGATGCCCTGGTCCGTCGCAACCATCGTGTATACGTACACTGCACCGCAGGTGTTGGCCGCGCACCAGCGGTGGCCATTGCGTGGCTCGCATGGTGCCAGGGCTGGGAAATGGATGAAGCCGTTCGTCACGTGAGACAGCGGCGGGCATGCTCGCCCTTCGTAGAGGCGATTTACCTGGCGGCGCGGGACCGGCTTGATTGAGGGCCACCGACGTTTCGTGGCATTGTGTCAGCCGGTAACTTCTGGTAACCCGACGGTATGACTGCTGTGATCGAGGCGCGCGGGCTGACCAAGCGCTTTAACGACAACACGGTGGTGCGCGAGATCGATTTCTCCGTGCCGCCGGCGCAATGCTTTGGTTTTCTCGGACCCAATGGCGCTGGCAAGACCACCACTCTGCGCATGATTCTGGGTCAATCCCCACTGAGCGCTGGCAGTCTGAGCGTATTCGGGCTGTCCGTGCCGCGGCACGGCAGCAAAGTACGAAAGCGCATGGGCGTAGTGCCGCAGACGGATAACCTCGATCCCGACTTCACCGTGGTCGAGAACCTGCGCATGTACGGGGCCTACTTTGACCTGCGCGGTGACGGACTGGCACGTCGCATCGATGAGCTGCTGGAGTTCGTGGAGTTGGCAGATCGCGCCCACGTCAAGATCAACACGCTGTCGGGCGGGATGAGGCGACGCCTCACTATCGCGCGAGCGCTGATAAATGATCCGGAGCTTGTGGTTCTCGATGAGCCAACCACCGGGCTGGATCCGCAGGCACGACATATGATCTGGGCGCGCCTGCGGGACCTGCGACAGTCGGGCAAAACGCTCCTGCTCACCACGCACTATATGGAAGAGGCCGAGCGATTGTGCGATGACCTCGTAATCATGGATCACGGGCAAATCGTCGATCAGGGGTCGCCGCCGCAGCTCATCCAGCGTCATGTTGAAAAAGAGGTTGTAGAGATTCGTGAGGCCGCTACCGTTGCCAACGGCCTGCTGGACAGCCTCTCGGGTTGCCGCACGGAATGGGTCGGAGATACGTTTTATTGTTATACCGATGACGCTCGACCCGTGGTCGCGCAGATCGACGCCATCGACAATCTCGTGTTCTTGCATCGGCCCGCCAACCTCGAAGACGTTTTTCTGAAACTGACGGGACGCGATTTGAAGGATTGACGTCATGGATATGAGTCTCCCCCGGCTAAAGGGCCGCTCGCTGGCTATATGGAAACGCAACGCCTTGGTGTGGCGCAAGCTGATTGGCCCGAGCCTGATGATCAATTTCGGCGAGCCCTTACTTTACCTGCTTGGTCTGGGCTATGGCCTCGGACTTTTTATCGGTGAGATGGCGGGGATGGATTACTTGACCTTCCTCGCCTCGGGAATTGTCGCATCGTCCGCCATGACGACTGCTACCTTCGAGGGTCTGTACTCGGTCTACACGCGCATGGTACCGCAGCACACCTATGACGCGATGCTGGCCACGCCGATCGAAGTAGACGATATACTGGCCGGAGAAATGTTCTGGTGTGCGACCAAGAGCCTGATCAATGGCGTCGCTATCCTTGCAGTGGCGGCCGCACTCGGCGCGGTGAGCGGTCCGAGCGCCCTGTTGGCTTTGCCTATCGTGTTCCTTATCGGTTTGTGCTTTGCGGGCCCGGCCATGGTCATCAGTGCGATCTCGCCAGGCTATGATTTTTTCAATTATTACTTTACGCTCGCCATCACGCCGATGTTCATACTGTGTGGCGTGTTCTACCCGGTCGATGCGCTGCCTGAACCTTTGCAAGCCTTTGTACAGTTACTGCCCTTGACCCATGCGGTGGCGTTAGTTCGCCCGCTGGTCGCAGGCCAGCCGCTCAGCAACGTGCCCTTGCACTTGGTCGTATTGTTTGCCTATGCCGTCATCGGCTACTACATTGCGGTGGTCTTCGCGCGCCGGCGCCTGGTAGTGTGAGAGGGCAGTGGCGAGGTATTGTGGACAGGGTAGGGATATGGGACTCAATTCGGATATGGCGCTTAGCGGCGTGTTGCTTGATCGGGCGACGATCGATTCGGGTGACATCGATTTCTCTGATCTCGAGTCAATCTTCCCGCAATGGGATTTTTACGATTTCACGGCCAGGCAGCAGGTCGATGAGCGCATACGAGACACGGCTGTGGTCGTAAGCAACAAGGTAATGCTCGACGAAGCCACCCTGCGTTCCGCGCCCCGGCTGCGACTGGTATGTATCGCCGCCACCGGCACGAACAACGTCGACCTGGATGCCGCGCAGGCGCTCGGTATTCCCGTGTGTAACGTGCGCGGTTATGCTACCCCCGCGGTCACCCAGCACGTGTTCGCCTTAATCCTCGCCTTGACGACTCGCCTGCTGGATTACCATGCGGCTGTGCGTGCCGGGCGCTGGCAACAAAGCCGCCAGTTCTGCCTGTTGGACTACCCCATACGTGAGCTGGAGGGTAAGACCCTGGGGGTGGTCGGCTATGGTGAGCTGGGCCAGGGCGTGGCACAGTTCGCCCAGGCCTTCGGGATGAACGTGCTGGTCGCGCAGCGATCGGGCGGTCCGCCGCAGCCGCATCGAGTGCCGTTGGATGAGTTGTTGCCGCAGGTGGACGTGCTCAGTCTGCACTGTCCGTTGACGGCGACGACGCGGAATCTCATCGGTGCGCGCGAGTTTGCGATGATGCGCACGGATGCCATACTCATCAACACCGCGCGCGGGGGCATTGTGGATGAATCCGCGCTGGCCGACGCGTTACGGGAGGGCCAGATAGGCGCCGCCGGTGTGGATGTGCTGACCGAGGAACCGCCGGTTAACGGCAACCCACTGCTCGCCTCCGACATACCGAACCTGATCGTGACCCCGCACTCGGCGTGGGCGAGCCGCGAGACCCGCCAGCGTGTCATTGACGAGGTTGCGGCCAACATCCGCGCGTTTCTCGCTGGCCGACCGCGCAATCTTGTGGTCTAGTTGATGCCGCGTTAGGAGGCGGGCCGTTCGAACTGCTAGCCCGCATTTCTCACCGGGCTCGCGAGCCGGCTTAGCTAAGGGCACCGTATACTCGCAACGGTTGGATCAGATCGGGGAAGACCATGTTACGCCAGATTACTATCATAGGAAGAGGTGACCGTGGCTGTGACGTTCGCATTTTGGGGCCGGCCCTGGAAAAGTCCCAATCGCGTGACGGCATAGAGGCACTGATAGCATTTAGCACGAATTTCTCTGCGTACTCCGCATCACCGCAGTCTCAGCATTGCTTACGGGACCTTGTTGAAGTGATGAGCTCATGTGCCCAGTCGAGAACAGGCTGCACGCGTGCCGCGAGCAGCCTGCGCGCCTGGCGGTACCCGAGCCAGCGGTACTCGTCATGCTCCGGGCGGCCGAGCTCGGGACTCACTGGCAGCGACACGCTGCCTTCGCGATTTTCGGCGAGGTAGTAGCGTGCGACCTTGCCGCGGCCATAGGGTGGTGTTTCTCGATACTCATGGCCCCAATGGAAATCGAGGTCCGTGAGTGTCGTTTCCTCCGCCACTTCGCGTATCACGGTGTCGAGCGGGTCCTCACCCGGTTCCACGATACCCTTGGGAAAGTCCCAGTAGCCATAGGCCCGCAAGAGCAGATAGACGGTCTTCCCGGCTTCGTCGCGCGTAATTATGACGCCCGCCGATATGGTCTTGGGTGTGGGGTGCATATCGGCTTTGCTGCCCAAGGTCGACTTGGCTACTCGCTGCGTAAGGCTTCCACTGGGTCGAGCCGCGCCGCGCGGCGCGCGGGAAAGACACCTGCCGCCAGACCGATCAGCACGGCAAGGCAGGCCGCCAGCGCCACGTAGACCCACGGCGTGTGCACCGGCAGGTCCGGGACTGCGAGGCGCAAAATCTCGGCACCGCCTATTCCAAGGACGAGCCCAATAAGGCCACCGAGTGTTGCCAGGACTGTGGCTTCGCCGAGGAACAGCACGAGAATCTGGCGGCGACCTGCTCCGAGGGCGCGCAGTAAACCGATCTCCGATACGCGTTCGTTTACGGCGATGATCATGATGGTCAGAATGCCGACGCCGCCCACGAATAGCGAGATTCCGCCCAGGGCGGCGACGGCAAATGTAAGAATGTTCAATATGGAGCCTAGGACCTCGAGCATCTGCTGCTGCGTGGTGATGGTGAAATCCTCGCGCCCATGGCGCCCCCTGAGTACGCGCCGAATACCACCAACGACTTCCTCTGCCGGTGCGCCGGGCGCATAGAGCACGTCGATCTCGAACAAGCTGTCGCGATTGAAGAGCTCCAGCGCCTTCGCCGTAGGGATATAGACCGCATCGTCGACGTCCCAGCCGAGTATATTCCCCTTGGGCTCCATCACGCCGATGACCCTGTAGCTGTGGCCGCCAACGCGGATGCGCTCACCCAGCGGATTGGCAGTGCCGAAGAGCTCCTCCCTGAGCTTGGTGCCGAGGACTGCAAACGCGCGCGCCGCGCGCGGATCGTCCGGGGGCAGGAAACGCCCAGCGGCAACATTGAAACGAAAAACCTTCGAAAAGTCCGGGCCAACTCCATTGATGGTAGTGCGCCTGCGTTTGCGCCGCGCCTCCACTTCGGCATTTCCCTGGATCACGGGGACGATGGCTATGACGTAGCGGACGCGTCGCAGCGCTTCGGCGTCTTCGATGGTCAACGGCCGCACCGTGGGCAACATGCCCGGTATGCCGTGCGTGGTCGTGCGGCCCGGATTCACGCCGATCAAGTTCGATCCAAACTGGGTAAACTCCGCAAGCACATACTTGTGCACGCCTTCCCCGATCGAGGTCAACAGCACCACGGCGGCGATCCCGATCGCGATACCCAGCATGGTCAAGGCAGACCGTAGACGGTGCGCCAGCACCGCGCCGACGGTTAACCGGATGAAGTCACGGCCTAGCAAGTTGTCATTACCTCCTGGACAGGGCCTGGACCGGATCGAGCTGCGCCGCGCGCCGCGCGGGCAGCACGCTGAAAACCAACCCCGTGACCAAAGCCACCGTAAGCGCTGCGACCACGGCCCACCACGGGGATCCGACCGGGAAGTCCGGATACGCACGACCGATGATCCAGCTGCCGGCTTCGCCCGCCATAAAGCCAAGCAGCGCGCCGGCCAATGACAGCACGCCGGCTTCCGTCACAAAGAGTGCTGTTATCGTGTGGGCAGGGGCACCGAGTGCCTTGAGCAGGCCGATCTCCGCCGTGCGCTGCGACACCGCCACCAGCATGACATTCATAATCAGGATGCCCGCGACCGCGAGACTGATGGCCGCTATGCCCGCCACGGTCAACGTCAGCGCACGCAAGATTCGGTCGAAGGTTGCAAGCACAGCATCTTGGGTGATCACGGTAATATCATCCTCCCCCTCATGGCGCGCTCGAATGGTTTCGATAATGCTCCTACGGGCCTGCGGTATGACCTCCCGTGCCCGTGCCTCGACCAGGATACGGAACAGCGATGCGGTATTGAACAACGTCAGCGCGGAGGCCACCGGTATCACCACCACTTCCTCCAAATCGATGCCGATACTTCTGCCCTCGGATGCGAGTACGCCAATGACACGAAAGCGGCGGTCGCCAATGCGCACCCACCCGCCCAGCGCCTTTTTCGGACCGAAGAGCTCCTGGCGTATCTTGGCCCCGATCACGGCTACCGGTGAGGCGCGCCGCGGATCCGCCGGCGGCAGAAACCGACCCTGCCCCACTTCCAGGTGGCGAATAGTCAGAAACTCACTGGTCGAGCCGACAACAATGGAATCACGATCGCGCCGTCCGAACGACACGGCCGCGGTGCCCACGGCAATCGGCGCAATCCGGCGTACGGTGCGGATGCGCGTGAGCGCGAGCGCATCGTCGATGGTTAGATCCCGTGGTGTCTGGCCCAGCAAAGGAGGTGCCCCGCCTGTGGTTTCCGAGCGCCCGGGTAATACTATAAGCAGGTGCGTGCCCAGCGAGGTGAATTCCCCAATCACGAAACGCCTCGCCCCTTCACCGAGCGAGGTCAAAATCACGACGGCCGCGACCCCGATCGCAATGGCCACCAGCATGAGCGCCGTGCGCAACGAGTATCCGCGCAGCGCCTTCGCGGTGAATCGCAGCACGTCAGCCGCCCTCATGCACCCTCCTCGTTGCGATGTCCCTGTCGATGCGGCCATCGACGATGTGAATCTGACGTGCCGTGCGGCCGGCAATATCGGGATCATGGGTGACGATGATTAGCGTGATATTTTCGCGATTCAGTTTTTCCAACACCTCGAGCACCTCGCGCCCGGAAGCGCGATCGAGATTACCCGTAGGCTCGTCTGCGAGGATTACGGCCGGCTCCAATATCGTCGCACGCGCGATCGCAACACGTTGGCGCTGACCGCCTGAGAGCTGATCGGGTTTGTGGTCTTTGCGCTCGGCCAGGCCGACGGCCTCTAGAATATGGTCGACGCGTGCCCGGCGCTCGGCCGGAGGGAAGCCCGCGAGTACCAGCGGCAGCTCCGTGTTTTCGGCCGCCGTCAGGCGCGGGACCAAGTGAAAGAACTGGAATACGAAACCAATCTTGTCGCGCCGGATGCGGGACTGAACGGCATCGGGCAACGTGGTCACGTTGTCGCCATCGAGTATGTAACTGCCCGCACTCGGGCGATCCAGCAGGCCGATGATGTTAAGCAGGGTGGACTTCCCTGAACCGGAGGGCCCCATAATTGCGACATACTCGCCGCGATCGATATCGAGGCTGACGCGGTCCAACGCGTGGACTTGCTGATCGCCAACCTCAAAGTCGCGACAGATCTGCTTGAGCTGAATCACCGGCCGCCGGCGTTCTCATCGGGCACCACATGCGCGCCCGCTTCCACGCCCTCACGCTCGACGGACACAACGATGAGTTCGCCCTCCTCGAGCCCGGAGACTATCTCCGTGAACTTCCAGTTGGTCAGACCCGGCTTGAAGGAGCGCTCTACAAGCCGCCCGTTATCGGGGCGGTACACCAGCACGCGATATCCTTCCAGCACGGCTTCTGTGGGCACTCGCAACACGTCCTTGCGGGTGTCGAGGATGACCTCGATGTCGGCGCTGTATCCGGGGAGCAGGTCTTTTGTGCTATTCGCGTCAGTGAACTCTGCCTCCACCTCCACGGTTCGCGCCTGCTTTTCCCGGTCCAGAACGTAAGGGGCGACACGCCGCACGCGTCCTCGGAAAGGGTGCGCCGCGAATGCGTCAAGTGTAATGCGCGTCTCCTGTCCGGGTCGAATCGCCGGCGCGTCCACTTCATCTATGGGCGCGGTTACGTACAGGCACTGCTGGCCGATTAGGTCGATGGTCGGTGGTGTCGGGATACCGGGCGGTGAGGGAGTCACGTACTCGCCGAGCTTCGCGTTGACCTCCGCCACCACTCCATCAAACGGTGCCATCAGTACAGTGCGCTCCAACGCGGCACGCGCAACCGCCACACGCGCCACATTGACCTCCGCCGTCGCCCAGGCCGCACGACAGGCGGCCCCGCCCGCCGCCGCATCCGCCACCGCGCGATCGACACGATCCTCCGAAACCAGCTTGGATTTCTGGAGTTTGAGCAGTCGCGTGGCTTCGCGCTTGCGGGCGTCGGCCAAGGCACAAGCCTGTTCCGCCCTTGCGCGCGCAGCAGTGGCCTCGCTGTGTGCGAGCTTGAGTTTTGCCTCGAGATCGACATTCCACAGGCCTAGTAGCACCTGCCCGGCGCGAACGCGATCGCCTTCGCGCACGGGAATTTTCGTCACCTGGCCGCCTGTGGGCGGCGAGATGCGCGCACGCTGACACGCTTCGACGGTGCCGGCGCGGGTGTTGGCAACGCTCGCTTCGACATGACCGCGATCCACCTTCTGCAGCAATACGGGCACGGGTTCGGGGCGCGAAAAGTACCACACGGCGATTGCCACGGCCGCAATTACCGAAAGCGTGAGCACAAGGCCCACGCCCTTGCGGCGTCCAGCAGATGGTGAAGGTGTACGCGGATTGGAATTCATCGTACTAGTGTGTCAGTTCACCCACTGTCATCCACGCAGCAGGAACGTGGAACACAGAAGGCGCCGCGCCGACATCGTACCAGAAAGACGGAGTGAAACTAGCACAAGCCCGAACGCCTGGGTCGTCTCACCAGCGCGGGTGGTACAACATCAACTCCTCCGGGCGTGGATTGAGGTAGATCTGGTCGATCAGGTCAGGATGGGGGAAATGGCGCAGGTGATGCCTGAGCAGCGTGATCGGCACAAATCGCGGGGACCGCCCGAGTGCATAGGCGTTGATCGCGGCGCGCAGCTCCACCCGGTCACCGGATAGCAGTTGGGTTACCAGGTGGCGCATGACATGATTCAGAACCCGTACGTGATACCGGCGAGTGGTGTGTTGTTGCAACATGCGCATAAAGTCGCGTTGATATGCACGGATCAGCGTGGGCAAAGCCCGCCCGCGGGAGTTGACGGCCAGCTCCAGGTGTGGGTGTTGGCTGCTGCCGTGTGCCATGAAAGTGAGCTTGTGCATGGCGTGAAACTTGGCCAGTCTGGGACGCGTTATTCCTGACGCAACCAGGTCTTGCCAGCGCCTGTAAGCGAATACGCGCTCGATGAAACAGTCGCGAAGACCCGGAGGCGCAAGCCGGGCCTCGTCTTCGACCGGCAGCAGCAGCTGCAGTGCCGTGAACTCGTGTGCGAACACACCGACCCCCGTGCTTGCCGGCCGTGCGCCGGGTACACGAACCTTTACGCCCCGGATACCGCAACTGGGTGACTTGCTTTTGAAAACATAACCGCTGATTTCGTTGATTTCGCGTGCCATGTGTGCGGCGTATTGCGTGAGCGCTGCGGTAACATCGAGTTCGTTGTTCTCGACTCCCCGCGCGCGCGGGCGCGTGAGATCGCCGAGTAATCGAATTGGCGGGCGCGGCACGCCCAGACCGATCGCAACCTCCGGACACACAGGCACGAGCTCGCACACGAGCGCAAGCACATCGACAAGGAACTCATTGCGCTTGTGTCCCCCGTCGTAGCGAACGTGATTACCGAGCAGACAACTGCTTACTGCGATGCGGACGGGCTTTGCCGGGCGGCGGTCGACCGCGTCATCGTACATGGAAGGAGCGATCGCGGATTGATCAGGCATAAGCTCGTGTGGGCGCCGCGACAAACGACGGGTGGGTGTAGGCAGTTTATCGGTGTTGTCAAGCTTTAAGAAGGCACGGGGTCGGTGTTCCTGCCCATCGTGCACACCATGACTGCGAAAATTGTACGTTTCATCAAAGGGTTCCGGAGACGCCACCGTTTTCTGATGCAGGCATCTGATTTTACTGGAACTTTCTAGCGATGCGTCGCCAAGGGGGTATAACACGCGTTGGGCCGACGGCTCAGGGCACTGTTTTATTTGACACTTTTTCAATCCCATTGACAGCGCGGGCGCGCTCATTAATCTAGCGTGAATATCTGCCCTGCGTGAGTGCAGTCGCTGGGATCGACGGCAACAAAAGCGAACAGGATGGCTTTGTCTCCAAGGCCAACAACAGTGGATCCCTCGGGCAGATTAGATCTCGCAATTTATTGCGTTACATACGGTGAGGGAAACACGGGTGGTCGTTGGTAGCCCCCACGGCGGGGAGGTTCGTTTTGAGATTCCCCCACTGGGGCTGTTTATGCCAGTCGGGCGGGGCGGCAGGACATGCGCAGCTCGCGTGTCAAGGACGCGCAGTTGCCTTGGCGCAGCGCTGGTGTTCCGGTTGCCGGGTCATGACCCTGACAGCCGGTTCGCTAATCCTCGATAATAATTGAAGGCGTAGACTTGATGGGCAATCTGGGTGCCGGTGTGCAAGGCAAGGGGCCACCGGTCGACATACTGGAAGAGCGCGACGCGCTGAGTCGCGCGCTGTTATCCGCCTCCGCCAGCCTGGCGCAGGCCCAAGATCCCGAAGAGATTTTACGATCCGCGTGCGATGGGCTCATCACGGCCTCCCCGCGCATTCGGCTTGCCTCGATGTACTTTGGAGATCCGGGCGACGCAACGGCGCGCCCGACCTATGCCGCCGGCCCGGCCCGCGCGTGTGCCCACGAGGTCTGGTGGGGCGGTGGCCAGCGGACGCGCGCTACGCCCGGGCAGGAGAAATTGAGCTCGAGTCGCCCCGTGATAGCAAATATCCGCTCTGACTCGATGCTCGGTCCAGGACGCGAGCGCGCGCTGGAGAATCAACTCGAGACCTGCGTATGCCTGCCTTTCGACGAGGTGGATTCGGGTGAGCAGGGCCTGTTGGTCGCCTACGCGGATCAGCCGGGCTATTTTGAGCGCGTCGGCCTGGATTCATTCCTGGCGTTTGCGCGACTGGCGCGTGTGGCACTGGAGCAAGCGGCAGCGCGCAAACAGTTGCGCGATCTGGCGACCATCGACTCGCTGACCGGGTTGCTCAATCGTGGCGCTTTGCAGAAAATCCTGGAACGCGAACACGCGCAGTCGCAACGCCACGGTCGTCCCTACAGCATGATGCTGCTGGATGTGGACTGTTTCAAGCAAGTCAACGACACCTACGGCCATAGTGCCGGTGACAAGGTTCTCGCCACTGTTGCCGGAATTACGCAGCGTTGCTTGCGCGAAGGAGATTGGGTGGGGCGTTGGGGTGGTGATGAGTTTTTGTGCTTGTTGCCGGATTCGGACGACGAGCAAGGGGCGTTGATTGCCGAGCGCGTGCGCCAGCGTGTGGCCGAAGCGCCCGTTGACGCCGACGGGCGTGGAATTCCAATAAGCATCAGTGTCGGGCTTGCGCATTATCCTCACGCGGGCGAGCGGCTGGATATCGTTCTGACGAGTGCCGATGCGGCCCTGTACGGGGCCAAGCGCCGAGGGCGCAACCGTGTTGTCAGCAGCAGCCGCGAGGCGCGCGGAATGTCTTCCATTGCGGGCCAGCTCGACTTGGCACTGCAGTCGGATCGCTTGCATCCGGTCTATCAACCAATAGTGGAACTCAAGAGCGGCCGTGTGGTGGCCGAGGAGGCGCTGGCGCGTATCCGATTGCCGGACGGTGGTTCACTGAGTGCGGGCAGCTTCGTTCAGGCCGCCAGCCAGCTGCGCATGTTGCGGCGCATCGACAGTCAAATCATGCGTATCTCGGTGGAACGCTGGTTACGGCAGTCATCTTTGGCACAGCCGCGTGCATGTTTTATCAATGTGTCATCGGACCTGTTACGCCACCCCGAGCTCGTGGATGATGTGCTGGAGTCAGCCGCGGCGGCGGCGAGTGATGGCAACGGGCAACAGCGATCGGCCACTCCACTCATCATGGAGATCACCGAATGGGAGTTCCTCAATAACGCGCGCGAAGTACGACAGATCCTGGCTCCGTTTTTGGATCAGGGTATTCGCCTGGCGATTGATAATTTTGGCAGCGGCCAGTCCTCGTTTCAGTACCTCACAGACTTGCCGGTGTCCTATGTGAAGATTGACGGCGAGCTCGTGCGCCGGGTGTCGCGAGAAACGCGGGTGCGTGCCATCTTGAGAGGTATCCGGGACATCGCCGCGGACCTAAACGTGACCACGGTGGCCGAATGGGTGGAAGACCAGGCCACTGGCGATCTGCTGCGAGAGATCGGTATTGATTGGGGGCAGGGCTATTACTTTGGGCGTCCCCAACGCCAGGAAACTCAGGATAATGCTCTGAGCATCCGTTGAGATGAGGTGCTACCTCGTCCAGCACGGCGATGCACTACCCAAAGACGTAGATTCGGACCGGGCGCTCAGCGCCGCGGGACGCGCTGACGTGGCACGGTCGGCAGCGTTTGTGAAAAATCCCGATCGCGCTGTTACACGCATTTTGCACAGCGGCAAGACACGCGCCCGCCAGAGCGCCGAGATACTGGCCGCCACGCTGGCTCCCGGCGTGGCGGTTGAAGCGATAAGCGGAATCGATCCCCTCGATGACCCCGAGCCGTTAGCGCAGCAGCTCATGACCTGGAGCGATGATGCGATCATTGTGGGCCACTTGCCGTTTCTCGGAAAACTGGTATCGAGCCTGGTCGCGGGCACCTCAAGGACCGATCTCGTGAGCTTCCTTCCGGGCAGCGTAGTTTGTCTGGAGCGCTCTGATGGCAGCTGGACCATCAGCTGGATGGTGCGGCCGGAGTTGCTGAACCGCAGTAGCGAGTAGCTAGTTGCGCGTAGCTAGCAATTGAGCGACCAGGTGGGTTACCTCGCTACTAGCAGGATGCTGAAAAAGGCCTTGCTGCGCTCCGCCCCTGCGCTTCGCGTTCCCTGCTGCGCTTGGGCACCGGCCCAAGCCTTCCCTGGCTTGGGCGTTTGCCGGGACGAGCGTCCACCGGACACTCGCCTTGTGCCGGCTCACCCCCCGGAGCTTTATCTATTTCGGCTTCACCCCTGGCTTTTTCAGCTCGCAGCGCAAAAAGCGCGGTGTTTGTTCTGCTCCACTATTCAAACACTTACATGTTTGAATAGTGTGCGGTGCTTCCCTGCACCACTCTATGCAGGCTGCTGAAAACAGTTTTTCAGCAGCCTGCTAGACATTCGCTACTAGCTAATAATACAAGACACCCACCGGTCGTCATCGACAATCTCGGCGTTGCGAGGCTAACGGTCCTCGCGGCGACGCGCGCCGATACTGTAATGGTCTACCTCCCTATTTGCCCGTGTCGAGGCCGGCACGGTAAACTTAGTAACGAGTTGTGATTTTCGTATGCATGGTATCGCGCCTGTGCTCTACGGTTGCAGGACAGGGACAGGATTTGTGTTGTATGAAGTCAAGGAATAGGAGTGTGTGTGGCGACCGGCACGAGCGGGTCGCCCGTTGTAATTGCATCGGTGTGCGACCGCCCGACATTTACCGCCCGCGTTGGATCGGGCCGGTGGCGGCGGCGCTGATCAGTGCACTGGCACCCGAAGCGCTTGCCGCAGGCGATGAAAACGGGACGCGTTGCCCCGACACACTCCCGCAGCCTCGCACGGTCGCCTTTGACGAGGTCTATCGCGGCATGCCGTTCCAGCCGGGCGAGCGCGCGACCTACACCGTAAGTTACCTAGGGATGCTCGCTGGTCTCGGTATATTGGAAGTGGTGCCACCGCGAGAGAATCAGGGGCGCTGGTACCGCGTGTTCCGCGCGCGCGCCCGCACCGGTGAGTGGTTCAAGGACATCTACGAAGGCCATGCCTCGCTGCTGGTGCTCTCACGACCGTGGGATTTTGGCGCTCATGAGTCGTCGCTGGAGCAGGAAAAACGCTCCCTATTCTCCCGACGCAAGACCAAGCAACGCGTTCTCGATTTCGAGCAAGAGCAGTGCAAGGTAATTGCGCACAGCCGAGGTTCGGACAAGCCAGAGCAGAACGAAGAGTATGCCCTGTCCTACGGCGCAATGGACGCGCTTACCACCGTATATTTCCTGCGGACACAGCAGTTCGAGATCGGCAAGCTCATGCGCATACCGCTTTACTATGAAGATAAGAACGTGTGGCTGGCAGTCAACCCGCTCGGTGTCGAAACGCTCACGGTACCTGCCGGGACGTTCGCGGCTACGAAGCTTCGGCTACGCACCTATTTCGGTGACAAGCCGACTGGAAAAAGGGGCGTGGATCTGTGGATCGCATCGATGCATCCGAACCGGCCAGTGCTCAAAGCGAATGCGGGTAGTGTCGGCATGCGACTGCGAGAGTTTGTGGCTGGCACCCGGCAGCAATCCGAAAAAGCACTGGCGCCGTACGCCTCTGCCGTGCGCAGCCACGCACTGGGAAACGGTAGCGTGTCATCCGTTGTACAGCTACGGTATCGTAACGCCGAGATCGAATCAGGGTTTGTCTTTGTCTTCGAAGACGGGGTCGAGCAGCTTGGCGACGGCGAGACATTCGAGCCCGAAAGGGAGGTAACCCGCGTAGCCCAAAAATGGCATGTGAAAGATTTCGAATGCATGCACGAAGGGCACCGAGTACTCCCAGTGTGTCAGGCTCCTATAGTTCCACAACTCCCAGAAAACGCCACAGACGAGCCCCGCGAGCGCAGCCTGCCATAGTCCACGCCAATCGCCTCGCGCCGGGGCGTCCACAATACTCTTCTGCCGCAGCAGGACCTGTAACGCTGTAATGAGCAGCAGTGGCGCTAGCCACAGCAGCGAGAATAAACGATCTGGCCAAATACCGATTGCGCCAAGCGCGAATGCGGCGACCAGCAATGCGATCGAGGCGGTCCACCGCGAGCGCAGCATGGGAGCGGGTCGGGCATACTCCAAACCGCAGCTCAAGCGAGGAAAGGAGGCCAGCCATTCGCGCGTACCCAGCACGGCAGGCAACACGGTGGCGAATGGAAGCGTCGCCTGCCAGAAATATTGCCAGGGATCGTCCGTGCTGGCCCCGACGTAATACCAGTTCTGGACAAAGCGGTTCAGATACTCAAAGAACCACCAAAAGGCGGCACTGAGCGGGAATAGCGATAAGAAATAACCCGTGCGATCGCGCAGCATGCAGCGACCCGTGCGCTTCATGGTCAGTGCATTGACAAGCACGATGTAGCCTAGCCAGATCGGGCTGAAGGTGAACGTCTGCAAGGGTGCGAACCAGGCGAACCGGTTCCACGCCAGCCACCAGGCCAGTACGAGAAAGGCACCGCCCAGCCAGCCCCACCAGGGCAAGCGCGCTGAACGCATTGCTCTTTGCTGATAACGGCCGGCGCAACGCACGACCCGCATAACAATCGGCGTCACTGCGGCAGTCGTCATCAGCGCGATCGCAGCGAAGGCCCACCAGGAAAAAGGTGCATGGACCACTCTCGCGGTTTGTGGTGGAAACTCGAGGTAAGGCGCAAGCGCTTTGTCTGCAACGGTGAGGCCCAGAAGCGGTAGGCCGACCAGCATCAGCGCCAGCGGGATGAACAGGATAAGAAATCTTTTCAAGGATGGAAGTCCGGAGCTGGCAATCGTCGTGCGTGGACTTCGAGGGGGGTAGGAGCGTCCAGGTGCGGACCAACTCGTGACGCGTTCAACGAATCTCGCTCAAGAGTGTGTCGATCATGCGCTCGGCCTGCGATCCATAGCCACCGCCGAACAGGTTGAGATGATTGAGAATATGATAAAGGTTATACAATGTCTTGCGTATGCCGTAGCCCTGGTCCAGCGGGAATGCATCCCGGTAGGCGTGGTAGAAACCTGCGGTAAACCCACCGAACAGTTCCGTCATCGCTAGGTCCGCTTCGCGGTCACCATAGTAGACGGCCGGATCGAAAATGACGGGCCGTCCGTCCTGGTCGGTGGTGTAGTTTCCCGCCCAGAGATCGCCATGTAACAGCGACGGTTGCGGCGTGTAGCCGGGAAAGAAGACGCCCACCTTGTTCAGCAGCGCGTCACCCTTGCGCTGCAGGCGGCCCCGGTAACCTTTGCGCGCCGCGAGCTCGAGTTGAAATCCAAGCCTATGCGTTCGCCAGAACTCGATCCAGTCGCGTGAAACTGTGTTCACCTGGGGTGTCGAGCCGATGGTGTTGTCCCTGTGCCAGCCGTAGTGATCTGCGGTGAATCGGTGTAATTGCGCCAGATCTTGGCCGAAGCGTGCCATGCTTTGTGCACTGCTGGCGCCCTCGTCAATCCACTCCAGCACCAGGTAGGCGTGAGTACCGGCCGTTCCCCAACAAATAGGGCGCGGGACGTGAATAGCGTCCACGCGAGCGATCTCCTGCAGCCCTGCGAACTCGGCCTCAAACATATCCGCTTTGGACGCATCATTGAGCTTTGCGAAGTACCTTTGCCCGTTACCTTCCAGCGCCGCGACGGAATTGATACAACCCCCGCCAATGGAACGTTGCACACGCAAAGCAAATGGCTTGGCCGTTGCTGTGGCAATTTCATCGGCGATCTTTGACCACACCGTCATCGTTCATCACCCGCAGAGAACCAAGCAGACGCGGAACAAGACCGTGCCAGTCTTGTTTAACGCGCCAACTGGGATTCCCGGTGTTTGCCTGGCGGCATTATTCAAGAAATTGTGTATACAGATAATTTGGGCCACGCTCGTGCACCGCACCCAACGGCTCGCTGAAAAACCGTTTTCGGCAAGCTGTTACGTTCATTCCGGCTAAGCTACTTAGTAACCGCTCATACCAACGGCGTGACCCCTGCCCGGACGAGCCCGCTCACGCGCGACGGGATTAGCGACCGACCCACCCAATGTTATCGAAAATGAGGGGCCCCGACAGTCGTTCCCGGCCCGGTTCTCAAGCAATCCATTGATCGCGGGTTCCTTTTCTCGTTGTGGAATAGTCCTTGCAAGAATGCGCTCGATAGCGATTTCTGAATCAAATTGGGGTGAATTAAGGGCGAACCGGCATCGATGCCCGCCCGCAGAGCCACCGAGCATCGCGCCAGGGGGCTTTAGTGCCGTCGTACGTCACTGTGTCGGCACGGCTGAAACATTGCGCCGCAGGCGCCGTGACCTGAGAGACGATCGAGGGGCGGCATCATGCGAATGGGTACACTGACGGTTCGAACGAAGACCATGAACATGCAGCGCTTTTCACTGCGCACCAGCCTGGTCATCACCATCGTGGCCATGGGGGTGCTTGCGCTCGCTCTAGTCGTGTTGAGCGGTAGCGTTTATCGCAACCTGGCGGTCGACCAGCAACGTGCCGCCGTTGCACAAATGATCCAGCAACAGGCGGAAACGCTGCTGGCGGACTTGCGGCGGGAATCAACTCGCCTCGCGACGTCGATTCAACAAGAGCCGGCTTTTCGCCGAAGCCTCGCGAGCAGCGATTCGGTGGCGGTTACGAAACAGCTCACTCGCGAACTGGAAGTGCTAGCGACAGACACGTCCAACGTGGCAGCGATAAGGTTGCTCGCATTCGATCGCCAGCTCGAGCTCGTTGGCGAGTCATCACTGGACCGGCCACGACGCAGTATCGATGGGTTCGGCTGCCGCGAAGTGTTGGAACGCGTGCGCAGCCGATCGGACGGCGGGCATATCAATTCTGCGTCCGGATTCTGTGGCACGGGCATGCATCCCTATTACGCGATCGTCGTGCCTGTCGTGCACGAAAAGATGGCGGGTTACCTGCAGGTTATCTCCGATCCCATACGACAGCTCAGCGCCTTGGAGACGATCTTCAATACGCCCGTGCGTCTCGCATCCACCAGGGCGACGCTTTTTCAGTCCCGCACATGGCCGGAGTCTGATCACGCTGACAGATTCCTGTTAGCG
>Ga0255058_10000879_pt1 | contig 17275 bp, 9 predicted proteins | sample Cases_109_9_MG_FD_188637 | JGI IMG/M metagenome (GOLD analysis project Ga0255058, IMG submission 188637) | Seawater microbial communities from Amundsen Gulf, Northwest Territories, Canada - Cases_109_9 | ecosystem: Environmental > Aquatic > Marine > Gulf | place: Canada: Northwest Territories... | reverse complement strand
CCTAGGTATCATCGTGCCAAACCGGTCGATGGTCACCCACGATCCGTCGGGCATCACGTACGCGCCCACTTCTTTGTCGAACCGCGGCAACGGATGCTCGACCGGCTCTTTGACCTGACCGCGAACTCGTCCGATCACGACCTCGACCGGGAGCGGTTGGTCCAGGACGAAGTTGTAGCCGCCTTGGTCGAACTCCATGAGGTACATCTGCTCCTCAAACTCGAACTCACGCCTGAACACCATCGCCTGGTGCCCGTATCGTGTGTGAGGGCGATGCTCGAGCACGAACGACATGAGTCGCACGGCGATGTGATTGTGCATGCGGTGACAACCGTGGGAGTGGCGGCGCATGATGCTCATGTAGTCCACCGAGCCGTGCGTGCGGATCCCCTCATCGCCGCCGATTTGAATCTCACCATCCGGAGAGCGGTAGAACTTCCGGTGATACGCTGCGACCAAACCATAGGCAGACGCATAGCTAGGGCCGGTATCGTGGTAGTTGATCTCGTACTCGCCTTTCCGGTTCTTCACGAGCACCACCTTCGGCGGCGTGCTCTCGGGCGGCACCCAAACCGGCGCGGCAGCGATACGGCTCCACACCCGCCTACCGACGGGGGAGTCCTTGTACCTCCACATCACCGTCCCATCGATGAACTCGCCTCGCCAGCCACCCACGGTCGTTCCGAAGCGCGCTAACGGGATCTTCTGGTCGTTGTACTTCGCGAAGACCGTCAGACGCGGGCGACGGCTCACGGGCTGCCCCCGCGGTTTGCCCTCCTCGTCGAAGGGGAACTCGTACCACACGTCGCCACGATCGACCGAGACGTAGAGCTCCATGTTCTCGCCGTAGTAAGGCGGTAACTCGACACCTTTCATCGCGACGATCTCATGGGGCCCAATCTCGCCGAGCGATTCGAGCCATGCGTACGTCGACTCGGGGGTCTGAAGGCCAAACGCCTCGATGACGCGCGCGCGCAGCTCGCCTTCGAAGTTGGGGATGGGAACCTCTTTGCCGTCCTCGGTCTCATACGTGCGCGGCTCCCCGGACTTGAGCGTCGAGGTGCTTCCATCTTCGATGACTTGCGCCGCATGCATCGCACGCTCGGTGAGGACGCGGATAACGGCTTCTTGTTCGGTCTCCTCAGGCGTCTTCTGAAGCACGGCCAAAGTATCGTCGCCGATGAATCCCCAGCCATAGACGCGGTGCCGACGCTCGAACTCCGCCAACGCCTCGTGGGTGCGCCAGTCGAACAGTCCCGGAACGTAGGCGCCTCGCCCTTCGAAGAAGCCTTCGCACTGGAGCCGTGCTTGGGCCGCGGTGATGGCCTCGATCTCGGGCGCTAGGATCTTGTATTCCTCGACCTTCGCCCACTCCTCTTCAGGAAGTTGGGAGGTCGCAATCTCGCCGAGGTTAGTCACGCCGAGTTGCGCCACCAGAGCTTCTACCTGAGGCTTCAGCAGCTGGTATCGGGCTACTCGGCGAGCGGGTCTACGCCCAGGCCGATACGCGAGAAAACCTTCAAAGCTCTGGAGCGGCACCAAGTCGAGGGCTTGGGCACATTCGAGGCTGCGGACTTCCTCGAACCGGGTTCGAAGTAGCGAAACGGTGGGCAGGATCCCGTAGAGCTCCAGGTACTTGTCCTTGCGTGCACGCTGCCCGTGTCGGTCCTTCGGGAACTCGCCGCGCGCGAGCGCAAGATAGATGGGCCGGTAGGTCATGGGCTTCGGCTCTTCGTCCGCGGAGGAAGACTCGGTGAAGATGAATGGGGTCCAGTCTTCGCCGAGGTCGAACAGCAAAAGGCCTTCGACATCCGCTTTGGCCGCGTCGACTTGGCCCTTGGCGGAACCGTCCTCCCAGAACGGCACCGGCACTTCCAAGACGACCTTCGGAACACCATCCGTTGGGGTCGGTTGGTCCTGAGGCTTCCCCTCGACTGGAGCCTTTGCCGGATCCTGCTTCGGTGTACAGCCACAAAAGACCGCACACGCCAGAATCATCAATAATCCCGCACGCAACTGAACCACGACGTGTTCACCTTGGGGCGTATCTGTATGCTGCGCAAGTTTCGAGCCCGCCGGACTGGACGGACCGGTAGGGTGGCGTGCTAGATGGCGCGAGCATGGGCTTTTTTACGCGTCGCACCGTAGGACTGGTGCTCACCCCAGCGCTGTTCCTGGCGACCTGGTTCGCTCCGCTCGGACTGGAACCGCAGGCTCAACGACTGGCGGCCGTCTTCATCGCCGTCCTGATCGCCTGGGTGACCGAGGTGGTTCCGATCTACGTCACGGCTCTTCTGATCGGACCGGCGATGGTTGTGGTCGGAGTGACCGATAGCAAGACCGCTTTTGCGCCGTACGCAGACCCGCTGATCTTCCTTTTCATCGGAGGTTTCTTCATTGCACGCGCGATGACCCGGCACGGCCTCGACAGGCGACTCGCCCGATCACTGATGCAATTTCCGCTCGTCCGAGGTTCACCCGTTCGGATCCGCATCGCCTTCATGATCTCCGCGGTGATGCTTTCGATGTGGATCAGCAACACGGCAACCGCCGCGATTCTGATCCCCATCCTTCTAGGGACGCTGCCCGATGAGCACGAGGGGAATTCGGGAAGCGTGCTGGCGGTCGCGTATGCCAGCTCGGTCGGTGGCATGGGGACCCTGATTGGGAGCCCCCCGAGCTACATCACGGTCCGCTTTCTCCAAGAGCAGGCCGGCATCGAGATCGACTTCCTTCAATGGATGGGTATCGGCGTACCGGCAGCCTTCTCCCTCGCACTAGTGGTCGGGTTTGCGCTCCAGTGGCTGGCGCCCCCGCCACCGGTCGAGACCGTCGAGGTACGCGTCACGCCAGTTTGGTCGCGCGGCGAAATCGTCACGGCCATCTGCTTCGGGTTGGCGGTGGCTGGCTGGACGATTCCCGGAATCATGCGGGCGGTCGACGCCCCGAATGCGGAAGCGGTGGCGACGGCGCTACCGATCGGCGCAGTCGCCATCTTTGCCGCGGCTCCACTCTTCCTGATCCGGGACCAAACTAAGACGACGCCGGTGTTGCCGTGGAACGACGCAGTCCGTATCGATTGGGGACTGATCCTCTTATTCGGTGGAGGCTTGTCGCTTGGCGCGCAGATGTTCGACACCGGCCTCGCTTCGGCGATGAGCCATTGGTTCCTGTCAATCACGGGTATCGACTCTCTGTGGGGATTGACCGCCGCAATGATCTTCTTCACGGTCTTTTTTACCGAAGCATGTTCGAACACAGCATCGTCAAACATGATCGTTCCGCTCGCCATCGCCGCTGCATTGGAGCTCGGGGTATCGCCGCTGTTGCCTGCCCTCGCAGTCGGTCTTGCTGCGAGTTGCGCGTTCATGCTCCCGATCGCGACGGGACCAAATGCAGTGGCCTATGGCCAAGGTTTGATCGACCTCAGACAGATGATGCGCGTCGGGTTCGTGCTGAACATCGTAGCCGCACTGACACTACTCGCAGTGCTCCGGTTTCTCAGCATCGCGTATGGCTGGGCATAGCCTTGCCGTTTTGTTGAGGTCCGCCACAAGGGTGACTCATCCTTCTATTTCCGACTTGTGAGAGGCGACTCATGGGAACCGAGCCCTTCCTGTTACATCAACTCAGACCGACTGGAAACGGAGCCGCTGCGCTGACGCAGGCTGCCGCATCGATCGCGCTTTCCCACGGGCAACCACAAACGATCGTCGACGTCCTACACGGACGCGCGTTTCGCTATTACGCGGAAGGTATACGGCAGTATCTCGCGATTCGAACGGGCTCTACCGACCACGCCGAACACTACCTCACGAAGCTTCGCGCGTTCGTCGCCAAGACAGAGAGCGACTCTCTGATCAAGGCTCCGGGCATCCGTGCACGTCTCTATCGCGCCGCTCGTGGCTACATCCGTAACAGTAGCCGCCCACTTCCGGCGCCGAACAAAGAACAGCTGGAAGAACTTCCGTGGCGCGCACTCCCTTCGGCACACACGTCGGTGAGCCCACTCCGCGGGCTTCGATTCGACTTGAACGCCGAAGAGTCCGAGCTGCTCGAGCTTCGCTTCGCGCGGGAGTTGGGCGTCGAGGAGCTGGCTTTCGTTTACGGCAAGACCGCGATCGAGATGGAAAGCCGACTCGACGCCGCGATGGCCCAGGCAAAGGTCATCCTCGAAAAGCACGGCATTCGAGACGAGGACCGGTTCGGCCGCATTATCATCGAGGCATTCGCCTTGGAAGCGCGCCCGCGAACCCGCGAAAACAATCACGACGGCATCGAGCCGCTGCCCAACGGCACGATCGTCGGCGGCCGGTACTCCGTCGAAGCGCGAGTGGGTCTCGGAGCGTTTGGCGACGTGTATCGTGCCAAGGACACGGAAGTCCCGGGCCATGTGGTAGCCCTCAAGCTGCTTCATCAGGCGGCCCACTCGAAGAGCGCGAAGCAGGCCTCGCTGCGAGAGTTGCGCTTGATCGCATCGGTGTTCCATCCGTCGATCGTGCAGTTCAAAGACCACGGTTGGTTCGAGGAGCGACTTTGGTTTGTCATGCCGTGGTACGACGGCGAGACACTCGAGTCCCGACTTCAGCGTGAGCCGCTGAGCCGCGAAGAAGCGCTGAAGATCTTCCAACCCCTCGCCCGTGCGCTCGCCGCTATGCACGTAGCTGGGGTTCGTCACCAAGATGTGAAGCCCGACAACATTTTCCTAGCCCGCATCCCGGGCTTCGGCGGAGATGAGGTCACTCCCGTATTGCTGGACCTGGGGGTTGCGGCGACAGAGGCGGAGATGGTCGTCGCCGGAACACCCACATACTTTGCGCCCGAAGTGGCGGCGCAGTTTGCTTCCGTCGAGCAAAAGCCGGCCGTGAGCAACAAGGCAGACATTTTCGCTCTCGCCTTGTCACTCCGGAACGCCCTCGAACCCGAGACACAGGACGACGTGGCCGCCGGCGCGGTCGACACTTTCATCGAGCAGCGGTCTCGCGCGACGCCCCATGCACCGAGCAAGAAGGCGCTCAAGTATCTCGCGCCGTCATTCGATCGGTGGTTGAACCGAGATGCGGACGTTCGTCCGACGGCCGATGAGCTCGCCGAAGAGCTGTCGGTGCTCGCTTTGCCAGAAGAGCGCCGCAAACGAATCAAGACGATCCTTCGCTGGACGATCCCGATGGCCCTTGCGCTTCTCGGCGCTTCCGGCGCGGCCGTGACGGCCTTCTATCAACAGGCAGAGATCGAACGGCAAGAAGCCAATCGGGCGCGCCTCACGGCCTTTGGCCTCCGTCAAGACTTGGCAGACACCCGCGAGATCGCCGAGCGGCTCGAGCTCCGTTACGAACAGAGTCGCCTCACCCGCACCGAGCTGGCGAAGCGACTGGCCCGAACCGACGGCAAGGTCGCCGATCTCCGCAACCAACTCAAAGACGAGGAGCGGAGGCTGACCCGCACGCGTGACAGGCTCGCCCAGAACCGTCAGGAGAAGGCCGAGGTCGAGCAGCATCTTTCGGAGACCGAACGCGACCTCTCCGACACGGAGAGACGGCTCACGGCAACTCAGCAGAAACTCTCGACCGAAGAGGACGCGGCGCGGCGACTCGGCCGGCAACTGCTGCGAGAGAAAGACCACAAGCTCGAGCTTCAGGCTGAGCTGGTCGCGTTAGAGGCCCGGCTCGACGCAGAGGCCACGAAGACCGAGGAGCTGCAGTCCGCAATCGCACGAGCCGTGGCCGCACGGAGCCGCGCGGAGCTCGAGATGGAGTTCCTGCAGGAAGAGCTCGAGGCCCTTCGCATTCGAAACCTTCCTCGAGAGCCCGAGCCGGACAACGAAGACGAGCCGAGCGACGACTCGGCGCCCAGCAGCTAGTGTCGCATCCTCTTTCGTCGCTCGAACCACGACTCCTGGGCGCGCTGACGATGCGCTTTGCCGCGCTCCTCGTGTTCTCGACGGCCCTCATGGCTTTCGTCGACGTGCCACTACAGGGCGAGGCTGCGCCGTGGGGCATCGTTTCCTTCGAGCTTGCAGGGACTCCTCAGCAAGCACTCGCGATCTTGCTCGAATGGAAGGCCAAGTCGGCGCTGGGCCACGCCAAGCTCAGTCTCATCATCGATTTTGTGTACCTTCTGATCTACAGTGGGTTCTTCTCGATGCTCGCAATCTCGGTGGGGAACCGCCTGGGGGAAGAGACGTGGAGTGTACGCGCCGCTTGGGCCGCGACGCTCGCCGCGGGCTTCGACGTGCTGGAGAACGGGGTCTTGTTGTTCGAGGTGGCTCGAGTCACGTCGCCTGCGCCCTACCCACAGCTCGCCCTGACGTTCGCAGTAGCGAAATTCGGGCTGCTCGGAGTGTCCGCGCTCTATGCCTTGGTTGGTGGCGCGATGATGGTGCGCCGGCGGTAACGGCGGCCCTACCTCGTGCGTGGAAGCAAGCGGTTCATCGACGGGAGGACGACATGCTTTCGGATCGAACGAAGAGCACCGCCCAAACCAACTGGAAGCGCACGAAAAGCAATGTCGAGATGCTCTGGGTCGGCCTCCACGCCGTGCAGCGTGACGAACGACGTCAAGAGCGAAACGGCGCGTCGGACGAGGGGGTTCTTGCCGATCTTCGGATCGCGCATGAGATCGAGGACGATCCGGTTGCCATTGGCTTCCGCAAGAATCGGGGAGCGCCCAGGCATGTACGCAACGAGCGTGCCCGGGTTGGTGAGGTCCAGAGCCCCCGACTTGATCAGCGCGGCCATCGGCGTTTCGGAATCGCCGTTGAGCTTGAGCAAGACTTCCTCGAGGCGAAGACCCACGGTGAGCTCTTCCTCGTTGAACACCACGCGCTCGATGTAGATGATGGCGGAGGCACGGATCGGGGTCGCCATCATGTCCACATTGCCCGACAACCGAATGCCAGGAGGAACGGAATCGATATTGAAATCTTCGACTTTGCCGGCTCGCTCGGCTTGGGCGCCGAGCCACCGGAGTGCGGCGAGAGGAACCCCGAAGCGGAGCCCCAGCGCGCTTCTCACGGCGCGGCCGATCTCTTCTGGATGTGAACGCAAGTAGGTAGTTACGGCGTCAACTGTCTGTTGGGGTGTGGGCATGACCGGTGGAGTCTAGTGTCGCGGCCGCCCGCCGTAAACGTCAAATGGGTTGCGAGGTCGTGGGATCGCAAAAACCCCGGCCGTTTTCTAGATCCACGCAGGCCTGTTGAAGCGGACACTGATTGATAACGTTCGGATCACAGATCCTGAGGCAGATTGGACCTTCCTGGTCTTCGCTCTCGGGATCGCAGTCCCGCCCGTCGCGACAAATGCAGATACCACCGAGGACGCAGTCGAGGCTGTAGGTACAGATCTGGCCTAACTCGACTGGGGTGAATTCGTCATCCTTGAGGTCTCCTGGAAGGCACCAGAAGCCAGCGTCAGTGCCAGCGTCAGTGCCAGCGTCAGTGCCAGCGTCAGTGCCAGCGCCAGCGTCAGTGCCAGCGTCAGCGCCAGTACCAGCGTCAGCGCCAGTGCCGGCGTCAGTGCCGCCGTCCATCCCGCCGTCGGGCGGGAGCCCCTCGCCTGGCAAACATCCCTCTCCCTCTTCGCAAAAGACCACGTCCGCCTCGCAGGTGTCCAAGCAGAACTTGCCGTAGACCGTGACAGCGCACGCGCCCGACCGACATTCGGCCGAATCGAAACAAGCCGACCCTATCCGGATCGGGTCGCTGCACCCGAACGTGGCCGTGCAGATGAAGAGGCAAAGGAAAGACAGAACACGGACGGTCATCGAGACCGTATGTAGCAAGAGAGGCGGCGAGGCGCGATTTTATGGCTCAGGGGCGTGGTGCTCTGCGGCGTTCGCCAGCAAATCGCCCTCTAGGAGGGACTCGTCCGGGCGAAAGCCATCGGTCATGGGAATGTGCTCGACCCGCTTCACCCACGCCGGTCGCTTCTTCGGGTCGAGCCCGGCGATGAAAGCGTCCCAGGACGGAAGATCCAGGTCTCGGTTGCCGTGGGTGGTGACCACTGCGACGGGCACCTGCATGCCGTCCTGCTCTACGCCATAGACGACAGCCTGGCGGAGCGCCGCAAACCCGTAGAGCGCGTCTTCGATGCTTCGAGTCGCAACCAGACCGTGCGGCGTCCGCAACATGCGGCTCACGCGGTCGACGAACCAGTAGTCCCCTTCGCCGTCGCGACGCAGCACGTCCCACGTCACGAACCAGGTGTCATTCCGCTCGAACACTCCTTGAAGGAGGCGTGAGCCAGCCTCGTCTCCCCCGGCAAAGCTCACCAGGGGATGCTCGGCGTCGAGACGGGCCAAGAGCACCCCTGGCTCCCCCAGGTCACAGCGGACGAGTAGGCCTTGCTCGTCGCGTTCGAACTCACCGCTGTCGAAGTCATAGCGGACCAGCGTCACCTCTGCGCTGCCGGGAATCGGCCTGCCGAGGGCGCCCACCTTTTCACCCGATGCGTTCGCAAGGACGGCATTGCCCTCGGTCGACGCGTAGAACTCCAGAATGCCCACCGGGCCGAAACGATCGACGAGTTGCCGCCAGACGTCACGACGGAGGCCACTTCCGGCGAACAGCCGAATGGGGTTTTCGTTGTCGGCCGCCGATGGGTCCAGTCGCAGCAACTCGCGCAGCATCTCGCCTGCGTAGAAGACGACCGTGACGCCGTAGCGACGAATGTCCTCCCAAAAACGCTCCGGCTGGAACCCTTCTTCCCCAAGCGCGAGGCGCGAGCCCCCAACGAGGCTGCCACCCACCGACACCAGCATCCCGGTGGGATGGTGTAACGGAAGGCAACAGTAGACGGTGTCCTTCGGTGACAGGGTGCAGGCAGCGGCCGTCCCGTACGCAGAAAACGCCCAGCGCTGGTTGGTGACCTTTGCGGCCCGCGGCTTCTTTCCGCGCCCCGCGGTCAGCATGACCATAGCGAGGTCTCGCGCGCAGCCCGGGTTCGGCTCGTACGGCGCCGGAAGCTCGACTGTGTCCGGGTCGATCAGTTCCATGTCGACTGCGCCCGGCGGGATCGACCGCTCCTGGTGAGCGCCGCCCAACACCAGTACCTCACTCGAGAGCTCCTTGCCGAGTAGCGCGCTCTCTGGATCGGCGATGAGGTAGCGCGGTCCAAAACTCTTGACGGCATCGCTGAGTATTTCTCGCGACCGCGCCGGGCTCAATAGAATTGGAACGGCGCCTAGACGACTGAGCGCGGCGGTCACAGAGAGATAACTCGGCCGCGAGCCCATCAATACGGCCACGCGCTCCCCGCGCTGCACACCACACCGAACGAGCCCACGCACGATGTTATCGACCCGTCGATCGGCTTGCGCATACGAAAACGCGCGACCCTCCCAGAGGAAGAACGTGCCGTCTGGGTTTTGTTTGGCCTGCTCGGAGAGGGCAAGGCCAAGACTCACGCGGGTGTCGGGAGTGAGCTGCTGCAAGACGCTGAGGCGCGGCACTTGCCAGCGAAGGCTGTCGAGCTGCTCTCCGAAGTCGGTTGCGGTGCGTCCGACCCGATCCCACAAAGCACCGAGCGAGCCGACGATCGTTTGATAGAAAAGCCCTACGTTGAAGTCGACGTCTTCGAAGTCCGCCTCTTCCGGCTCCTCGAGGGGCGGCGGTGAGCGAAGAACGTCCGGCTCTTCGCCGACGCCTTCGCGCCAACGCACCCAGCTCGCCACCGTCGGCCACGAGAAGGACATCGCCTGCTTGCCCACTACCAGACCGAAATGCCCGGCTCGCATCGAGACTTCGTAAAGCTCGGCGTTGGGGGCAGCCCCTCGAATCGCGCGGATGGCGCTCTCGTTGACGATCGTATCTCGCCCGCCGATGAAGAACATCACCGGACATGTGATATCGGCCAGCGTCACGGTCCGGCCGTCGATGACGAACCCGCCCGAAAGCATTCGATTGTGGACGACGAACTCGTCGATGAACTTCTTGAGTGCGGGACCAGGCCACCCCACGAAGCCTTCGCCGCCCAGAAACCGGCGACGGGCCTCGCGCTTTTCGAGCGCCTGGCGGTCATGAAGCTTCTGAACGAAATCGACGAGCTGACCCACCTCCCTGTGGAGCGCGAGCACCTTGAAGCCGTTGCTGGTCAAGAAGCCTGGGAGACCCTCGAGCTTGTCCAACGGAGCGTCCACCGCTTTCTGCAGGAACTCGAAGAGGCGGCCCGCGATCGTATCGTCGATCATCGGAAGGTTGCGGTGAATGTCGACCGGGCTTCCGAACGTCACCAGTGATGCGATGCCTACGGATTTCCGATAAGCGGCGGTCTGATAGGCGAACATGCCGCCTTGCGAGTAGCCGAGCACGTGGACGTCGTGGCCGGTCGCGTCGCGGATCCAGTCGATCGCATCGTTCACCGCCTTGATGTGATCGTCGAAGGTACGCTTCATGCCTCCCTCTTCCACCTCGGGCGAACCAAAATCGATGACCCAAACATCGAGCCCCTCTGCAACCAAGGCGGTGACGCCGCTGATGTCGGGCGCGACGTCGTAAATCTCCGCAGTGACCATGAGAGGCGGGATCAAGAGAAGCGGACCAGCAACCGACGGTCGGTGATCGTCGTCGCCGTAGCGTCTCAGTCGCGCGATGTCCATCCGGTGGGCGACCCTGTAGGGCGCGTGGACCGGATCTGTGAAGCGCCCGAGCCTTGCCAGCTCGAGAGCATTTTCGGTAGCCATCGCAATGCGGCGAAATGGGCCGCGCCACCGTCGTTTTCGGCGGGTCCTTGCCATCCCAAACGCCTTACTCGGGCTCACCGATGGTGATGTCGACCATCAGGTCGGCGGCGATGGCCTCGAGGCTTTCGCGAAGCTGATCGAGGTCTAGCGACTTCGGTGCACGCAAACGAGCCTTGGCTTTGAACAACGTGTCGCCCGACCAGGGAGCGCCGTCGCACTCGGTATCGAGCTCATCGACGTTGACGCCACGCGCGGCCAGCGCTTCGGAAATCTTGTGGACGATCCCGGGTCGGTCGCTCCCGATGAGTTCGAGGAGAATCACATTGCCCTCTTCAATCTGCCCCTCGAACCCCCGTTCGATCACTACCCGCAGCCCATCGGAACGAAGCGCCTCGAGCGCCACGGTGAGCGCATCGACATTCGCCTCCGGCACACTCACGCGGAGGATCCCGGCAAAGTGCCCCGCCATGTGAGACATTCGACTCTCCACCCAGCTCCCACCATGCGCCTCGACCGCAGCCGACACCGACTCGACCAACCCAGGCCGGTCCTTCCCAATCACAGTGACAACAAGCGACTCCATAGGGGACACGCTGCATACCCGTAATCACGCGAGATTCAAAGGCTTTTGAGCGTAACCGCCCAAACCCGTTGAAAGCTCGCCCGTGGCCCCGCCCGATTGCGACTAGATCTCACGAAGTTAGCGCCGTACAGGCTGTCGCGATGTTTGCGAAACGCACCGAGGACGTCGAGCCGTTCCTCGCCATGGAGGTGATGGAGCGTGGTATGGCGATGTCGCGAGCTGGCACCTCGATCGTGCAGCTCGGCGTGGGGGAACCGGATTTCGATGCGCCTCCTCCTGCCGTGGAGGCGGCGATCGATTCGCTGCGCTCGGGGCAGACCCATTACACGGACAGCCGCGGGATCTTCCCACTGCGCGAAGCGATCGCATCGGAATGCAAGGCGCGGCGCGGCATCTCGGTGAGTCCCGACCAGGTCGTGGTGACGAGCGGCACCTCCCCAGCGATCCTGTTGTGTCTGAATCTCCTAGTCGATCCGGGTGACGAGGTCGTCCTCGCCACCCCGCACTATCCCTGTTACCCCAACATGATCGCCGTCTGCGGAGGCAAGCCAGTGTTCGTGCCGACCGGACCCGAGGATGGATTCCTGATCGATCCGGCTAAAGTACGCGCTGCGGTCACTCCTCGAACGCGGGCGATCTTTCTCGCGTCACCGGCAAACCCGACCGGGGCGGTGCAGCCAAGGGCCGTCGTCGAGGAGCTCAGCAGCCTCGGCGTGCCGATTCTCTCGGACGAGATCTACGACGGCCTCACGTATGACGACGCCGAAGTGACTTCCCCGTTGAGTTTTACGGAGGACTGCTACGTGCTCGATGGGTTCTCGAAGCGATACGCTATGACGGGCTTCCGCCTCGGCTACCTGATCGCGCCCAAGCCCGCGATACGCGCGCTCCAGAGCTTGCAACAGAGCTTCTTCATTTCCACCTCGCAGTTCGTGCAGCAGGCCGGTCTTGCCGCGCTTTTCGAGGGGGCCGAGCACGTCGAGCGTATGAGACAGGAATACGCAGTGCGGCGTCGGCTTCTCGTCGACGGTCTCCGTGATCTCGGCCTCTCGATCCCCATCGACCCCCCGGGTGCCTTCTACGTCCTGGTCGACATGCGGCACTTCAAACGGGACTCGCTAACGCTGGCGTTCGACATTCTCGAGCAAGCCCACGTCGCCGTGGGTCCGGGGCGAGACTTTGGTGAAATCGCGGAGGGCTTCTTGCGTTTCAGCTTTGCGACCGCGCGCGAACAGATCGAGGAAGGCATTGCTCGTTTGGGTAAGGCGCTACCGAGGCTCTAAAAGCACGACGAGGGCATCCTCGTCGATCACCTCGACCCCGAGCGCATTGGCCCTGTCGAGCTTGCTACCAGCCTCCGCACCAGCGACCAGATAGTTGGTCTTCTTCGACACCGAACCAGACACCTTTCCGCCCGCGGCCTTGATCTTCTGCCCGGCCTCGGCGCGCTTCATCGTCGGCAAGGTTCCGGTCAACACGAAAATCTTACCCGCCACCGCCTCGACCGTCTTCACGTCGGCGGCTTTGGCGGTAAGATCAACGCCCACCTCGGCCAAGCCTGAGAACACATCCTGCACCGCCGGCGAGTTGAGCTCATGAAAGATGCTATCCGCAGACTTTCGCGCCAGCCCTTCGATCGCCCCTCGCTCGGTCGACTTAGCGGGCGCTACCATCTCGATCGCCTCGGTGTCCTCAGCCACATAGCGGCCCGCAAAATCGAGCAACGCGTCGGCAGTCTTGAAGTACCCGGCGAGATCTTCGGCCATCGTCTCGCCGACGTGGCGAATCGCAAGCCCGGTCAGCACGCGTGCCAACCCTCGCCCCTTGGCCTCTTCGAGCCCGGCTTTCACACGCTCGGCGCTCTTTTGGCCCATACGATCGAGCGCGGCGAGCTGGTCCACCTCCAAACGAAACAGGTCGTCGGGCGCACGCACATCGAGCTTGTCGACGACTTGGTCGACGAGCACCGCACCCATTCCGTCGATATCCATCGCGTGACGGCTCGCAAAGTGGCGCAGCCTCTCTCGCACTTGGTCAGGACACGCGGGGTTCGGACAGTAGACGAAAATCTCTTCGCTCACAGCTTTAGTGCCGCACGTCGGACACGCGTCGGGCGGCACAAACCGTCGTGCGCCACGCTTTCGCCGACTCTTGTCGACCTCGACGACCTGCGGAATGATCTCTCCTGCCTTTTCGACCAGCACCGTGTCGCCGATGCGCACGTCTTTGCGTTCGAGCTCGACGAAATTGTGCAACGACGCCCGACTGACCGTCGTCCCTGACACGAATACCGGCTCGAGAATGGCAATCGGGGTGAGCTTCCCCGACTTCCCTACCGACACCTCAATGTCGAGCAACTTCGTCGGCTTTCGTTCCGGAGGGAATTTATAGGCAATCCCCCAAAAAGGATGGTGACCCGTGGTGCCCAAGTGCGAGTACAGCGAGAGGTCGTCGAGCTTGATGACCATCCCGTCGATGTCGTAGCCAAGCGTCTGCCGCCGCGATTCGTAGTCCCGGCAGTATTCGAGCACGGCCTCGTCGGAGGTACTCTCGAAGACTTCGCTCAGGTACACCTCCGCACCACGGTCGGCGAGCCATCGTAGCATCTCGCCCTGTGTTCTCGGTACGACAACGCCGTCCCTCGATGCGACTTGATAGAAGAGCGCGCGAATCCCGGTTTCCTCGAGGCCGGTCGGGTCCTTGCGTTTCATCATGCCTGCGCACCCGTTACGGGGATTGATCAGCGGCCTATCGAGGGTCTCGTTGAAACGCGCGAACTCGGCGAGGGGCCAATAGATCTCGCCACGAATCTCGAGCTCGCCTTCGGCCACGCCTTCGAGCTCGACCGGCACCGTGCCGAGCTGACGCACTTGCTTGGTGATGACGTCTCCCCGTCGGCCGTCGCCACGCGTGACAGCGCGCTGCAACTTGCCGTCGGCATAAAGAAGCGAAATCGAGATTCCGTCGACCTTGGGTTCGACGATCACCTCGAGCTCGTCGATCTCGAGCTCCTTCCTCCTACGTCGAAACCATGCCGCCAACTGTTCCTCGATCGGCATCGGCTCCCCGCTGCTGTCACGTCGGTTCGGGGAAAGTTTCTCGAGAGACAGCATGGGCACGCGGTGCTCGACCGTCTCGAAGCCAGCGGTGTGCTCCTGCCCGAGCTGCACATCGAGCCGCTCAGACGGATCGACCCCGAGCGCATCGGCGAGCTCTTCATACCGGTCGACCAGGTCGTCGAAGGCAGAGTCCGGAATCTCCGGCTCCCCCGCCCGGTAGGCGGCCTCGTGGTAGCGAATTTCCTGGGTGAGCTGTTCCAGCTCCTTTCGGCCGCCCATGCCCGAAATCTTGCCAGAATTAGCCCTCAATCAAAGGGGACTGGCCTGTTTTGACGCGTTAATTGCGATCTTTTGGGGTCATGCTGTGACAAGGCTCCGCCGCTAAGGCACTTTGTTTAGTTGGGGATGGACGAGGAAGCCCGACGTCGGCGCGAGCTCGAGGAGCAGATGCGGCTGCGCTCACTCCGTGCCCTCTCGCACATGCTCCCGGTGCTGGCGTTCATCTACGCAGCCGCCGCAGTGGTGTTCTTGATCGCGCCGCCCTTCACGCCGGCAGAGCCCCACGTCTTCATCTGCTCGGTCGCCTCGGGACTCGTGTGCATCGTGTGGGCGATCATCCGTGTGGACGACCCGCGCTTCGACACCCCGATTACGCTCTACACGATCTCCATCGCTGCAGGTATGGGCCTCGCCATGTTTGCCGTCAGCGGCGAGCTGTCGAACACCACGACGCTCGCGATCGCGATCGTAGCAGCGGGCGCGCTCCTCTATCGCCTCTCGATGTACTTCACCATGGTGGCCATCATCTTCATCGGTTGGCCCCCCATCGCGCGCGGGGTCCCGATGCCCGAGTACGTTCTGGCAGCCTTTCACCTGTGGGCGTCCGCCGTCGTCGGCGGTCTCGTGTTGTGGTCCCGCCGCCGACTGATGTTGAGCCTTCTCCGAGAAGCGGACGAGGCCAAAGCGATGCGAAAGCTCGCCACCGGGCAAGCCCGAACGCTCGCCCGAGCGCGCGACGCCGCGTTGGCATCCGCCCGAACCAAGGGTCAATTCCTCGCCAATGTCAGCCACGAGGTGAGAACCCCACTCAACGGCATTCTCGGACTGCTTCAATTGATCAACCCATCCGAGCTCCCTGAGCCACAAAGCGAGTACCTCCGCGAGGTCCACAAGTCAGGTCGCACGCTTCTCGCAATCGTCAACGACCTGCTGGACCTTTCCAAGATCGAGGCGGGAGAGATGCGACTCGAGTCCGTGCCCTTCGACCTAGGCTCGATGACGGAGGAAATCGCGATGAACTACGCGTCCGCCGCCGCCGCAAAAGGGATCGAGCTCTTAACCGAAGTCGACCCCGACGTTCCGTCTGAAGTCTGCGGCGACCCCCTGCGATTGCGACAGGTCCTGTCAAACCTCCTGAGCAACGCAGTGAAATTCACGAGTGAAGGCGAGGTAAGAATATGCATCCGGGTGCTCGGTCGCGACGAATCTCACGTTGAGCTCGAGCTTCGCGTGTCCGACACCGGCGTGGGCGTTTCGGAAGAGCAAGCCGAGACCATCTTTCGACCTTTCTCGCAGGCGGATGCATCGACCACGCGCGAGTACGGTGGCACAGGCCTCGGGCTTCCCATCTGCACTCAACTCGTCGAGCTCATGGGCGGCGGGCTCGGACTTCAAAGCAAGGTCGGCGAGGGCAGCACTTTCTTCTTCAACGTGCGGTTCGAGCTCGAGGAGCAACTGAGTGATGAGCTCAAAGCGGTCACGGAAGGGCTCTCGGGAATGCAGGTGCTGCTTCTCGAAAGCAACCAGCACGCGCTCGAGACCTTGAACGCCCAGTTCCAAGCCTGGGACATGCTGGTCTGGACCACGACGACCTTCGACGGCGCGATGCGAACACTCCGCAACTCACCGCATCCCGATGTGACCCTGATCGACCTGCGGTGCCTCGGGAAAGACTGGCGGACGAGAGCGAACGACATCGCAAGAGCCGCCAGCAGGGTGGGGAGCTCGGTCATCGCCGTATGCTCGCACCGCCACGAGATCAGCGACATGATCGACGCAGGCATCGATGTTCACGTCCAGAAGCCGGTGCGCCGCGCCAAGATCATCGCCGCGCTCCTCAAGACGCTCGGCAGACGGGAGAATCGGAGCTTGCTCCCGGACGCCCCGGGGCGCCCGTCTCTTTCGGCACCAATCGCCGCCGCGAACGTGCAGTTGAACGGTATCCGTATCCTGGTCGCCGAGGACAACGTGATCAACCGCAAGGTCGCGCGGGCACACCTCGAGGCCCTCGGATACGAAGTGGACACCGTGACTGACGGCGAGGCTGCGCTGGAAGCGCTGAATCATGCCCACCCCTATGCGGCCGTCCTGATGGACGGGCAGATGCCCAAGATGGATGGCTATCAGACAGCCAGGGCTCTGCGTGAGCGCGAATCGGAGTCTGGCCAACGTCGCGTCCCCATCATCGCTCTTACCGCGCATGCCATGACGGGCGACCGAGGAACCGCGTTTGCAGCCGGAATGGACGACTACCTCTCGAAACCATTTACGCAGATGCAGTTGCAAATGGCGCTCGAGCGTTGGGCTACGGGGCCCGACATGCGGAGCTCCCAGTTCCCACCCAACGCTCTCGACACGAACATCACCACCCAGCTACTGGACCTCGAACGGGAAGAGCCAGGGTTTCTGTGTGATGTCATCGACTCATTCTTCCGAACCGCCGAAGATAGTATCGCTCGCATGAAGACGGCGATCCTCTGTGGAGATCTTCAGGCCCTCCGCGCTGCGGCTCACATGGTCCGCGGCAGCAGCCAGCAACTCGGCGCACGACGATTCGGCCTGACGTGCCAAAGGCTAGAACGGCTCGAAACCACCGAAAACGCGGACACGCTTCTCCTAGAGCTGGAAGGAGACCTCGAAGGCGCGCGCGATGCCTTGATCGGGCTCGCAGACCGGG
>Ga0255058_10000878_pt1 | contig 17276 bp, 13 predicted proteins | sample Cases_109_9_MG_FD_188637 | JGI IMG/M metagenome (GOLD analysis project Ga0255058, IMG submission 188637) | Seawater microbial communities from Amundsen Gulf, Northwest Territories, Canada - Cases_109_9 | ecosystem: Environmental > Aquatic > Marine > Gulf | place: Canada: Northwest Territories... | reverse complement strand
CTGGATCAACTCAACACTTAGAAGTCTAAGGAAACGCCATGTTCGACCTCTCGGGCAAGACGGCCCTTGTTACCGGAGCAACCGGCGGTATCGGCGGTGCGATCGCTCGCGCGTTCCACACTGCGGGCGCAACCGTCGCCATCTCAGGACGGCAGAGCGACAAACTCGAGGTGCTTGCCAAGGAACTTGGGGAGCGCGTTCATGTGTTGCCCTGCGATCTGGCAGACCGTGCAGCCGTCGCCAAGCTCATTGACGAGGCGGTCGCCAAGATGGGCGGTCTTTCCATTCTGGTGAACAACGCTGGCCTCGCCCGCGACAATCTCTTCATGGTCATGAAAGACGACCAGTGGGATGATGTGATCGCCGTCAATCTGACCTCGACTTTCATGCTTTGCCGCGCTGCGGCCCGCGCCATGCTACGCGCCAGGCCGAACTTCGGGCGCATCATCAACATCGCGTCCGTATCGGGTGTCTTTGGCAATCCTGGCCAGGGCAATTACGCCGCCTCGAAGGCCGGCGTCATCGGTATGACGAAGTCGCTGGCCCGCGAGGTGGCGCCACGCGGCATTACCGCAAATTGCATCGCGCCGGGGTTCATCCAGACCGCCATGACGGATGCCCTCAACGAAAAGCAGACCGAGGAAATCGCCAAGATGATCCCGGCACAGCGTTTTGGCACCCCTGACGAGGTCGCCGCCGGTGCTGTTTATTTGGCGAGCGCGGAGGCGGCCTATATCACCGGCCAGACGCTTCATATCAATGGCGGCATGGCGATGGTCTAACACGCATGGTAAACAACGCCGTTTCATCCACTCTCATGCCTGTATTGGCCCCGGCTTTCAGGGGCTTCACATGGCAGGTGACAGCCGCCCTGGGGTGCTGGCCAAGCCCAGTGAATTGTGTTAACGAGCCGGACGGTTTTCGCGCTGTCGACGCAACGGTACCGGCCCAGACGGACCGTAGATTCGAGCGGTGCTCGGCGGGCGAAGAGTGGGGATAACAGCGTTGTTTCAGCGGCCGCCAGTTGCGAGCCCTCGGAACTGTGCAAGAAGGATGGCCGGACCGCGGGTAACCCCAACAACAACTTGAATTCAGATTGCCAAGAGCAAACGACACGAGGGAAGACGATGAGCGATGTCGCGGAGCGCGTGAAAAAGATTGTCGTGGAGCATTTGGGTGTGGAGGCCGAGAAGGTCACCGAGAACGCTAGCTTCATTGATGACCTGGGCGCCGACAGTTTGGATACGGTCGAACTCGTGATGGCTTTCGAGGAGGAGTTTGGCTGCGAAATTCCCGATGACGCCGCCGAGCACATCCTGACCGTTGGCGATGCGGTGAAGTTCCTCGAGAAGAACGCCAGCCCCGCGTGACGCGGGCTGACCATCCTGACGGCGTGGCAAATGGCGCGCACACAGGAGGTCTAGATCGCGGCTTGTCTGCGGGGCGCACGCGCGCAAACCGTGGTAACGCTTGAACGGAACGCGGGCTGAAGCAAACTCCCGAAGGACAAGAATGCGTCGCGTCGTCATTACAGGACTTGGAATCGTTTCTCCCGTTGGATGTGGTGTCGAGTCGTCCTGGTCGGCATTACTTGCCGGCGCTAATGGCGCGCGTCGCGTCGAGGAATTCGACGTTTCCGATCTTAGCTGTCAGATCGCGTGCCTTATTCCGCGCGGCGAAACATCTGAGGGCAAATTCAATCCCGACGATTGGATGGCACCCAAGGAGCAGCGCAAAGTCGATGAGTTTATCGTCTACGCCATGGCCGCTTCCGAACAGGCACTGGCCGATGCCGGCTACAAGGCGGACACGAGGGAAAAGCAAGAACGGACCGGTGTCCTCATAGGTTCCGGCATCGGTGGTCTGCCCGGCATCGCCGCGACGTCGATTCTCCTTCATGAAAAGGGTCCGCGCCGTGTCAGCCCATTCTTTATTCCCGGGCGCCTAATAAATCTCGCCTCGGGCCATGTCTCCATCAGGCACCAATTGAAGGGCCCCAACCATTCGGTTGTTACGGCCTGCTCTACAGGCTCGCACGCGATTGGTGACGCGAGCCGTCTCGTTGCGTTGGGGGACGCCGACGTTATGGTCGCAGGCGGCAGCGAGTCGCCGATCTGCCGCGTCGCCATTGCCGGCTTCGCCGCCTGCCGCGCGCTGTCGACTGGCTTCAATGATCGCCCCACGCAGGCGTCCCGGCCTTACGATAAGGACCGCGATGGCTTTGTCATGGGCGAAGGGGCAGGCATCGTGGTGCTGGAGGAATTGGAACATGCCAAGGCGCGCGGCGCCAAGATATACGCCGAGGTCATAGGCTACGGGATGTCTGGCGATGCCTTTCACATCACCGCGCCCGAAGAGAGCGGCGACGGCGCCAGTCGGTGTATGCGGGCCGCACTAAACCGCGCAGGGATTGAAGCGAGCGACATTGACTATGTGAACGCGCACGGCACATCCACCCCGATGGGCGATGAGATCGAGTTGCGTGCAGTGGAGCGGTTGTTCGGCAACGCGAGCGGCAAGCTTGCGATGTCTTCGACCAAGTCGGCGACCGGTCATCTCCTTGGAGCTGCGGGCGCCATCGAGGCGATCTTCTCGGTGCTCGCAATCCGCGACAATATTGTACCGCCGACCCTCAACCTCGATAATCCGTCGGTCAATACGCCTATCGACTTGGTGCCGCATGAGGCAAAGGAGCGCGAGATCAACACGGTGTTGTCGAACTCATTCGGTTTCGGCGGAACCAACGCGTCCTTAATTCTGCGCCGCGTTATCTGAGGCGTATTGGCCACTTAGTTCTGCAGTGCTGGCGAATACCCGAGTTCGTTTCGCGCTTTTGCCACATTTGCCGATAGGGTCGGGGCAATATACGGCACACATGCCGAGCGAGATCGACCGCGTCGGTGAACCTGAACGGACCCATGAGAAATACCCGCCTTCCGCGGCAGGAGCCAGTATTTCACAAAGCCGGTGTGCGCCCGCGTAGCCCCGCGGAGATGCTCGAGCCCTCGCGCGCGCCAATGCGCCCAGATGGGAATCACGAGCCAGTGCAGCCGCCACCAGCGGGCGGGTTGATCCGCTTTGTCAGCGGTGTGCTCACGCTGCTTCTTGTCATCATGGTGATGGTCGGTGCCTTGAGCGCACTGCTCTATCACCAGTTCGAAAGCGCGGGACCTCTGCCGGTCTCTCGTGTTGTCGCCATTCCTAAAGGGGAGGGGCGCATCGAGATTGCGACGCGACTGGAGCGGCAAGGGATCATCTCCAACCGCTGGACATTCATTGCTAGCTACCTCTTGCGCAATGCGCTCAGTGATAGCCCGGTCGAACTTAAGGCGGGCGAATACGAGATTAAGAAACATGCCAGCATGGCCGATGTGCTGAACACACTGGTCCAAGGCAAGAGCATCCTATTGAAGCTTACCATTCCTGAAGGCCTGACCAGCCAGCAGATCGTGGAGCGCGTGCGCGGCGAGCCCGACCTGGACGGCGAAATCACCGACATCCCGCAGGAAGGTTCGCTGCTCCCTGACACCTATCGTTTCTCCAAGGGTATGGCGCGCCAAGAGCTGCTGGAGCGTATGCAGGTGGAGATGCAGCGTTATCTGGCTCAGGCGTGGGCGAATCGCCAAGCGGATCTGCCGTTGAAGAGCCCGCAAGAGGCCATCATCTTTGCCTCTATCGTCGAGAAGGAGACAGGCCGTCCCGATGAGCGTAGCCGCGTTGCCGGCGTCTTCATGAATCGCCTGCGCACGGGTATGCGGCTGCAATCCGATCCGACCGTCATCTATGGTATCGCTGGCGGCCAGGGCGGCTTGGGGCGTCCCATCACGCGTGCCGATCTTCATCAGCAGACGGCCCATAACACCTATCAAATAAAGGGGTTACCACCGACGCCAATCTGCAATCCAGGTCGCTCCGCCATCGATGCCGCGCTCAAACCAGCGGAAACAAAAGAACTCTTCTTCGTTGCTGACGGATCCGGTGGTCACGCCTTCTCCACGACGCTGATCCAGCACAACGCCGCCGTATCCAATTGGCGTAAGGTGGAACGCGGGAGACGGGCGAGGCAGGCGGCCGCAGCTAAGGCCGCCACGGCAGAGTCATTCGCAGCTCCGCAAGTGCTCAACGCGGGATCGGCCGCCACGGCCTCTCCCATACCGCTTCCCGTGCGCAAGCCAGCCAGATAACGTGCCCAGCGCAGGTCAGTGTGGTCATACCACTTGAAGGCGTCACGAGCGCTGCCTTGTTGGCACCGGCCGCTGCCGTTAGATTTCGGCCTCCTCTTAATGTCGTCCCGAAGGATCTTGGAAGACACTATGACGATGAAGAGCATGACTGGCTTCGCGCGCGCTGACGGGTCGCTTGGCACAGCGGCCTGGCATTGGGAGCTGCGCAGTGTGAATGGCCGTGGGCTTGATGTTCGGGTGCGCTTGCCGAACGGCTATGAATCGCTGGAGCCTGCAATCCGCGAAGCCGTGGCAAAACACCTTGTGCGCGGCAACGTGACGGTATCGCTTAGTGTCAACCGCCGGGAAGGGGGACAGGCAATCCGTCTCAATGAGGAGGCTCTGGCCGAGGTGGTGAAGGCGGCTGATCGCATCCGCGATCTGACGGGCTGCGCGCTGCCGCGCGCGGACGGTCTCATCGGCATCAAAGGCGTTCTGGAAATGAGCGAGGAAGAGGAGGAGTCTGAGGAGACCGCCGCTCGTTCCGAAGCCATACTTGACCATTTAAATGAGGTGCTTGCCTCACTCGTAGGTGCACGATCAGCGGAAGGGCAGCGGTTAAACAAGGTCCTGAATGCCCACCTCGTCGAGATCGACCGGCTCGTCAACTTGATTGAGTCTTCACCGGCACGTACTCCCGCAGCGGTCAAAGCACGCCTCAAGGAACAAATCGCCCGACTCCTGGAAGCAAGCAGTGGCCTCGATCCAGAGCGCCTGCATCAAGAAGCCGTGCTCATTGCGACGCGCGCCGACGTCGAAGAGGAACTGAAGCGCTTGAGCGCCCACGTCGGCGCGGCGCATGATCTGCTAAAGGACGACGGCGCTGTTGGCCGCAAATTCGATTTCTTGGCGCAGGAGTTCAACCGCGAAGCGAATACCGTATGTTCCAAGGCGAACGACGTGGAAATCACGCGCGCGGGTCTTGCGCTAAAAACCGTTATCGATCAGATGCGCGAGCAGGTGCAGAACATCGAGTAATCCAATCGCAGACCATTCACAGGCCGACGGACGTGAGCCTATGACCGCAGACGGGCCGAAAATCGATAGGCGGGGACTTCTTTTGGTGCTGTCCTCGCCCTCAGGTGCAGGCAAGACGACGCTCGCGCGCCGACTAATTGAATCGGATAGCTCAATCTCGTCGTCGGTGTCGGTAACGACGCGCACGCCGCGACTAGGCGAGGTTGATGGACGTGACTACAACTTTATCCACGCAGAAACCTTTGAAAGGATGCGCGATAAGGGGGAGTTGCTCGAATGGGCCCGCGTCTTCGACAACGCTTATGGCACACCCCGTGCACCCGTTGAGGCAGCGATCGCGGAAGGGCGCGACGTGCTGTTTGACATCGATTGGCAGGGCGCACAGCAGCTTTCGGAAAAGATGAAGCACGACGTGGTGCGCGTGTTTGTGCTGCCGCCGTCGCATGAGGCGCTAGAGGAGCGCTTGCGTGCGCGTGCCCAAGATTCTGAGGACGTGGTCAAACGGCGAATGGCGGATGCCTCCGCCGAAATCAGCCACTGGCCTGAGTACGACTACGTGATCGTCAACGCCGACATCGAAAAATCGCTTGCCGGATTGCAGGCCATCCTGTCGGCGGAACGTTTAAAGCGTGAGCGCCTCGATGGCCTAACGGCCTTCGTGCGCGACATGCAAAAGGCACTGTAAGGGGCGCGGGAATGCGGCCCGATTGATGCGAACCAAGCGTTGCTCTCCCAGGAGGTATGGACGTGCGAGGTCTGTCCGTTCAGTTCATCCTCACGGCGGCCTTTCTGTTTCTGGCGGCGGCGCTGCGCATCAGCGATCCGGGACCCGTCGCAAGCCTGCGTCAGTCCGTCTTCGACACCTACCTTGCGGTGTCGCCACGCGCCAACGATCCCACACTTCCTGTCCGCATTGTTGATATCGATGAGGCGTCTTTGACGCGCGTTGGTCAGTGGCCATGGCCCAGAACGAAGCTTGCCACGATCATCGATAATCTGACGAAGGCGGGCGTCAGCACGATTAGCGTCGATTTAATTCTTGCCGAGCCAGATCGTCTTTCGCCGGGTGAGTTTGCCAAACTATTTTCTGATGTGCCCGAGCTCGTGCCGCTGATAAGGCAGGCTGCAACGCTTCCATCTAACGATAGACAACTCGCGGCTGCCATCGCGGCGGCACCGGTTGTTCTTGGTTTTGCGGCTGAGAACGCCAGCGGGGGTATGCCGGGGGCCGTGCGTGCGCGTTTCGCTTTCGCGGGCGACGACCCGAAAGATTTTGTCCCCAGCTTCGCTGGCGGCGTCGGCAGTCTGGCTGCGCTGAGTCGGCGTGCGCCAGGGCTTGGTGCCGTCAATTGGATCCCAGTGCGCGATCAGATCGTTCGCCGCGCACCCTTGCTGCTTTCCATAGGCGGCACACTCTATCCCTCGCTGCCACTTGAAACCCTGCGCCTCGCGCTGGGAGAGACGACCATCTTTGTGCGCTCGTCGGGCGGTAGCGGCGTTTGGTCATTCGGCGAGAAGACGGGCGTTGACACAGTGCGCGTGGGAAACATCGTGCTGCCGACAGATGCGAGTGGCGAGCTCTGGCTGCGCTTTGCGCAGCACGACCGGAAGCGCTACATCTCGGCGCACAGCATCTTGGATGGTTCCTTTGGCCCTGAAGAGGTGGCGGGACGGCACGTGCTGATTGGTACAAGTGCAGTGGGCCTCCTCGATTTGCGGGCGACGCCGCTTGGCCCCGCTGTGCCCGGCGTTGAGATCCACGCCCAAGCTTTGGAGCAGATGTTGTCGGGCGACCACCTCGTCCGGCCCGCCTACGCAACTGGTGCAGAGCTACTTTTTCTCGTTGTGGTAGGTGCTGCTATTGCTTGGTTGGTTTATCACTTCGGCGCAGCTATGGCTGCGTTCATGGGCACGGTGGCTATAGGGGCCGTATTCGCGGCCTCTTGGTTTGCCTCTACGCAGGCTGGTTTTCTGTTTGATCCCGTATACCCATCGCTTGCCGTCGTCCTGCTCTATCTCGCAACCTCGCTCGATAACTACGTTCAAACCGAGAGAGACCGCAATCGCGTGCGCCATGCCTTCAGCCACTACGTGGCTGCGCCCCTAGTCGAGGAACTCGCTCGCAATCAGGACAAGCTGAAACTCGGTGGCGAGATGCGCGAAGTGACGGTTTTGTTCGCGGACGTGCGCGGCTTTACCAAGATTTCGGAGGGTATGAGCGCTGAAGCGCTGGTGCGCTTTGTCAATGAGCTCTTTACGCCGCTATCTGAGGTGATCCTGGCGCAGAGAGGGACCATCGACAAATTCATGGGCGATGCGGTGATGGCATTCTGGAACGCACCGCTGCTCGATGCCGAGCACGCTCGAAATGCGGCACGCGCAGCACTTGGTATGATCTCCCGTCTGCAGATCCGAAATGAAGATTGGGCGGCTGAGGCGCGCCGCCGCGGCAATACGCACAAGCCTGTGCGCATCGGTGTCGGACTCAATACGGGTGAATGCTGCGTGGGCAACGTGGGCTCACCCGAACGCTTCGATTATTCGATCCTGGGAGACGTCGTGAACGTGGCCTCGCGCTTGGAGGAGGCCACGAAGACATACAAGGTCCCCATTGTCGTCGGTGAGCGAACAGTGAAAGCAGTCCAAGGATTCGCATTCCTGGAGATCGACGCGGTTTTGTTTCGCGGCAAGGACCGGTCTGAACATGTCTTCGCCCTTCTTGGCGATGAGACCGTTGCGGAGTCCGAAAACTTTCGCAAGCTTGAGAGGGCGCATCATCAGCTTTTGATTGCGCTCAGCACCAAGGACGTGACCGGTGCCCAAAAGGCTCTGGAGGCGTGTCGATCGCTTGGCTGGGATAACTTGGCGCCGCTCTATGACACTTTTGCGCGACGCCTCACGCCCGCCGCGTGAGGGTTTTTCGCGGCCGAAGCAGGCCCGAACGTGCGGGCCGCGCCTCGTTACTAGTCATTATGCCTACGACGGCTACCGCGGCCAATCCCGCCGCCGATGCCAATCGTTATGCCAAAGCTGGGTTTCGAGCTGGCCCGGCGTTTGGATTTACGTTTCCTCTTGGCCTTCTTCACCCTTTTCTTCTTCTTGGCCTTTTTGACCTTCTTCTCTGGCTTTTTGGCTTCGTGCTTGTCGGGGAAGTTGCCAAGGATGACGTAGTCGGGTGTGAAGATGGGGTCAGGATCGAACAGCGGCGCTGCGACCATGAAAGGAAATGCGGTATTGAATGGCGCTACTTGTTTGTCTGGGAGGCTCGCCCATTTGACGGGATTGCCCACGTCGCCGGAAGGCGTAATGCGGATGAGTTTGCCGGGCTCGTCGTGCACGCGGCACTCGCCCTTCTCATTACAGACTTCGATGGCGCCTTCGATGAGCAACAGCCAGGACAAGCCGCTGTCCTGAATATAAACATCGAATATGGTGCCGCGTACCGTGATCGACGCTGTCGGTGTGCGAATGACGTAGGCCGGCTTGGCGGCAATGCCTGTGATGAACCGAAAGGTTCCCCTGACGAGATTGAGGACAATGGCGCCGCCGGTCATATCGGGATTGTAGACGAACTCGTCGAGCAACAGTTGCGAGCCAGGCCCGAGCGCCAACATGGTATCATCGCGCAGCTTGAGCTCGCCCGTGCCTTTCGCGCTGACCTCGATCAAATCGTCTTGGCGGACGTCGTCGCCTGTCGTGAGACGGCGATAGTCAGTCTCGTATTCCGCCGTCACAAGGTTGACGATCCTGACAGCCGAACCAATGGCATCGCCCGGCGCGGCAATCGCCTGCGTGCCGCTCCAGAGGAGCGCGGTGCTGAACAGTGCTAGTATTTTTAAGCGCATGACGAGTGAACCGTCTGCTAGGGAGCGGCGTCGATCGAAGCTTGGCTCTAGGCCAAAAGCTGTTCCCTACGTAACAGGATAAACCATTAGAGCGAGATGAACATCCCCCAAATTTGTCCGATTTCAAACAATGAAACATTTCAGGTCTTCTTATTGGGCTGAACTCGATGGCCAGCGTCGTGTCTGTAAGTGTGAACAGGCTTAATCCGGCGTTAAACTTATCACCCTAGGTGCGGCCGGCTTTGGAGCGCTCGAAGACGAGAGCGAGCTGCGCAAAATCCTTCACGCTGACGTCCTCGGCACGCAAGTTTCCCGCAATGCCAGCCACATCGAGCAACTCTTCGGGTACGGGCGCGAGCTGCTTGAGGCTCGTGCGCAGCATTTTGCGCCGTTGTCCGAAGGCGGCGGCCGTCACCTTGCCTAGAACAATTGCCGAGCAGAGGGGCGAGGGGTGCTGACGCGTTAGAAACTCAACGACAGCCGAGGAAATTTTCGGGGGTGGTGTGAAGACTTCTGGCGGCAACGTCATGGCAACGCGGACCTTGGTACGCCACTGCGAGAGCACGGAGAGGCGCCCATAGGTCTTCGTTCCTGGTGTTGCCACGATCCGATCAGCCACCTCTTTTTGAAACATGAGAACCATGCGGTCGTACCAAGGCGGCCAAGGGTCTGTTTCGAGCCAGCCGACAAGGAGGCGTGTGGCGACCGCGTAGGGCAGGTTGGCTGCGATGGTCGCCTTACCAGCCTTTTCTGCCGCAAGGAGCCGCGGCCAATCGGCGTTGAGCGCGTCGCCAAAGTGCACCTTGAGCCGTCCGGGATAGCGAGCCGCGATCATATCAAGCGCGGGAGCGCAGCGCTTATCGACTTCAAATGCGATGACGCGTGCCGCCCCCTCCATGAAGAGGCCGCGTGTGAGCCCCCCCGGACCTGGTCCCACTTCGACGACAGTGCGGCCCTGTAGTGGACCGGCCGCTCGCGCGATACGGCGCGTGACATTAAGGTCCAGGATGAAGTTCTGGCCGAGGCTCTTCTTGGCGGTAAGCCCAAGAGAGGTGATGACCTCGCGCAGGGGCGGCAGACCATCGGGGCTCGCGCCCGTGCCCGTCTCGCGGCTGTCGTTAGTACTCATCCTGGCGCAGATGCGGCACGCGCGGTAGCGATTTGGGCTGCAAGTCTTAGACTCTCGATAAAGCTTTGCGGTGAGGCACACGCTTGCGCGGCAATATCAAAGGCTGTGCCGTGGTCTGGAGACGTGCGCACAAAGGGCAGCCCCAGCGTAACGTTGACGCCGCGGTCGAAGGCGATCGTCTTGAATGGGATCAGCGCCTGGTCATGGTACATGGCAATCACCGCATCATAGCTGGCTCGCACGCCCGAGTGAAACAAGGTATCAGCCGGGTGCGGACCCGTGAGCGAAAATCCCTCCCTGCGCAATTCAGCGATTGCCGGCGCGATAACATTGCGTTCCTCGTCGCCCATGGTGCCGTCCTCGCCTCCGTGCGGGTTAAGGCCGGTTACCACAACGCGCGGCGCGGCAATCACGAAGTCGCGCTTCAGCGCCTCAAACGTGATGCGTGCCGTATCCATGAGCGCCTCCCGTGTGACCGCCTTGGAGACATCGGCAAGCGGGATATGGATAGTGAGCGGCACGACGCGCAGCTCTTCACACGCCAGCATCATGACTGGGCGGAAACGTTGCTCGACAAAATGGCGCTGTGCGAGTGCGGCCAGAAATTCGGTGTGGCCCCGATAAGCAAAGCCGGAGGAGGCGAGGACGCTCTTGGCGATCGGGTTGGTGACCAGGGCCATTGCCTCACCGCCAATAACGGCTGCAGTCGCCTGTTCGATGGCAGCGATGACGGCGGCGGCATTGGCGGGATCGGGCACGCCGGGCGTAACGGGCGCCGCCAGGGAGACGGGCCGGACGGGAAGGGCGCTAGCAAATACGTCGACCGCCTCTGACAGGGATCCAATGACCTGCGGCGTCGCCGCAAGACCCATTAGGCGGATGCGCTGGGTAAGGGTATTGGGGTCAGCAAAGAGCACGAATGGGGGAAGATTGTGCGCGCCCCGCTCTGCCCATGCCTTGAGACATATCTCCAGACCAATCCCGGCCGGGTCGCCCATGCTGACTGCGATCGGCATCCTAATCCGGCGGCTGGCCGTAGTGCCCATTAGCGATACTCGATAAGAGCGTCCTGGCGCAGGTCCTTGAGATGGCGCTTGGCGAGAATCTCGAACTCCTTCTGCTGGAGCTGGTTCTTCGCTGATGCGCGCTTTTTCTCTCGCGCCGGAACGACCTTGCGGCCGCAAACCGCCCACAACTCTACGCCGCCCTCGCCGACGCTCGGGGGTAACATCTCGTCATCTCGTGCGCTCATCAAGAGGGTGCGTGTCGGCTCAGGGATGCTCGATGGCGAACGCAGACCCAGGTTCTGGAACCGGGCACCTGTTATGCCCGTAGCGAGTGAAGACGTACCTTTGCAGTCCTTGAACTTCGCGCGCATAAGCTCTGCATCGCGCAGCCGTCCCGCCACCTGTTTCTGGTCGAGCTTCGTCGGCATGGTCAGCAAAATCCGATGGATGCGCAACTCAACGTCGTCGCTGCCTTCGACATTGGCAATCATAACGTTCAGTCCGCGCGTTGCGTTCTGGATCTGACTGCCGAAACGCCGGCGGATGACGTTATTCCATGAGAGCGATGCTTTGATCCGCTCCTTCATCGCATCGACGGTGGCCCCCATCCTCGTGATATTCTGGGTTAACTGCTTGACTGTCACCTTATTGCGCTTGGCCATTCCGGCGATGACGCGGTTCACCTCCGCATCAGACGCCAGCGCATTGAGGCGCTTGGCTTCCTGCAATTTCAAACGCTCATCCACGAGCTGTTTCAATGCGGCTTTGCGCGAGGGCAAGGAGGACTTGCGTGCGCTTTCAAGGGCCTGCTTTTGCAGGCGGCGGCCGAAGGCCTTCTTGCGGCCTTCGAAAATCTTGATGACCTCTTTCTCCGACTTACCGTCGTTCGCTTTGATCGTCTCGTCGAAAATGGCCTTCAATCGTGCGGTGGTTTTAGGATCCTTGATGAGACGCTTAAAGGCAGCTTGCACTTTAGGATTGATGTCTGCGCCCATATTCATGAGGCGACGGCGCTGGTGGACTTCGTAACCGGTAATCGGTTCGTCATTGACGAGCGCAACGATGGATTGGCTCGCGTTGGATGAGCGAGGTCGCTTCCGCTGCGGCTTACTGGCAGCCGATCGCGTCGCGGCGGAGTCCTTAGCGTTCGTTGTTTGCTTGGACGGTGCCGCCGGCGATGTTGAACCGCCACCGGGCGAGGCGCCCTGCGCGCGCACTGAGACGCCTCCAATCGGCGGTGCTACGGCGAACACAAGGCTCACGGCGAGAAGGGCATAAGTTCGCCATGCCAGAGACTGGCGTGGACCGCAGCGCTGTGGCGCAAATTTCATCGTGTACGTCTTTTGGGTTTGTGGCTCAATTCGTAGTGAGAGGCTTTCAATAACGTGAGAGATTCGCAGCCTCCCGGCTCGGGTCTACATCACGTTATCCACACGAACCGTGGCGGAGCCGTGGCATCAAGTGGCCGGGGCGGTGCGCGGGGAGGCCGATGTGCAGCGCCCAACCGCCATCACCCTCCAGATTGTTGCTCGGAGAAGGCGTAATCAAGCGCATCGGTCTTATAGCCGAACTCGCCGAGATGCTTCAGCTCGAAACGGAGCATCAAAGTTTTGCCGTCCGCAATCTCATCATTCTCAAAGCGGTTGTCCGTGTATTGGGCGACGAGAACGAAGCATTCGTCCGCATAGCGTACTTGGACCAAGTTTTGCAGCATCTCACCCTGGTCGATGTCATAACGCAGCCCACCCTTCAAGCTCCAGTGCTGGGTGATAGCCATGTTCAGGGATGCGAGCACATCCTGCTGTGCATCCGTGAAGCCGGCAGCCAGGGCGTTTGCTTCGTATGAGTACGTTCCGGTCGCATAGAAGGGGCCATATCCTACAATCGCCGTCGTGTCCTGGCGCCGCAAGGCAAAGTCATCCTCATCAAAGCGGCTTTGAGAAATTATTCGGAAGAAATCCGACGGCGCCACGTAAGCACCCAGCACGAAATCGGAGCGGTCCGTCTCCAAACCATTGGTTGGCGTGAAGACAGGGTTGCCTTCTTGATCAAAGCCGGGATCACTATAGGGGTTGTCGCCTGAGAGGTGGAAACTCTGCCCGCCGAGGATTCGTACATACCCGCCGGAATTAGCCTGGAACGTGTACTGCACGCCGACGTTGGCGCGCGATCCAGTCTCGATGCGGTCGTAACCTGAGAATTTCGTGGTCTCAAAGAGGTTCGTGTCATCGAAGACAAGACTTTGCGCGTCCTCATCGGGTAGGTCGCGTTGCCTGACGCTGTTCTGACGGCCAATGATTTGACCGATGGGCTCGATAACGTGCGAACCAAGACTGGAATTGCCCACCCAGGGATAGGCCACCGTCACACCGCCGAAGGCGAGCCCGCGTGCCAGCGATGTGCTGCCGTCAACGATCGACCCCGACCCCAACAACCCCGCCTGCGGATCGTTGTAATCCTTGAGCTGGTAAATATCGCCGCGCAATTCACCGAACGGCGTATACGTGATGCCGATATGATCCGTCAGGCGTTTGCGCCATTTGACCTCCGTCACAACGCGATTCAGGCTCTCCTGACCGGTGCCTACGTCCTCGTTATCGCGCGACAAGCTCAGGACGTTGGTATTCCAACGCAGCTCGCCGCCGAGAATGGGGTCGGCCGCCACGTAGTTGTAGTCAATGACGGGATGTACCCACGAGTCGGACTCGGGCTGGTCGTTGAATAGAAGCCCGCCCAGTTGATAGACATTCAAGCCGAAATAATTGCGGTCCGATTGGCCAATAAGGAACCCGCGGTTCACGCGATCCGTCAACAGGATGTTGTCGAGCTTGTAGAAACGGCGAAAAGCGTCGTCGCTTTCGATCGTGACATCCCAACCCGTTTTCCACCAGCTCGACAGGGAGAATAGGCCCTTCGTCTCGATGCTGCCTCTCCAGCCATCAAACTTATCCCGGTCCGTGATGTCACTGGGCAGCTGGCCGGCGTCCTGATCGATGCCGGCAAGCTTCACGTGGTACTGCCCATTAGCCAGACGGTGGCGCCAGTCACCCTGCCACAGCACACCCTGGCGGGTCATGTATTTGGGATAGAAGGTGAAGTCGTAATTGGGTGCGAGCGCAAAGTAGTAGGGGACCGTTGTGCTGAAGCCAAACACGTCTGAGCTGCCCACCTCTGGCATTAAGAAACCCGATTTACGTTTCACCGATGGGTCGGCATGCTGGAAGTAGGGGGTGTAGAGGATCGGCACCCCAAAAACTTCGAACTGCGCGTCGTAATACGTGATACTCGCGTCCTGCTGATCGTGCACTACGCGCGCGGCGCTGATGCACCATAACGGTGGCATCCCACCCTCGCTCTTACAGGGCGTGAAGCGGCCATTAATGAACTCAGTGACGTTGCCTTCGCGACGTATCGCACGCTCCGCGGCAATGCGTGAATCGTCTTTGGCGACGATGCTCAACGACTGAACGAACCCGTCCCGGAAGTCGTCAGTCAGGGTGTAGCGATCGGCGCGCAGAATACTCCCGTTGGGCTCCTTGACCGTGACGTTGCCGACAGCGGTCAGCGTTCCCGCCGACTGATTATAAACGACTTCATCGGAGGTCAGGATGTAGTTGTTGTAGTAGATCTCGACGTTGCCGCGCGCGATGACGCTATCCCCGTCAGTGTCGTAGATGAGCTCGTCAGCTTGCAAATAGAGCGGCTGCGATCGATCAATCTTGAGCTGGGGAGAAATATTGGTATCGCCGAATGAGCTATCCGATGGGGTCTTAGGCGCGAGGGCTCTGGGGTCCTGGGCGAAAGCCTGTCCGTCGCCGAACGCGAAGAGAGCAACAAGAATCGCGAACACGGCCAAACGCTCCCGGCCAGCAACCTTCCGGCGCCGGCAAGGACCGCGTGACCTTCCGCAACCCTCATGCGGTGTCCGCGTATGACGCATCACTCAGCCATCCTCCTGGTGCAACAGCACAAAAGCCGAAACAACGATAACCAAGACAATAGGCAACCAGATCGCTGCCCAGGCAGGCACCAACCCAGCCACTCCGATCTGTCGGGAGACTTCTGCGAGTAGAAAAAAGCCTAAACCCCCCACCAAACCTACAATAATCATAGTCTGGATACCCCCAGAGCGGAATGACCGCAGCGACACAGTGGCCGCTAAAAGGACCATCGCTACGCACAACATCGGACGGGATAAAAGAGATTCGTACTGGACTCGCAGCCGATTGGCCGAAAGCTGCGCTTTTTCAGCGACTTCTATGAGGCCTGGCAATTCCCAAAATGACATTGAGGATAGGGTGCCGAGCGCATCCGTTACACGCTCCGGTGTCAGATAGGTGGACAGTAGATATTTTTCGAACTTTTTCGGCTCCTGGCCGATCCTGGCGACCCAGGCATCCTTGATCTCCCAAAAACCATCTCGCAAGTCCGCGCTTGCCCCATCGACGCGCTCTACGAAGTGGCCGCCTTGATCAAAAACGAACACTGTCACGCCGGTCAGCGTCAGGCCTCGATTGGAGGCGAGTGCAGCGCTGATTACGGACTGGCCGTCGGCGCCATCCTGGCGCAGCCATGATCCGCCCGATTTCGAACGTAACAGGTTGGTTTCCCTGCCAAAAGTCTTCGCATAGACGGCCTCGGACATGCTCCGTGCGCTTGCGGCCATGGGATTGAATACAGCCACGCCAAACGTTCCAACAAGGACCGCAACAATCACGCCAGGCCAGAGAAACTGCCATACCGACATACCGCCAGCACGCATCACCGTGAGTTCGCTCTTGCGGCTAAGCATCAGGAGCGTCCCGATGCTGCCGACGAGCACTGCGAAGGCGACGAGATACTCCGCATAGGCTGGCAATCGCAACAGCCCAATGAAGGCCACGGCCCAAATGGAGGCACCCCCGTACTTGCCCGACTGGCGCAGCAGCTCCACCAAATCGATCATGTAGACCATAAGAGAACAAAGTAGGAATGTTAGCAGTATCGCTAAGAAGAACCGTCTCGCGACGTACCGGGTCAGGATGCTGCCTTGAATCATCGTGGATTGGCTCCGCGACTAGGGGACGGGAGCCGGCGAAGCATGGTCGGGCTGCTTTTTCCCCAGGCAAGAATGGATGGAAGTTTTCGTAACCACCCTGCAATTGCTTCGAACAGATTTCCAACGAAGGCGGGCGCGGCCGACTCACGCGTGGGTTTGTTCATGAGCCATAACGCAACGCCGGCCGCCCCAATTGGCAGTACGTAGAGCAGCGGGGCCATGGCTGTTTCAATGGAAACGATGTTGTTAAGGCCGAGGCCTGCGACGCGTGCGCTCACTGCTATGACGAACGCGGCCACGACGTAGTGCATTCGGTTCTGACGCGTGCTCTGCGCTTGCCCAACCCAGGCCAGCGCTATCAATGCAAATGCGAATGGGTAGAGCGGACTGGAAAAGCGCTCATGCACCTCGGCCCAGAAGCGTCCTGGCGCTTGCCGGTACCTCTTGCTCGTCGGTTCCGGATTAAGAAGCTCGCCCAGGTAGCGTTCACGCGTTTTTAAATCGTGACTGTTGCCCGCCAATTTGCGTTCGAACTGCGCGAGATCGACCGCGTACTTATCGAACGCGATGACCTGGGCCGGTTCGTCTCCGGCCATGCGACGCAAAATATGACCATCGCTCATAACCAGGTAGCTGGACGCCTCTTGCTTTACGATCACGCCCCGTTCCGCCAGGTAGGATTGGGTCTGCTTCTTATCCCGCGTGTCGTGCATGATGAGGCCCAAGAGTTCACCGTTGGGGGCGCGCTCCCGGATGTGAAAGGTCAAATTGCGTTCCGGACTAGAAAAGCGGCCGGGTTGAATGACCTGGGTCAACAGGTCGGTGCGCACCTGGACGACGTATTCGCGTAAGAGCCTAAAACTCCACGGCATGGCAGCGTGGTTGACGAAGGCAACGCCCATGGCAACGAGTGCTGCGAGCAGAAGGATCGGTTTGGCCGGTGTCCAGATGGTTGCACCCGATGCGGTCAACACGATCAGCTCGCTGTCGCTGTTAAGACGGTTGAGCGTGTGGATAGTCGCAATCAGCAAAGCAAATGGTGCAATAATCGCCATC
>Ga0255058_10000877_pt1 | contig 17279 bp, 15 predicted proteins | sample Cases_109_9_MG_FD_188637 | JGI IMG/M metagenome (GOLD analysis project Ga0255058, IMG submission 188637) | Seawater microbial communities from Amundsen Gulf, Northwest Territories, Canada - Cases_109_9 | ecosystem: Environmental > Aquatic > Marine > Gulf | place: Canada: Northwest Territories... | reverse complement strand
GCGCCTCCAGGACCAGGGCGCCGTCGTCGTCGTGGTGGAACTTCACGCAGCGTTGCTCGTGCAGCGCGTTCGCCCGCTGGCGTTCGGCGATACGCTGGACCTTGCGGTAGTTGCATACCAGGCGCTCCACCCCCTACGGGGGCAGGCGTAGCGGCAGTGCCGTGGTGGGCAATGTTCAGAAGGTAGGTTTCGTTCTCCACTGTCGCGACCCTAGTCATACCTGCCCCCGCAGGGGGGCGCGCACCTTGGAGTAGCTCACCTGGCCGCTGCGGAAGGCTTCGCTGATATTGGGCAGGGACTGGAGGCTCCGTGCGACCCGCACCTTGTCACGGGCGGCGCCTAAGCCGATGCCGCACTTCCAGTTCAACCAATGGGCGCAGGAGAGAATGCCCCACTGGAACCAGCCCTCGCGGCGGTCGAACTCGGCGATGAGGCACAGCAGGCGGTAGTTGGCCGCGTGGATGTGGGCGGCGAGCTCGGTGATCTGGTGTTCCAGGGAATCCAGAGAGCAGGAAGGCACGGGTAACGTCGTTGCGTCGCAAGTATCCATGGGGAGGCCCCTTTGCGGTTCGGTACAGGTGTCCATTGTACTGGAATTATCTCCAGTAATCAATCATGGCGAACCAGAGTAGAGGTCCCGTGACTCGCCTCACGACTTCGCATCGACATGCTCCGCCCTCGCGGTAAGAAACACCTCTCGGGCCGCATCCAGATTAATCGCGAATATTCCCAGCCCTACAATCAGATCGGGCCACACTGACACCGTCGCAGCTGTTGCTATTCCTGCCGCAATGATTGCAATGTTGGCGATTGCATCGTTTCGAGCCGACAGGTACGCCGCCCGCGTAAGGCTGCTGCGGTGATTTCTAAAGCCCGCGAGGACAAACGCACATGAAACATTCACTGCGAGTGCTCCCAATCCCGTCAGACTGAGCGGCACCGGATCTGGCGGAATCGGTAAATCCATTTTCCCCCACGCCATCCAGAGGGTGGCTATACCTGGGGTGAGAAGAACGAGGGCGAGCAGCATTCCGACGATGGACCGCTTGTAGGCGCTCCAACCCAACGCAACCAGAATCAGGAAGTTCACCGCTGCATCCTCGAGAAAGTCGATGGAGTCGGCGAACAGAGAGACCGATCCAATTTTCAGTGCGACGCTGAACTCGATCCCGAAATAGGCAAGATTGAGAATCGCGACGAGGGCGACCGCTTGGCGGAAACTACCCGTTGGGCTCAACATACGCGCATAGCTTAGCCCGCGAGCTCCGAGCCGTCAGCGCTGCTTATCCTGCTGAAGCGGGTCGAGCGGCGATCAGCTTGATGGTGTCCCCGTAGAGAAATCGTTTCTCGACGAGCTCCAGGCCCGCCCCCGGAAGGTACTGCTCGGTATCTCTATCGAACCCCGCACCATAAACCCAGCGTACCCACGGCGCCCAGAGCCTCATGATGAAACGCCTGAACGGATCGCTGGAATAGCTGTATTCCAGAAAACGGATCACGCCGCCGGGTTTGCACACGCGGTTGAGCTCACGCAGGGCAGGGAGCTGCTGATCGTCGTCGAGCACACAGAACAAGAAGGTGGCGACAATGGCATCGAAGTGCCGGTCTGGAAACGCTGTATCGAGAACGTTCATCTCCAGGAGCTCGACGTCCTTGTCCAGCTTGTCCCGGCGCCCACGCGCGCGGGCGATCATGCTGGGGCTGAAGTCGATGCCGATGGCACGGCACCCCTCGGGGTAGAAGGGCAGGTTGCGGCCGGTGCCCACGCCGGCATCGAGTATGATTCCGGAAATGCCGGCGAACAGCTGCGGCCGCATGGTCCGGTAGCGGCGATACTCGAAGGGCAGATCGATAAGATCGTAGAAAGGCGCAAGGCGGTTGTATCGCTGCCGCTTGGCGGCCGCGTACACTGCCGATTGCGGCTTTCTGTGAGGGTCGGATTCGACGGCAGTCATGGGTGATTGGATCGATGCGTCATGGGCGATGGGGAGATGTACCAATCGCACAAGTCCGCTGAAGCCAGGTTGATCTGAGACAAGAGTCAGACATGAAAGAAGGGTTCATATTCTGGAAACAGGAATTGCGCGTCAGCGGCCCCTGCGACCCTCGCGCGGTCGCCGAAAGAATTCGTTCGCTCATCTCCGTGGGCGGGCTGACCGTCAAGGAGCGGCTGATAGGCGCGATGGACGGCGATCATGTCAGGGTGTGGCGAACGGCGCCGCTGGCACAGGCAGGCGATGTGGTCGAGTTCCGGGGTGTGTTACGGGCACAGGGTGACGGGTCCGCCATCGACGGAACCGTCGGGTACAACCTGCGTACGAAGTTTCAGTTTGTCGGCTGTCTGGTGCTCGGATTGTTCCTGACTGCCGTCGGACTGTTTCACTGGTTGCGAGACTTGACGCCGGGGATAGAGCTCGTCGGCGTCGGCCTCATCATCACCGTGGCGACGCTGTTGTGGATCTATTCGAGCAGAAAGTTGACCTGGAAGCAGGTCGCGTTCATCGAAGATCAGCTCGCGCGATCGGTGGCAGCCTGATTCCGGCCGTCCTCAGTGGGCCGGCTCGCGTCTCAGAATGCGGCCCGGCCGTCCACCGGTCCAGGCATCGGCACGCCACACCGGGCTGCCGTTGACGATCACATGGCGGATGCCGGCGGCAGGTTGCTTCGGTGATTCGAAGTTCGCGCTGTCACTCACCGTGTCCGGGTCCAGCAGCACCAGATCGGCGTAGGCGTGCTCGCGCACCACGCCTCTGTCGGTCAAGCCGAACACTCTCGCGGGTACCGCGGTCATGCGGCGCACCGCCTGTTCCAATGAGAACAAGCCTACATCGCGGCTGTAGTGTCCCAGTACCCGGGGAAAGGTGCCCCACAGGCGCGGATGGGGAAATTCGTCGTGGGGCAGGCCGTCGGAGCCGATCATGGCGTCCTCGAAGGTCAGCACCCGACGCAGATCTTCTTCGTCCATCTGGTAGTAGATTGCCCCGGCGGGCTGCAGACGTTCGATCGTCTGGTCGACGCTCGCATCCCATTCGCTACAGATGTCGGCGAAGTCACGACCGGCGCACTCGGGGTGTGGCGTCGACCAGGTGACCAGCACGCGCTCGGAGGATGCCACCGATTCCGCGATTAACACCGTGGAGCTGGCGATATAGGGGTAGACGTCGAGATCCACCGTTTGATGGGTACGGGCCTCACGGATCGCCGCCAGCGTCTTCTTCGTCAGTCCGTAGTTTTTCCTGCCGCAGCATTTGTGATGGGAGATGACCACGGATACACCAGCCCGTTGGCCGATCTCCAGGGTCTCCGCCACCGACTCCAGCACCTTGTCGCTCTCGTTTCTCATGTGCGTGGTAAAGACGCCGCCGTGGGGCCGCAATCGTTCCGCCAGCGCGACGACTTCGTCGGTGGGCGCGGCGATCGCCGGTGCGTAGGCGAGACCGGTGCTCATGCCGATACAACCGGCGTCCAGGGCCTCGTCCAGCAACGCGCGCATGCTCTCGATCTCTTCGTCTCCGGCGGGCCGATCGAGATTGTCCATGGTTGCCACGCGCAGTGTCGTATGCCCCACCATCGGTGCCAGGTTGATGGCCGGCGGTGCGGCTTCCACCTCCGCCATGTACTCGCGCATGCTCGAGTAGCGGTACCAATCGAGACCACCCAGTAGATTGAGCGGCGGCACCGGCTCGCGGTTGGTAAGCGGCGCAAGACTCACACCGCAGTTTCCCGTCACCACCGTGGTCACGCCCTGACTCAGCTTCGGCGTCATGTCGGGCGTCGACATCACGGCACGGTCGTCGTGGGTGTGGGCATCGATAAAGCCCGGCGCGACCACCAGCCCCGTGGCATCGATACGCGCGTCGGCGTCCATGCCTTTCAGATCACCTACCCGTGAGATGCGGTCGCCCCGGATGGCGACGTCGGCGCGCACGCGCTCGTCTCCGCTCCCGTCGATCAGAGCTCCGCCTTCGATGAGGAGATCGCAGCGTGATAGATCCGAGTCGGTGGTGGCCATGGCGAGCGAAGTATGTCCTATCGGGGATGTGAATTGTAGGCAGCGGGCGCGGGCCATCGTTATCCTGTTAACCTTGGTTCGCGCTGAGGAAATCATCCATCGATGTTGGCTACGCATTGGGTCGCGCGCATTGGCATTCTCACCCTGGCCCACGTCGCTGGGACCCTGCCTATTGTCTCGGTGATGGCAATGGCACCCGTCATTCAGCGCGACCTCGGATTGAGCGTGACGGAAGTGGGCTTTCTGGTGAGCGGTTATTACCTTGCTCAGACCATCGGGGCCGTTCCAGCCGGCGGCCTGGTGGGCCGCATCGGTGTTGGCAGGGCGCTGCTCACGTCCCACGTTCTCCTGATCGCCGGTGCGCTGACGTTTAGTCAGGCCGAGAGCTTTGCCGGCGCCGTCACCGCGACCGTCGTCATGGGTTTCGGCTACTCCATCGTCAATCCGTCCACCGCGATAGGCATATTGACCTGGTTTTCCGCCCGCCGCCGCGCCACCGCCATGGGTGTCAAGCAGACCGGCGTGCCCATCGGCGGTGTGCTTGCGGCGGCCAACGGTGCGCTGGTCACGCTGTTCAGCTGGCAGAGCATCTTCGTCACCGTGGCCTGCCTGATTTTCGTCAACGGCTTGCTGTGCCTCATGCTGGTGGAGCCCCTGCATCGCGGGGCGCGCACGAGTATCGCGGCGACCATACGCCAGTTGTTGCATGTCGGGCGCATCACCAATATCCGGGTTCTGTTCCTGGCGAACATTTCCTGGAACATGGGCCAGACGAACTTCTATTCGTATCTCACGATTTTCATGCGCGAGGCCGCCGGTGCCAGTCAGCCGGTTGCCGGGCTGGTGCTGGGTCTGGCGCAGCTTTCCAGTGCGCTGGGCCGCATCGGATGGGGCGTGGTCAGCGATACTTTGTTTCGCGGCGCACGCAAGTGGATCATCGTGGGTCTGTGTGGTGCATCGGCCGTGCTCATGCTGGCCATGACGGCGGTGGAGCCCGGCATTGGCGTGTGGTTGGGTGTGGTGCTGGCATTCGGACTCGGCATCACCATCGCGTCTTATCCGACCTTGGCGCAGACCCTCGCCGTGGAGTCGGTGCAGCCCGGCCAGTCCGGTGCCGCCTTGGGATACAGCCTCATGGGTACGTCCATCGGCGGTGTCGTCGGCCCGCCGATTTTCGGCGCCGTCGTCGACTATACGGGGGACTTCGCCGATGGTTGGATCACCACCGCGATTTTCGTGGCGCTGGGTGCTGCCATGGTGGCATTGATGGTGCGCGAGCGGCATCGTGTCTCGCGCTGATCACGACGGCGGGACGGCCGGCCACGCGATCGACAATCGCGGCAATGTGATGCGCGGCGCTTTGCTGATGGCGGGGGCGGCGGTCTGTTATGCAATCCTGCACGGCAGTGTTCGCTACATTTCAGCGGAAATTCATCCCTTCGAAATTACCTTTTTCCGCAATCTCTTCGGTTTCATCGTGCTCCTGCCGTGGTTTGTCGTTCATGGTCTGAAGCCGTTGCGCACCCGGCGGATCGGATTGCATCTACTGCGCGCCACCAGCAACGTGGTCGCCATGATGATGTTTTTCATGGCGCTGAGCATGACACCCCTGGTTCTGGTGCAGGCGCTGGGATTCACCGCACCACTCTTTGCTACGGTGCTGGCGATATTCATTCTCGGTGAGCGGGTACGCCTGCGGCGTTGGGTGGCGCTCATCGCGGGGTTTGTCGGCGCTCTCATCATCATTCGCCCCGGCATTCAGCCCATCGACACGGGCTCGCTGCTGACGCTGGGTTCGGCGGCGGTGTGGGGCTTCACCCTGATCACCATCAAGATTCTGTCGCGCACGGATTCCGCCGTTACCATTACAGCCTACATGGTGCTCTTGATGTCGCCCCTGTCGTTGTTGCCGGCGTTGTACTATTGGACATGGCCGGACGGGCAAGCATGGTTCTGGCTCGTCGTCTGCGGTGTCGCCGGAACCGCCGCCCAGCTGCTGATGGCGCAATCCTTTCGCGTCGCAGAGGCGACCGTGGTGCTGCCAATCGATTTCACCAAGATCGTATGGGGCGCCCTGATCGGCTATCTGGCCTTTGGCGAAGTCGTGGATATCTGGACGTGGATCGGTGCTGCCGTGATTTTCTCCGGCATCACCTACATCACTTACCGGGAGCGCAAGCTGGCGAAGCCGCTAAAATAGACCCGAACCGTAAACTGCAATGAGGACCCAACGGTGCTGCCGAACTTAACCGACAACGAAGCCCGCGTCATCGGCTGCCTGATGGAGAAATCCGTGGTCACGCCGGATCAGTATCCACTGACGCTCAATGCTCTAACCAACGCCTGCAATCAGAAGTCCAGCCGCAACCCTGTAATGTCCCTGGAGCAGGGCGTGGTGCAGCATACTTGCCGCGACCTGCAGGCCAAGAATCTCGTGCGCGTGCAGGAGAATTTCAAGAGTGGGGTGGAGAAATACGCACAGTGCTTCTGCAACACCCACTTAGGCGATCTTCAGTTCGACCCGCCTCAGTTCGCTATCGTCTGCTTGCTCTTGCTGCGCGGTCCCCAGACGCCGGGCGAGCTACGGGCGCACAGTGGGCGCCTGCATACCTTTGCCGACAACGCTTCTGTCGCAGATGACCTCACTGGTCTCACCGAGCGGGAAGGCAATCCGCTGGTGGTGAAGCTGCCGCGCACGCCCGGTCGCAAGGACGCAGAGTACATGCACTTGTTCTCCGGCCCCATTGACGTTGAAGCACACGCCAGCCAAGCGCAGGCCGTGATGGCTACCGGGACTTCAGAGCGCGTCAGTGTGTCTGAGCTGGCACAAAGAGTCAGCAGGCTGGAAGCGGAAGTTGCCGAACTCAAGGAACAATTAAAGACGTCTCGGGAGTAGAGTACCGACGGAGACGTTGTTGCCGGTAGTGTAATTTCAGTTTTAAAGATGTTTATCTGTAGTCAATTCCGAGAGAGAAAACATGTTCAGTCGAATTAATCTAGCCTTTTGGATATTGTCAATATGCAGCAGTATTGTTGCTCTATATCTTCTTTTGGGCATTGAGAATAGACAAAAAGACACACGTTCTTCGTACTTGAGCTACGTGCAGATAATCAAGCTATCAGATGAGTTACGTCAATCAAGCGATGACCTCACACGTTTTGCGCGTGCTTATGCGGCCACAGGTGATGCCAGATACAAAATAAGATTTCAGGCCGTTCTTGATATCCGTAACGGTAGCATTCCTCGCCCCCAGGGATATGAAAGAGCCTATTGGGATCTGGAAATCGCAGGCGAGTTGGGAACGGTCGGAGAAGGCGAGGCGAAGTCTTTAAGGGATAGACTGATAGAGAACGACCTTGATGCTTACTCTATTCGTAAATTGGGTGATTCAAAATTAATGAGCGAGCGACTTGCAACCATCGAAGCCGATGCATTCAGGGCTGTGAGCCAGGGAAATTTCGAGGATGCCCTGAACCTGCTATACGGCAAAGAATATCATCTTTTCAAGAGTCGAATCATGAAACCCATAACCTCGGTTCAGGAACGCATCGAAACACACGGTAAACGGCGATTGGAAAACTATGAAAAAAAATATCGTAAGACCCGAACGATAATTATCGCATTAACCTTGGCATCGATAATTTTCGGTTTGCTGGCGGGTTTTTACAGTAAGGATTCACTGAATATCAGTAGTGAAAAAAGTGCATAGAATAAGTTTTTCCGAATGAATGCACCCGTTGAACTTCCAGCTTTCACCCAGTCTTAGCCAGCAGTTGCTTGGCCGATTCCCGCTCGATGACGTCCCGATCCATTAGTCGCCGGGTCGCCTCGCGCACGAGCTGCGCTTGAGTCGAGGGCAGGCTGTTAATCGTCGCCGGCTCCAATGGCCACCACTCGATATCCTGAATGCCGGCACCGGACGCCTGGAGAGTCGTTGGTTTCGCGTCGGCATTCATGTGATAGAGCTGCGCCGCGAGCTCTACCCAGGCATGATCGGTCTGCCGTTCGTCATAGCTGTAGCCCTCGGCTATGATCTCTCCCTGTCTCTCGGGCGGCTGGCCGGTGCACTGCTCCAGCGCGTGGAGGATCGCTTCCTCCACGGTTTCGCCCTCGGCGATAAAGCCCTGCGGGAGGGAGAGCGGGCCGCTCTCTTCCAGCTTGCCGAGCAGCAGTTCTGGGGCAAGGGTCTCGTGGTTGATTCTGGTCACTACCGCAGCGACCATCTGATTTGCACCCCAACGACCGAGAAGGCCGCGGCCGGCAATACCAGTGCGACCGCGTGGATTGAGGGGGCGGCCCTCATCGTCGCGATGCGCCGCCTTTGTCGCGGACTCTCGAGGCGCGACGCGCGTGAAGTCTTCGGGATCTGCCCAGCCTCTCGTTTTTTTCGTACAGTCGTTTTTCAGGACGGATGGATCGACGTGATAGGGCGGCTGATAGTCTGGACAGGGCATGACCCATGGCGCTTCGTCGATGAGTACACGCAGTCTGCGTGGATAGGAGCTCGGCTTTCCGCCTCGTATCTTCAGGTGAAAATCGTCGGCTACCAGAATGTAGGCGAGTCCCTCTATGGAGAACAGCGCGTGAACCAGCTGTGTCGTTCCGCACTCGCCCTGTTCGCGTTGCTCGTCGAAGCTCAGGGTGTGTAGAGCGTACTTGAGAAGAGCGATGCGATAAACGACCCAGTCGCTACTGTCGTCTTTGAGTGAAAAGCAGACCTGGCGAATTCGCCGCACGGCGTCGAGGATCTTGCGGAATCGCAAGTCCCACTTGACGAACTTGAGTGATTTCGGAAGGCGATTGGCTTCAGCCGGAACGCGGTTGTCGAGAAGATACTCTTCGAATCTCCTCAGGCGCGGAAGATCGTCGTTCTCGAACTGCTTGCTCATGACGAACTTTATGTCGTTCTCGATTTTTGCAAAGTCCATTTCGACGGGGTGCTGGCCGCTATGGGTCCAATCGATGAACCAGATATTGTCGCCCTCGTCGCAAATGACGTTCTTGAGGTTCAAATCGCCGTGGGCAAGGCAGGTCTCGCTATCAATGCCATCCTCGTTGGAGGCGATCAGGCGCAGCATCTTCTCGAGGTTTTCCGGCGGTAAAGGTGTCTCCTTTATCTTTGACCGCTCGATGTATTTCTTAATGTGTCCGGCGTTCCCGCGCAGCCAGTCGAGCTGTTGCTGGGTGTGCAAGTGGAAGCGGCGATACGGAACGACCCAAGATGAGACGCGGGTATTTCTATACAGTTTCTCCGCAGAGAGCTCGAGAGCCTTGTCCAGTCGGCGCATGAATCGACCGGTGCTATCTTCACCTTCTGCTGATTCGAAGCTGTCCTGGAGGGTCTCCGGTCGCCCCTCCATCGCTGCAAGCTCCATGCCGATACCGGTGGAATCTCCCAGGGTTACCGGAAAGGTGAAGGTCGGCACGTTCTTGCCGAACAAATCCTTTACCTCCTGATAGCCTTCGATCTCCCGGCGCATTTGCGCGTAGTTGTCGACTTTGAGCACCATCGGTTCGGTTCGTGAGCGGCCTTTCCAGCCATGGGCGAGAAACAGGAGGCTGCCGGTGTAGCCCCCTTGGAGGGGGTTCAGATCCGCCCTGGTCCAGTGCATGCAGAGAAACTCGATGATCTTTCTTCGCTCGGGACCCAACGCGCGACGGGCCTCCATGGGCATGATGCGGCAGGGTTTGCATGAAAACTCGGAGAGGGGTGCCGCATCGAATCCGATATATCGCCCCGCCTGTGCCAGGTCGAGAAAGACGCGAACGCCACAGCTGGGAAAACTGTGCAGCAGCGAGGCGAGGTGCGCCTCTCTGATCGGGCTCCCCACCAGATGCGAGCAAACGGCGACATCCTTGAAGCCCAGAACGTTGTGAAGAAACATCGCCAGGCTGAGAACTCTCTTGTCCGAGTGGCAGCCGACCAGAAGAAATCGAATCCTGCGGCTTGCAGTGTTGCCGGTCAGCGGATCGACGCCGCTCGAGCGGGCGATGGCCTGGCAAAAGGCGGTCACCGGCACCTCGCCACGCCTGGCGGCGATGATATCGGCGACCGGCAGTAGAGTTTGAATGGGTTCTACAAAATCCGCGCTGCCGCTCCCCATTCCGTCGCTGCTGGCTTCCTCATCCAGATCCCTTAAAAGGAGCAGCGCTCTTTCGGTGCTGCCCACTTGGTCTGCACGCATCTGGCTCAGGAAAGTGGGGAGTGGCCCACGGCCGAACTCGGGTCCCGAACCCATGAGGCGGCCGATCTCATGAGTGCCGATATTCACTTTGCGGTTGCGGAACTGTACCTCGGGGCTCAGGAACTCGTTGGTCAGACCGTCGGCGATGATGATCCTCGTACTCACATCAAAATCTGCATTGAATGAGGCGGCGGGATCAACGCCCCCAGATGGTTCCCACCTCGATCCTCGGGAGCTCTTTCTTGATCTTATGACCGATCTCCTCTCGGGCTTCGGCCAATGCCTCCTCGATAAACTCCACACGCCCCCTCAGCGTCAGCGTCTTGCGTTCCCGATCGCCCAGATGGCCGTGCAGAAAATCCTCCCGGGCGGTTACCAGCAATCGGTCCGGTTGGCCCAGAAAATATGGCCAGTAGTTGGCAATATTCTCGGCGGTGATGTAATCGCGATCTCCGGCAATGTAGCCATTCAGATAGAGCAGAAGAATTTCCAGGTGTCGCGAGATATAGAAGTGAAGCGCCTCGGCCTCCTTGGAAACCACGAACACGCTTTCGACACCTCCGCCTCCGGCATGAACCAGCTGCAGCTTCTCCGACCACAGGCTCTCCATTTTCTCGGACAGATGGTTCGAGTAGGCACGAAACAGCTCGGCATCATTCTTCAACTTCAAGAGCGCCGACACGACGGGTGCGAAGAGGCTCCGTGTCTCGTTGGCGTTGAGGCCACTTTCCTGCAGACGACGTTTCAATTCATGGCGGGTGGAACCGGGATTTGTCTCCCTCCACATGTCTCGGGAAAAGCTTTGCTCCGCCTCTTCAGCGGCGTTTTCCGCGAAGACCCCCAATTGCGTCAGCGCGCGGGCGCTGGTGCGCTCGATCTCGCTCAGGCGGCCCTTCATGGTGAGGAAATAGGCCATCAGCATCGACCACATGGGCAGGATATCCGTCGTGATGTGGCGCTTTATGAGCGTCTTCTCAGCGATGAACATGGTCACGGTCGCGATCACCGCCACCGCCACGACGATGACCACGGCCTTGTAGACGAAGCCGCCGAGCCAACCCAGGATATCGATAAAGATGCCTGGCTCCATTTACCCTATAGCCGCTTTTCCAACATTTGGTTCACCGTCCCCAGATCGTGCGGGCTTCGACCTCCGGCAGGTCTTTGTTGATCTTGTGGCCGATCTCTCCCCGAGTTTCAGCGAGGGCTTCCTCGATGAACTGTACGCGTCCTCTGAGCGTCAACGTCTTGCGTTCCCGCTCGCTGAGATGCTCGCGCAGAAAATCCTCTCGCGCGGTTGCCAGCAATCTGTCTGGCTGGCCGAGAAAATAGGGCCAGTAGTTGGCGAGATTCTCGCAAATGACGTCATCGCGATCTCCGGCGACGTAGCTCTCCAGATACAGGAGGAAAATATCCAGATGCCGTGCGATATAGAAATCGAGAGCCTCTGCCTCTTTGGAGACCACCTGGACACTCTCGACACCGCCACCCACCGCGTTGAGCACATGCAGTTTCTCCGACCAAAGGCTGGCAAGCTTGCTGGAGAGGTGACTCGAGTAGGCACGAAACAGCTCGGTGTCGTTCTTCAGCTTGAGCAGAGCGGACTTGACGGGGGCGAAGAGATTGAGCGTCTCATCGGCTGAGAGCCGACTGTCCTGCAGGCAGCGCTTCAGCTCGTGACGAACGGAGCCGGTCGCCGATTCCGTCCAGATTTCAGTATCGAAGCGATGCTCCTTGTTCTCGGCCGAGCTTTCCTCGAGCACGCCCAAGCGCACCAGCGCGTCGCCACTGAAGCGCTCGATTTCGCTCAGCCGGCCTTTCATGGTGAGAAAGTAGGCCATCAGCATCGACCACATGGGCAATATTTCCGAAACAATATGACGTTTGATCAGCGTTCGCTCGGCGACGAAAAGCACGACCACGCCGACGACCGCGACGCCCAAAACCTTTTTGATGGCCGCGAGAAAATCGCCGCCCACCAAGGCCAGAAGTCCCAGGATAGAGTGTTCTTCCACTGATCTAACTCATCGACCGTTTAATGATGCTGGCCAGCTTGTCGCGCGTCTTCACATCTATGGCGGCGATGAAGGGCCCGCTGTGGGCGGCCGCATCGATGGGAATTCCATCCAGATCCGTTACGTCGCCGCCGGCTTCGCGGACAATCAACACGCCTGCCGCCAGATCGAAAGGATCCGCAGGCTTCGTCGCCCACAGGTTGAGGTAGACGAAGCTTCCCTTGGCCGCCTCGAGCAGTGACCACGATGGCGATCCCCCGGTCAGCTTCATCATGTTCACGGTACCGTCCCGCCACGCCGCAAAGAGAGCTGCGGTCGCGTCGGCCGCATCGCGCTGGGGTTGCAGATTGACCAGCACGCTTTCGGCGCAAACGCGCTCACAAGGAAGATCGCGCGCCCTGTCCGGTTCTCCGAACAGCGACAATTGGATGAGCCGCGCACCGTTCCCCTCGCTGGCGTACGCAACTTCCCCCGTTACCGGATTCTGGATCATGCCGAGGAAAACATTCCCGTCCCGGAATGCGGCAAGGGTGTTGGTGCAGGTCTCCGCATGATTGACCAGGGACCAGGTTCCATCGACGGGGTCCACGGCGAGGGCCAGCCCCTTGGCCGGCAGCTGGCCGCCGCTCTCTTCCCCGACGAAGCTGGCTTCGGGGCAGAAGCCGGCGAGCCTGTCTCTCGCCAATGTTTCGACTTGCCGTTCCTGCTCCGTCCAGGGCGATCCATCATCCTTGAAACGCACCGCGTCGGCGGTCGCGGTAAGGCGCATGTCGCGCACGATCGTCCCTGTCTCCAGCAGCAGGCGCAAGCCGAAGTCCACCCAGGACAATTCGCCGCCGGCGTCACCGAACTCTTCCCCTTTTCTGAAGCGATCGATGCAATTCTTCTCGAGAGGTGTGAGCATTTACCGATCCGAGAGCTTTCTAATTGACGCGGCCAGCTCCTCGGGCTCGTGTGACGTGTCGAGGATCCCGGCGATCTTCTCGAGCGCCTGCTGCTCGCCTTCGGTGACCTTGCCATGCAGGCCGGTAACGCCATGGGCAATCCCCATGACGATGTGAGATAGCTTATCGTCGTTCGCTATGCGGCACAGCGCACTCATAGCCTTCTCGGAGCCGCTGTCAGGGTCATCCGCGATGCCTTGCGCAAATTCATTGAAGACCGCCAATCCGGTTTCGCGGTCAGTATGGTGAAGTAGCTCGAGCGAATCCAGCGCGTTGACGACATAGGTCCGCTCGGCATCGTCGATGGGCCCGCGTGCCGCCGAGACGACCGCAGCACCGGCCATCACCGCACTTAGAATTGTTTTCTCGGAATGTCGCAACAACATAGAGCGTATGAGTTCGGTCAACATGCCGGGCTTGAACGCGTCGCGTACATGCTCCTTCAACGACTCGAGGATTTCCGCCCGGGTGCGATGGTGCTCGTGATGCTGCTTTTTCTCCAGGTGTGCCAACACGCGTGCGTCGTACCCGCTCTGTGTACTGTCTTCGTGCTCCTGCACCAGCCGGGTGAACTGCGGGTGCGTTGCCGTCAATTCCATCAATAGGCCAGCATCCAAACGATAAACTGTCGTGTACTCCAGGGCTTGTACGCTTTCCCGTCGCGGAGTGTCCTCGATCAGGCTGGAAAATCCGAATGCCGCTCCTCTGGTGAGCGTCCCTACCTGCGCTTCGTCGCCATCGGTGGTTGTCTGAATGACGCTCAAGCGGCCACTGGCGACGATGAATACGGCGTCGCTCTGCTCGCCTTGCAGGTACACGCACTCGGGAGGCGTGAAGTCCCTGCGGATCGCCTTGGCCGCGAGTTGCTGGTGCACCGATTCCGGCAGCTCGGCCAGCAGGGTTGCCGTCTCGAGCAGCGACACTAACGCGCGCTCGCGGCCCTCCGGCTCCTGGCTCCAGGGGGTGTCCGCCAGCTCATCGCCGGATTGCAGCTTGTGGCGGTCGATGGCGAGCCGGATGCCATTGCGCCGCAACACGCCCCATATGGCGTTACAGACTTCGGCCTGAGCATCCCACCAGGGATCGTCGCCAGCGAAGAAGTAGCGAATGCGGTACTCCATGCCGAGATCGGTGAAGCCCATGACGTTCATGTCCGGCTTCGGATCCCGCAGGACGTAGCGGGATTGCTCGAGGGACTGAAGGACGAGGCGGCTGACCAACTCAGGGGATGCGCTGTGCTCCACGACGAAGCTGATGGTGTTCTTGAATCGCTCGGTGGGCTCGCTGTAGTTGAGTATGGTCTTCTCCGCAAGCGCGCTGTTGGGGAAGATATAAAGAGAATCCGTGTGCGGATTGTGCAGCGATACGCTGCGCCAGTTGATGTCGTGGACACAGCCGTAGATCCCGTCCACCTCCAGATAATCACCAATTTTCAGTGCCTTCGTGGAACTCAATGCCAGACCGGAAAAAACCTCCCGCAGTGTCGATTGCGCGGAGAAGCCGACGATGAACGCGGCCGCGCCCGAGGTTGCCAGAATGGCCGTGATGGGTTCCTCGTAGACAAAATGCATGACGATGGCGATGGCGATCGCATAGATGATCAGGGAAGCGCCATCGCGCAGTAACTTGGGGACATGACTCTCGCCACGGTGGAAGAGCACTCCGTGCCACACATAGCGCTTGAGCAGTGCATCCAGGAAAAACGCGATTGAGACGAACCAGAGGAAAGCGATGCCCTTGCTAAAGTCATCCGCGAGCGCATGAATACCTGTGAATTCAAGGACCGGATTGCGGAGGGCATAGACGATAGAGAAAAACAGCACCAGCTCCAGGCCGATGCGTACCTGCGAGTGCTTGTTTCCGAATATCCAGGCAATGAGGTGAATGAACACCATGGTGGCGCCCGCCAGGATGACGAGCAAGCCCATAACCTGAATCAACTGAGCTGTAAATTCCATCCGGCGAGCCCCCTGCGACGCCTTCTAACACGCTTCACGCGAGCGGGTGAAACATGGGTATTTCCCAATTTATGGAATGCTTTCCACGTTCGCTGTGAATCTTCAGCCGATCGCTTCGAGGGCCTGCGGGTGTGCGATTTTCACGGTCTCCATGATGCGATGGACGACCTGGTAGGGGTCCGCGTCGGACGCCGGGCGGCGGTCCTCCAGATAGCCCTTCCAGTCATGGCTGGTCGTGTAAATCGGGATGCGGATGGAGGCGCCTCTGTTGCTCGCACCATAGCTGAACCGATCTATCGACGCGGTCTCGTGGGCCCCCGTCAACCGTCGCTCGTTGCCCGCTCCGTAGACGGCAAGGTGGTCCTTGTGAAAGGGCGCGAATCCCGCGCAAAGCGCCTCGACGTATTTCTGTCCGCCGACCTCGCGCAGGTAGTCGAAGGAAAAGTTCGAGTGTAGCCCCGATCCGTTCCAGTCGCCGGCGATGGGTTTCGGGTCGGTGTTGGCGACCACGCCGTGCTTCTCCGAGAGCAGGTAGAGCAGGAATCGCGCCATCACCAGGTTGTCCGCTGCCCGTGTCGCGCCCTTGCCGAAGCACTGGAACTCCCACTGCCCCAGCATCACTTCGGCGTTGATCCCCGTTACACCGACATCCGCGGCCACGCAGGTCTCGAAATGCTCGTCGATGAGCTCCCGTCCCGCGACGTTGTGTGAGCCGACGGCACAGTAGTAGGGCCCCTGGGGCTCGGGGTAGCCACCGTCCGGGAATCCGATGGGGCGCCCGTTGGAGGACATCAGGACGTACTCCTGCTCGAAACCGAACCAGAACTCGGAGCCCGCAGCCTCATCGATGAGCGCCCGGTAGTTGGTTTCGTGGCGGGTTCCGTCGCGGGTCAGCACCTCGCAAAGGACGAAGTAGCCGTTTTCCTGAAGGGGATTTCGGTACACACGCGCGGGTTTCAGAATGCAGTCGGAGTCGTGTCCCTCCGCCTGCTGGGTCGAGCTGCCGTCGAAGCCCCACACCGGCACCGCGGCTAGACTCCCGTCGAAGGAGTCCGCGTCCAACATCTGGCTCTTGGTTCGGATGTTGGCGGTGGGTTGGTAGCCGTCCAGCCAGATATAATCGAGTCTGGTATTGGGCATGACTTTTCTCCCCTGGGCACTGGTTCATCCGCGAAGCACATTCGCTTCACGATGTCAGTTATTCGTTTTGATCGGACAATTTGCTGGTGCAGGTTACCACTTACCACTGTCCGTCATGAACAGCCCCTTCGCCTCCAGGCTCATTTCACGCTGCAAGAGACCGCGATGGCCCACTCTGCCAGAGGTGGCTCAGGGCCCGGGTTTCAGGCTATTCTCGGGCATCCTACACGGGGGGTGCTGCAAGCGGCGGTTGGCCGACGCACCAGGCGCGCCGATGATAAGCCCATGAATGATCTGCAGGCAAACCTCGATTTCCTCTGGATTATCGTTGCCAGCGCCCTGGTATTTCTCATGCAGGCGGGCTTTCTGTGCCTGGAAAGCGGACTTACCAGAAGAAAGAACAGCATCAACGTCGCCATTAAGAACCTGGCGGATTTCTGTCTCACCACCATCGTCTACTGGGTGGTGGGATTCGGTCTGATGTTCGGTGCGAGCCGGGGCGGATGGTTCGGGCTCAGCCAGTTCACCCTGGATTTCTCCCAATCGGAGCGGCTTTTCGGCGCCTTTTTCATTTTTCAGGTGATGTTCTGTGGCGCCGCGGTAACCATCATGTCCGGGGCCGTGGCCGAGCGATTGAAATTCAGCTCCTATCTTATTGCGACGGCCATCATCTCGGCTCTCGTCTATCCGGTATTCGGTCACTGGTCCTGGGGCGGTCTCTACGAAGGCGCCACCAACGGTTGGTTGAACGGGTTGGGATTCGTGGATTTCGCCGGATCAACCGTCGTGCACAGTGTCGGGGGCTGGGTCTCTCTCGCCATCATCATGGTGGTCGGCGCGCGGCGCGGTCGCTTTCCGAAAAGTGGAAAGCCGCAGAGAATTCCCCCTTCAAATCTGCCTCTGGCGACGCTTGGCGCCGTTTTCCTGTTCATAGGCTGGCTGGGATTCAATGGGGGAAGCACCCTCGCCTTGAACGATCAAGTCGCCAACATACTCGTCAACACCGTTATCGCGGGCTGCATCG
>Ga0255058_10000876_pt1 | contig 17290 bp, 17 predicted proteins | sample Cases_109_9_MG_FD_188637 | JGI IMG/M metagenome (GOLD analysis project Ga0255058, IMG submission 188637) | Seawater microbial communities from Amundsen Gulf, Northwest Territories, Canada - Cases_109_9 | ecosystem: Environmental > Aquatic > Marine > Gulf | place: Canada: Northwest Territories... | reverse complement strand
CCAGCGCACTCGGGTAAGTGAAGTCGTACTGCTGATAATGGTCGGAGCCGAGCAACTCCATGAATTGGGCGAACAGTGCGTTCAGGTGACCCCCGACCCGGCCGGTCAATAATCTGACGCGACTCGCATTCTCCTCGATTTTCAGCCGGCCGATAGTACTGCCGATCGAGGTGAGCGCCTCGTCCCAGCTCATGGGATAAAAACTGCCGGAACCGCGTTGTGTCGCGCTGGTTAAGGGCCCTTTGATTCGGTCTGGATTGTAAAGCGCATTCAGTCCGGCCTGACCTCTGGCGCACGATCGGCCCTGACTGACCGGGTGTACCGGATTGCCTTCAATTTTCTTGGCTTTGCCTTCGCGAATTCGAACCGAGATTCCACAACCGGCAGAGCACTGCCTGCAAACGGTGTTGTACCAGCTTGCGACACCTGGTGAGTAGTCTTCCGGCGGCACAATCTGGGGAACGAGAAATTCGACGGGTCGCTCAATGCTCTCGCCATACAGAACGCCGCCAACTGCACCGATTCCTCCGGCGCCGATATATTGCAGCAAGTCTCTACGGGTGATTTTTGACATGCGTTCTAAGGCTCTCCCCGGCTACTTATGACAAGTCCAGCAGTCGCGGCCGTGTTCCACATCTTTCTCCGTATGGCATTCGACGCACCAGGGCATTCTCAGTGTTGAAACTCGGGTGACGCGGTCCATGGTTTCCACGGGTCCGTGACATTCCTGACACTCGATGTCTGCCCTTATGTGGCGCTTGTGTGTGAAGTGGACGAAATCGGGGACGTCGTATACCTTGATCCACGGTATCGGTTCACGATTTTCCCAGTAGGCGTTCAGCTTGAGGATTTCGGGCCCCTCGCGAACGTCGGGTAATGACTTGTGACATCCGATGCATTTGGCAACGCTGGGGACGCCGGCAACCGGCGTCTTGTCCGCATAGATGTGGCAGTGCTGGCACGGAATCTCATTGTCCGTTGCATGCACCGTGTGACTGAATTCGATGGGTTGGACCGGAGAACGATCCGAGAAATATTTACCGTGCACGAAAACGCCTGCCAGTAGTCCAAGCAACGCTACCACCCCCATAAAGAAATACTTCTTTGCGGGCCGGAGCGCATCGAGAACAGAGATTGACAAATTGTGCCCCCTTCTTTTGGGCCAAGAGTTTGCCCGGTAGACGCGCAAACTACAAATGTTTGCGCCGCGGCGATGACTTCGGTAGGTTTAGTCGCGCTCTCCATACCCTGAGGTGCACGCAAGCGAATCATGACAACACTCGTCCGATCTGCATTTTTCTTGCTAATCAGCCTGATCACCGGACCCGCGGCGCTGGCGGCCGGCGATGTCGAAAAGGGCAAGGTGCTCTATAACATATGCACTGCGTGTCACGGGGCCAATGCCGAAGGCAATCCTGCACTTAACTCGCCCGCCAACGCCGGCCAGGATCCCTGGTACCTGACGCGTCAATTGAACAACTTCAGGGTCGGCATTCGCGGCGCACACCCGGACGATACGTTTGGTGCACAGATGCGGCCGATGGCGATGATGCTTGCCGATGAGAAGGACATTGCCGATGTCGTCGCCTATCTGACAAGCATGGAAATGCCTGAACCACCAATAACAGTCGAGGGTGACGTCGAGGCCGGCAAGAAAGCGTATGAGAACTGTGTCGCCTGCCATGGTGAATTCGGCGAGGGCGCCCAATCGCTGGACGCTCCACGCCTATCCAACCAGCACGACTGGTATCTCGTAAGACAATTGGATAATTTCAAATCCGGGGTCCGCGGTTCGCACCAGAATGACATCTACGGCGCCCAGATGCGCATTATGGGGCAGATGCTGCAAACCGATGAGCAGATCAGAGCGGTCGCCGCCTATATTGCGACGATCGAATACCGACCTGGCGGAGAGTGATTCTTCAATAATTAAGATCGCATCAAGTGGATTGACGGCCCGCTCAATTCCTCGCCGTTGATATTGATTCGCATTTGATATCGCCCCGGCGCCGGGAACATGACGTTGGTCAGCGGCAGCACGAACTCTGTTTTGGCAGGTGCTCTCGACGGTGGCCGGGGCTCGATTTCCGTGTGGCCTTCAATCGTAAATATGGACAAGCCCCCGGGATCCGTTAGATCCATCTTGAACGGTACCTGTCCCTGCACGTCCCGCTGCCACTCGATGATGCCGGCGAGCACCATCCTGTCCTGCCGCGCCGGAAAGTCGGGTGCGAGCAATTCGTTAAAGACTCCGTGAATGTCCATTTTACCGTCCGGCCCTGCGCCGGCGTCCCTGCAAAAAAGGAATACCGCCTCCATCAATCGACGCTCCCGCCGTGGTCTCAAGCCCACCCGAGGGGGCAGTCTAACCTGTGGAAATCGGATACTGAATCCTCTATTCTCCGCACTGGTATCGGCCGTGGCATATTACAAGACAACAAAAAGCTGCCGGGGAAGCCTGGATCGATGTGCCGGCCGGATACTTTGGGAATCGCCGACAGACCGGAATACAGAAGATAAAACATCCGCGACAGTCACGACATTAAGGACACATAAAGTATGCCTCTAGCAATTGTGTTGATTGTTTTGGTAGTGGGTTCGCTCGTTTTTCACTTCCTCAGCCCCTGGACGTTCACACCGATCGCATCAAATTGGGGGATGATCGACAACACCGTCGATATAACCTTTGTCGTGACCGGCGTTGTGTTCGTTGCCGTAAACCTTTTCATGGCCTACGCAATCATTCGGTACCGCCACCGGGAAGGCCTGAAAGCAAACTACGAACCGGAAAACAAAAAGCTGGAAGTCTGGCTCACGGTGCTGACGACAATCGGCGTTGCCGCGATGCTGACGCCCGGATTGTTTGTCTGGGCAAAGTTTGTAAACGTTCCTGAGGATGCGATCGAAATCGAGGCGCTGGCACAGCAGTGGAAGTGGACCTATCGACTTCCCGGCGATGACGGTGAATTCGGCAATACGGACGGAAGCCTGATCAGCGAAGACAACCCGTTCGGCATGGACCCCCAGGACACCAGTGGTCACGATGACGTCCTGGTCGATGACGCCACGGTGCATATCCCTGTCGGTGAGCCGGTACGAATCTGGCTGCGTTCCAAAGACGTATTGCATAACTTCACGGTCGCTCAGTTCAGGGTCAAGATGGACGCCGTCCCCGGCATGGAATCCTTCATGTGGCTGGAACCCACCAAAGTCGGCGAATACGACCTTCTCTGCGAAGAGTTGTGCGGTATCGCGCACCACGCCATGCGTGGCCGGGTGATCGTTGACGAGCCCGCGGACTTCCAGGCGTGGGTGGACAGTCAGACGACCTACGCAGAGATCCAGGCGAGAGGACCCGGCGATGCAACACTCGGTGCTGCGTCCTATGCACTCTGTGCCGCCTGTCACGGCCAACAGGCCGAAGGAAACGTCGCGTTGAATGCGCCGAAACTCAGCGGCCAGGACTTGCGCTATCTGAAGAGGCAACTGAAGAAATACAAAGCAGGCATCCGGGGCACGCACGAAGCGGATGTGTTTGGTCGGCAAATGCAGCCGATGGCGGCGACGCTCGCCAATGAAGCAATGATCGACAATGTCCTCGCCTATATCGGCACCCTGCCCGACGATCCAGCACCGACCACGATCAGCGGTGACGTTGCTCACGGCGCTGACCTGTACACGGTCTGTGCCAATTGCCACGGTGCCGACGGTCAGGGCATCAAGATGAATGCGCCGCGAGTGGCAGGCATGAGCGACTGGTATCTGCTCAGTCAGCTGAAAAATTTCAAAGAAGGCGTTCGCGGTACGCACCCTGCCGATCTTCACGGCAAACAAATGGGGTTCATGGTCAGAATGCTTATGGACGAACAATCCATGCAGGATGTCGTCGAATACATCAACAGTTTATAGAAAGAGTTTTTAGAGCGATCTTAAGCGCAAGGGGATTTTGATGGCATATGTTGCAATTGCCGACCGGGATCACGAAATAGAACACCACGATCCTACGACATTCATCACCAAATACATTTGGAGTCAGGATCACAAGGTCATCGCCATTCAATATGGCATTACCGCGGTCTTTGTTGGTTTGGTCGCGCTGGTCCTGTCCGGACTGATGCGTCTTCAACTCGGTTTTCCGGATTCCTTTTCCTTTATAACGCCGACCGATTACTACCAGTTCATCACGATGCACGGGATGATCATGGTCATCTACCTGCTGACGGCTTTGTTTCTGGGCGGCTTCGGCAACTATCTCATTCCCTTGATGATTGGTTCCCGGGACATGGTGTTCCCGTTCATGAACATGCTGAGCTACTGGGTCTATCTGTTGTCGGTGATCATTCTCCTTGCCAGCTTCTTCGTCCCCGGGGGACCGACCGGTGCGGGCTGGACGCTTTATCCACCGCAGGCAATCCTGCCAGGCACGCCCGGCACGGATTGGGGCATCGTGATGATGCTCGGCTCGCTTGCCGTATTCATCGTCGCTTTTACGATGGGCGGCCTGAACTACGTAACGACCATTCTGCAGGCGCGCGCCAAGGGCATGACGCTGATGCGGATGCCGCTGTCGCTGTGGGGCATTTTCATGGCCACGATTCTCGGCCTGTTGGCGTTCCCTGCCCTTTTCGTCAGCGCCGTGATGATGACGCTCGACAAGGCGCTCGGCACCAGCTTTTTCATGCCGGCGATCATGTCCATGGGCGAACAAATGTCGCACACCGGCGGCAGCCCGATCCTGTTCCAGCACCTGTTCTGGTTCTTCGGTCACCCCGAGGTTTACATCGTCGCATTGCCCGCGTTTGGTCTGGTCTCTGATCTGCTCAGCACACATGCCAGGAAAAACATTTTCGGTTACCGCATGATGGTCTGGGCGATACTCGCGATCGGCGGCTTGAGCTTCGTCGTCTGGGCGCATCACATGTACGTCAGCGGCATGAACCCATATTTCGGATTCTTCTTCGCGACGACGACATTGATCATTGCCGTGCCAACGGCTATCAAGGTCTATAACTGGGTGCTTACCCTGTGGCAGGGAGATATTCATCTCACAGTGCCGATGTTGTTCGCGATCGGATTCATATTCACATTCACCCACGGCGGCCTCACAGGCATCTTCCTCGGTAACGTGGTTGTCGATCTACCACTGTCGGACACCTACTTTGTCGTCGCTCACTTTCATATGGTGATGGGTGTGTCGCCGGTGCTCGTCGTTTTCGGCGCGATCTACCATTGGTATCCGAAGATGACAGGCAGAATGTTCAATCAGACGCTCGGCAAGATACATTTCTGGGCAACACTGCTTGGCACCTATGCAGTCTATCTACCGATGCACTACCTCGGTTTCCTGGGTGTCCCGCGCCGCTACTTCGCGTATGGCGATACTTCCTTTATGCCGGACTCAGCGTTTGCGCTGAACCAGACCATAACGGTCTGCGCATTGTTCGTCGGCGTCGTCCAGCTGATCTTCCTCTTCAACATGATTTGGAGCCTGAAACACGGCGAGAAAGCCGATCCCAATCCGTGGAAGGCGACGACACTCGAATGGCAGACGCCCGACAACCCGCCGAAGCACGGCAACTGGGGCCATGACCTGCCGGAGGTTCATCGCTGGGCGTACGACTACAGCGTGCCTGGCTACCACGATGACTTTATTCCGCAGAACGTACCGGCCGACGAGAATGCACCGGTTCACGACGAGGGTGAGCACTAATGACCTATACCCTCGTATTTCTCGCCGTCGTCATGGCCACAGTTATTAGCTGGTTGTTGCGCCAGTCCCTGAATACCGAACCCTGGAAAGCAGACGACCCGCTTGAGAATCAGCCCGGCCGGGGCGTACTCCCCACGGAGCCGGCAAAAATCGGCCTGATATCGTTCATTACGGTGGTCACGTCATTGTTCGCCTTGTTCCTGAGCGCCTACCTGATGCGCATGAAACTGGCAGACTGGAGCGCTCTGGCCGAGCCGAAATTGTTGTGGCTCAACACCGGCGTGCTCATCCTCGCAAGCATCGCATTTCAATTGACGCGCGGCGCCGCGAAACGGGGACAACTACTGACTGTGAAGTCCGGCCTCGTAGCCGGCGGCATCTGTACGACGTTGTTTCTTCTCGGTCAGCTCGCCGCCTGGCAACAATTGAATGCTGCCGGATATTTCATGGCCAGCAATCCCGCCAATTCATTCTTCTATTTGTTGACGGCATTGCATGGATTGCACTTACTGGGCGGTATGTGGGTGTGGGGCCGAACCACTGCCCGGGTAATGAGCGGCGCCGATGCCGAAAGTGTTAGCCTCAGCGTAGAACTGTGTACCGTTTATTGGCACTATCTGCTGCTGGTTTGGGTTGGGTTGTTTGCATTGCTGTTATCTACATAGAAGGATAAGCACACATGTCTGAAGCTGCGCTGACTGTTACGGGAGATGTCCTGCCTGAAGGCACGGGGGGAGTCGTAGCCGATTTCTCCGCAGACAAGCAGACTTTCCAGGTGCCCTGGGGGAAGGCCATGATGTGGTTCTTCCTGCTCAGCGACACATTCATCTTTGGCAGCTTCCTGACGGGTTACATGTCGGTTCGCATGGCCGTCACGGATGCCTGGCCGCTGCCGAGCGAAGTGTTCGCCTTGTCATTCGGTGGCGAGCCCATCCCGCTGATCCTGATCGCGATCATGACCTTCATCCTGATTTCATCGAGCGGCACGATGGCAATGGCCGTGAACATGGGCTATCGCAAGGATCGCAACAAAACATTCTGGTTGATGGTGGCAACGGCTGCGTTCGGTGCGATGTTCGTCAGCATGCAGGCGTTCGAGTGGACCAAGCTTATCGTCGAAGAGGGCGTGCGTCCCTGGGCCAACCCGATGGGTGCGGCACAGTTCGGCTCGACTTTCTTCATGATCACGGGATTTCACGGCTTGCACGTCAGCGCCGGTGTAATCTATTTGCTGGTCATTGCGTTCAGGGTCAAGAACGGCTTTTACGAGAAACGCGGTGGCAATTACGAGATCGTCGAGATCGTCGGCCTGTACTGGCATTTCGTCGACCTCGTCTGGGTATTCATCTTCGCATTCTTTTATCTTTGGTAGGGCGGTCAAGGGGCTCAAAATGGCACAGGAAGGTCAACAACATCCGTTAGCAATCTATTTCTGGATCTGGGGATTGTTGTTTGTATTGAGTTTTTTCTCTTACATGGTCGATTACCTGAACCTCCAGGGTGGCCTGCGTTGGGGCCTGATTCTACTTTTCATGTTCCTCAAAGCAGGCTTTATCGTGGCCATATTCATGCATATGGCCTGGGAACGCCTGGCACTCAAGATCGCAATTCTGGCGCCACCGATCGCCTTAGGTGTGCTCGTCGCCTTGATGGTATTTGAAGCCGACTATACCTTCCTGACAAGAATTGTCTTCTTTGGTGAGGGTGCTCCGCTTCCGGTGCATCATTAATCAGACATAATGCCGTTGCCACCAGCGTGGTTCATTTGCGGTTAAGCTTTGTGCTATATGATCAGCTGATCGACAGCTGAACTGTGATTTAAGGAGAACCCCATTGAGCAAAATCGCGAGACGTAAATTCATTCAACTATCCGCGGTCGCAGCCGCCGGCTGTTTCGTTCGTCCGGGTACGGAAGCGCAAGCTCAGGATTTGCCGCAGCTCACCGAAGACGACCCAATGGCGATGGCGCTCAAATATACGCACGACGCAAGTGGTGTTGATCCCGCTTCGCGAGTGCAGCCCGCAGCTGACCAAAGCTGTGAAAATTGTGCTCAGCTCGTCGGCAACGAGGGTGACGAATGGCGACCATGCAATATTTTCGTCGGCAAGGTCGTCAAGAGCGGTGGCTGGTGCTCAGTCTGGGTACCAAAAGGCTAACGAATTCCCGCTAGTCTTCGCGCTGCGCCAACAACAATCGATAGATCTCGTTTCGTCGCCTCCCCGAGAGCGACGAGACGAGATCGGCCGCCTGATTGGTGGGCAATACGGCCGATACCTCTGCGATTAGTCGATCGACATTGATTGTCGTCGTCTCGGCATCGATACCGCGATTTCCCTGAACGACAAGAACAAACTCTCCCTTGCTCGGAATCTGTCCGTTGTGGATCATCTCCCGAATATCGCCGAGCGTTGCCGAGACGCATTGCTCATGCATTTTGCTGAGCTCGCGACCTACAAAGGCGATTCTTTCAACGCCAAAGACTTCGCATAGATCGTCAATGGCGGCCTTGATTCGGTGTACCGACTCAAAGAACAGGATGCTGCGCGAATCGTCACAGAGTTCACGCAGTCTGTTTACGCGAGCAGTCTTCTTGTTCGGCAAGAAGCCCTCGAAGCAAAATTTGTCGGTCGGTATGCCCGCGACAGATAAAGCGGCGGTGACTGCACTGGCGCCCGGCACAGGCGAGACCGGGACTCCTGCATCGTGCGCGGCGCACACCAGGCGGTAGCCAGGATCACTGATCAGTGGCGTCCCGGCGTCGCTCACCAATGCAATGGATTTGCCTTCTTTCAGCGCCGACAGGAGCTTGGGGACAGCCGTTTCTTCGTTGTGATCATGCAGTGCGATTTGCCGCGTTTTGATGCCGAAATGCGATAGCAATCGACCTGTGTGCCGGGTATCCTCGGCAGCGACGAGATCGACATCATCGAGAATTCGCCGCGCGCGTGGCGTCAGGTCTTCGCGATTGCCGATTGGCGTTGCAACTACGAATAGCGTACCGCTGTCCAAATTCCTGACACCTCGGCAAACCGGAGTGAGTAATCGTATAGCCCTATGAATGCCCTGAACAGCAAAGCTTATCGTAGCCTGCTGCTATCGCTTGTTTTGATCGCGTTGGCCGGTTGTGCCACCTCGGATATTTCGAGCTGGCCGGGCACACAAAGCGAAAAGCGGGCGCAAAGTCTTGCAGCGAGCGGTCGATTCCAGGACTCGGCGTCTGTGTATATAGGCCTGGCAGGGAGAGCGGTAGGTCAGAAACGCGATCGCTTAACGCTGCTGGCGGTTGAGCAATGGCTCAATGCCGATGACGAGCGCCGCGCCAGAAACGCACTGCGCGAAGTGCCGGTACCAGTATCCGGCGAACTCTTGTGGCTATGGAGCGCGAACGCAGCGGCAATGTCCCTTTGGGACGGTCAGCCGGACAGCGCCCTGAATTTGCTGGAGCCGATGAGCCGCCTGGCGCTGCCGACCGAGTACCGCGTGCGCATCGAGGCGTTGCGCGCAGATGCCTGGTTTCAGAAACGCGACCCCTCTCAGGCGATCCGATTGCTGACGCAGCGAGAAGCCTGGTTGGATGGCGACCAGGAAATTATTCAAAATCGCAAGCGCCTCTGGAACGGTCTGCTTGTCAGCGATTTGGAAACACTGCGTTCAGCGGCAGAGACGGAAATTGACAGGGAAACTCGAGCCTGGCTGACGCTCGGTGCGCTGGCCACCTCCACCGGCCAGCAAGGCGTTGGCTGGACCAATGGCGTCATTCGATGGCAGGAAAACAATGCCAGGCACCCGGCCATTGCGATACTTTCGGAGCTCGAATTACCGGATAGTGATTTCCTCGATTTCCCGAGGCAGATCGCCTTGTTGTTACCGTTGTCCGGCAGCAACGCGACGGTCGGCAAAGCCATTCAAAATGGCTTCTTCGGTGCCTATTTCTCCGCGGTGGGAGGATTACAGGGCGCACAACAGGTGCGGGTCTATGACGTAAATGACGCAGGCAGTGTCAGACGGGCATATGAGGCGGCTGTGGAGAACGGTGCAGAGTTCGTGGTTGGCCCACTGCTCCGACGCAACGTGAATGATCTGGCTGAGGAAATCCTGTTGCCAGTTCCGGTGCTTACGCTGAACTACCTGCCCAGCAACATTTTGACCCCGCCCGGCCTGTACCAGTTCGCGCTGGCGCCGGAAGACGAAGCTGTATCTGCCGCTCAAAGAGCGATCGCGGACGGCAACAAGCTCGCCGTCGCACTCGTGCCCGGTAATGAATGGGGGCGCCGTGTGCTGACCAGCTTCTCGACGGAGTTCGAGTCACTTGGCGGGACGCTGCTCGACTATCGCAACTACCAGCCAGCCAATCAGGACTTCAGGGTCGAGATTGAAGGCCTGATGGCATTGTCACAGAGCGTCAGTCGATATCAGCGATTGAGAGCAAACATCGGCGGGCCGTTGCAGTTTAATTCACGCCGACGACAGGACGCCGAATTCGTTTTTCTCGCAGCCAATGCGCCGGCTGGACGATCAATCAAGTCACAATTGAAGTTCCACTATTCGGGGGATCTACCCGTTTATTCGACCTCTTTCGTCTATTCGATGGATGGACGATCGAATACTGATCTAAATGGCCTGATGTTCGCCGACACGCCGTGGGTAGTTTCTCCGCATACCTGGCTTGCCGATCTGCCCGGACTATACAATGAGTATTGGCCTGCCGAAAGACGACTGACAAGACTGCACGCCATGGGTTACGACGCGTATCACCTGGTCGCAAAGCTGTTCGGTTCCCGTACGGGGCCCATGGACGAAATGGATGGTGCGACAGGACGTCTGTATCTCGCTGACGATGGTCGGATTCACCGGCGACTCGCCTGGGCGCAATTCCAGCGAGGTGAGCCGGTAGCATTGCCGGAAATCAGTGAGTTCGAAATCGTGTTGCAGGAGCTTGATGACCCGTCTGAGGAAGATTCGGAAAGGGAATGGCAAGAGCCGATACCGGATCTATAGGCCGACAGGCAGAAAAACTTGCGCTGGATCATCTCAGGGCGCAAGGCCTGAAAGAAATTAGCCGAAATTTTCGTTGCCGAATGGGCGAGATCGATCTCGTGATGTGGGACGGCGATTGCCTCGTCTTCGCTGAAGTCCGATTCCGTAACCAAAACAGCTATGCCTCGGCTGCCGGCTCTGTCGATCACCACAAGCAACGGAAGATCATCAGAACTGCCGCTGCTTTTCTCGGCCGCTACCCGAAGTACAGCAACTGCGCTGTGCGTTTTGACGTTGTAGGACTGGACCAATTCGGAGATCAGACGAGCCTGAGATGGATAAGGGACGCTTTTCGACCGGAGTAACGGACGGGGGCAGGCCCCTATTTTACGACTTTTAGATGCGCCCGCGCGGATCGTTCCTGCTCTTTTTGCGTGGGTTCCGGCGGCTCGGGCTGGTCGGCACCGTGCGAAAAGATCATGCCCTGGCCGGTCTCTTTGGCGTAGATTCCCAAAACCGAATTCACCGGTACCCAGACATCAAACGGCACGCCGCTAAAGCGAGCGCGAAAACTAACGGCGTCGTTCGTCAACTTGAGGTTGTGCGCAGCCGAATGGCTGATATTGAGGATGATCTTGCCGTCCTTAACGTGTTCGACAGGTACGGTAACGCCGTCTATGGCCGCATCGACGACGATATGCGGCGTGTGGCCGTTGTCGCCCATCCACTCATGCATGGCGCGTACAAGATAGGGTCTCTTTGAGCGGCTGGGATTCGTCACAGCGGGGATTTTAGCAGAATGTCACATCCTCATTTCGTGCTCTAGTTCCGTCAGGCCATCCTGAAACGAGCGTCTGCAAAATACACGTTTCATATATTGTTCAATCGGATCGGCTTGCGAGCCGAGATCAATTCCATATACCGGCAAACGCCAAAGTATCGGAGCGATACTGCAATCAACCAGCGAAAACTCGTCGCTCAGGAAGTACTGCTTAGCCTGGAACAGGTCGACGCTCGCAAGGATGCTCTCAGTCAGCATCTTGCGAGACTTGGCATGCAGCTTTCGCTCTCCATCGATTTCGAATTGCTCGGCCAGCCTGTACCAGTCTGTTTCGATTCGAAACAAAGCCAGTCGAAACTGCGCACGGGTGACCGGATCAACCGGCATCAGCGGCGGATGCGGAAACCTCTCGTCGAGATATTCGATGATGACCCGAGAATCGTAAAGAACCAGATCCCTGTCCACGAGCGTTGGCACGGTGTGGTAAGGATTCAGATCCATCAGGTCCTCGGGCAAGTCGGGGCCGTCAACATTAGAGATGTCGATGTTGATGTTCTTTTCAGCCAGTACCAGTCGCGTTCGATGACTATGAATACAAGTTGGTTTCGAAAATAAGGTCATTAAGGATCGTCTGTTGGCAATTACTGCCATATCCGCCACCCCCGGGGTGTGATTGATACTGTCGGTGAATTTTTCAGCCGGCCAAATCGTGATCGCCGGTACCTAGGAAACGTCTTTCCAAATTTGTTTTTTTAGCATATACGAAAGGACAAGGAACACGACAAGGAACATTAGCACCCATACGCCGATCGCCTTTCTCTTTAGTTGTGCAGGCTCGCTCATGTAGTCCAGGAAATTGACTGTGTCCCGGACGAATGTCTGAAACTCTATCGGCGACATATTGCCTTCGGTCACCGCCTCGAATCGCTCAAATACCAGCTCGATGCCCTCATCCGATTCGTGCTCTGCAAATATCGCCCGTTGATAACCCTGCATCTCCCACAAAACGTCGGGCATGCTCGTCCCCGGCAACAGCACGTTATCAACGCCGGTTGGGCTTTCAGGATCGACATAAAAGGATTGGAGAAACGTGAACACGTAGTCGATGCCGCGACTGCGCGGTGTTACGGAGAGATCGGGCGGCGGCTTGCCGAACCATCGTTTGGCATCCTCGTCCGTCATGGTCCGCTGAATCGTGTCGTGAGGAACCTCGGCATTGAACATCAGGTTCTCGATGAGTTGCTCTTCCGTCAGTCCCAGGTCCCGGCCCATTCTGTTGAAACGCACATACTTCGCCGAATGACAGCCCGAACAATAATTCATGAAATTTCGAGCGCCGCGCTGCAGTGATGCTGTGTCCGAGACATCATTGTCGGCCTGTTTCAGCTTCACGGCGCCGTCGCCGGCAGCGAAGCTGTCCGCAACGGCGAGCAACAGCAGTGACGACAGAAGGGTCGCGATCATTCTCGATCTATCCATGCCAGACCACCCTGTCAGGTACCGGCTTGGTTTTGTCTATCGTTGTGTAATACGGCATGAACAAGAAGAAAAAGAAGTACAGTGCCGTGAAAATGCGCGCCAACAATACGTTCAGCCCGTTAGCGGGCTGCGTGCCGAGCCAGCCAAGCACCAGGAAACTGACGGTGAAAGCGGCGAGCGCCGACTTGTACAGCCAGCCGCGATAGCGAATCGATTTTACCCGGGACTTGTCAAGCCAGGGCAGCAGCATCGGTAACACCACGGCTGCCCCCATTGTCATCGCACCGAGGAGCTTGTCGGGAACCGCACGCAACATTGCGTAAAATGGCGTGAAATACCAGACGGGCTGGATATGTTCCGGTGTAACGCGAATGTCGGCGGGATCGAAGTTTGCATACTCGAGAAAATAGCCGCCCATCTCCGGCGCAAAAAACACGACGCCACAAAAGAACATCAGGAATACGATGAGCGCGACCAGATCCTGGCTGGTGTGATAAGGGTGAAACGCGATGCCGTCGAGCGGAATACCGTCCGGTCCCTTGTGATCCTTGATCTCGACGCCGTCGGGATTGTTCGAACCAACTTCGTGTAAGGCGACAATATGAACAAACACCAGGCCGACCAAAGCCATGGGCAATGCGATTACATGAAGCGCGAAGAATCGGTTCAGCGTGATATCCGATATCGAGTAGTCGCCGCGAATGTACTCGACCAGGGTTTCGCCAATAACCGGTATCGCACCGAACAGCGAGATAATGACTTGCGCTCCCCAGTAGGACATTTGCCCCCAGGGCAAGAGGTAGCCGGCGAATGCCTCGGCCATCAGTGCGAGAAAGATTAGCATACCGATGATCCAGATCAACTCCCTCGGCTTCTTGTATGAACCGTAAAGCATCGCCCGGAACATGTGCAGATAAACAACGATGAAGAACGCCGAGGCGCCAGTGGAGTGCATGTAACGAATCAACCAGCCAAGCTCGACATCGCGCATGATGTACTCGACAGAAGCGAACGCTTCCGTCGCAGACGGCTTGTAGTTCATCGTAAGAAAAATGCCGGTCAACAGCTGAATGACCAGCACGACCATCGAGAGCACACCGAAGACATACCAGAAATTAAAATTCTTCGACGCGTAATACTCGGTCGCGTGCTTTTTCATGGTTTTTGTCAGTGGAAAGCGATCGTCAATCCACTTGAGGAATCCACCTTTCGGGGTACCGATTTCAGATTCGATACGCGCCATTATGATGGCCCTGAATCGACGCCGATCATTATCACGTCATCCTGGATAAACCGGTATGGCGGCACCCGCAAGTTGGTCGGCGCCGGGACACCCTTGTAGACTCGGCCAGAAAGATCGAACTTCGAACCATGACAGGGACAAAAGAAGCCGCCAAACCAGTCCGCCGCCGGCCCGACCTCGAATTGTTCCAGGGGTGCGCAACCCAAATGGGTACACGATCCCTCAACCACCAGGAATTCCGGTTTGCGTGAGCGGAACTCATTGACGGCGAAGCCCGGTTGCTGATCCGCGTTACTGGAGTCCGGATCATCGAGGTATGCGGTGACCAGAGAAAGCCTCGACAGCATTTCCTCCGACCGCCTGAGAATGAACACCAATCGGCCACGCCAAAGAACTCTTACCATTTCACCAGGTTCGAGTAAGCCTACGGCGATCTCGACCGGTGCACCTAGCGCTTCGGCACGCGCGCTGGGCTTCAGCGACGTGATGAAGGGTATGGAGGCAAGAGCAATGCCCGCCCCTCCGGTTACGGCAGTGGCAACAGCTAGAAAATGACGTCTGTTGCGATCAACGTCATCGGTCATCAAGGCACTCCCTTATACGGACCCCAGGTGGTCGTTTTTTGCTTTGCCCGAAAACTGGTAGATTTGCAGCAGACCCTTTTTGCCGTCAGGATGGCGGTCAAACCGGGGCTGGGTGCGGAACCAGTGGCGCATTATACACGCGACCACTCAAAATTGGCTAGGCGCTGGCCCGCCTGTGGACTCAACCCGCAATGATCCAACGTGATCTGAGGACGACACGTGGCCGGACTCAAATCGGCTCTGATTTTTCTACTGCAGTCTGTAATCGTTGGATTGGCGGTGGCCTTTCTCGTCGTCCTGATTCGGCCGCAATGGTTGCCGGTGAACGCCGGAAATGGTTCGGGTCCGCCGGCCTCCTATGCCAACGCGGTCGATATCAGCGCGCCGGCGGTGGTAAATGTCTATACGAAACGACTGGTGCAAGCCACCGCCACCCCTGATGCGAGAAACCGCTTTCGACTGAATACCAATCTCGGCTCCGCCGTGGTCATCGACCCTGAGGGATACCTGGTCACCAACTACCATGTCGTCGGCGGCGCTACAGAGATTCGGGTACAGATGTCCGACGGGCGAATCGCCAATCCCGTCGTCGTTGGCTACGATGCAGAGACGGACCTGGCACTTCTTAAAGTCAATTTAGGGGTTCTCCCCGCCATTCCGCTGGGCCGATCCGATCAGCTGCGTATTGGCGATGTAGTGCTTGCGATCGGTAATCCGTACGGCCTGAGCAAGACAGTCACACAAGGCATCGTCAGTGCCACCGGGCGCGGTCTTCTTGGCCTGTCCACCTTCGAGAATTTTATTCAGACCGATGCCGCGATTAACACGGGCAACTCCGGCGGCGCTCTGGTCAACAGTTCCGGGCAGCTAGTCGGCATCAATACCGCAGTGCTTGCACAGGATGCCGGTACTGCCGGCATTAGTTTCGCAATTCCTGTCGATCTCGTTCGCGGTGTTGTCGCGGAGATCAAGGAACATGGCAGAGTCATTCGCGGATATCTTGGTCTGATGCCTGACGATCTTACCGGGGCCGAATTTCAGGCGCTTGGGCTCGATTCGAATGTCGGCATCCTGTTGTCCCAGGTCTTCGACGACGGCCCGGCATACGCAGCCGGACTCAGGCAGAACGACGTTATCCTTACGATCAATGGCGAACCCATTCAGAGCGGACAGCAGGCTCGCCTGCTGGTCGCCGGACTAAGGCCGGGAGATCCGGTCGAAATGGTCGGCTGGCGTAACGGGCGCCGTTTCACAACAACGGCGCTGGCTGTCGAGCGTCCGCGCGAACCGTAGGTTTCTCTTCTATCGCCCAGGCACGCGGCGAATCGTCGCGCCAAGCTGGTTAAGCTTTTCTTCGATGCGCTCGTAACCGCGATCGACATGGTAAATACGATCCACGAGCGTTTCTCCTTCGGCTGCAAGGCCAGCCAGGACCAGTCCGGCTGAAGCACGAAGATCCGTTGCCATAACCGGTGCGGCAGTCAATTTCTCGACGCCTGTCGATATCGCCATATTGCCTTCAATGCGGAAATCGGCGCCCATGCGCTGCAGTTCGAGCACATGTTGAAAGCGATTTTCGAAGATGGTTTCGGTAACGGTGCCGACGCCGTCGGCCATTGCGTTCATCGCACAGAATTGCGCCTGCATATCGGTCGGAAATGCAGGATATGGCAGGGTGCGAATATCGACCGCCTTGGGCCTCCTGCCTCTCATATCCAGTTCGATCCAGTCGTCCCCGACCTCGACTGACGCGCCCGCTTCGGCCAGTTTGACCAGCACGGCATCCAGGCAATTCGGTGACGTCTTCTTGAGCCGGACTCTGCCGCCGGTCATGGCCGCAGCAACGAGATAGGTGCCCAATTCGATCCGGTCAGGCAATACAGCGTAGGAAGTGCCGCCAACTTCATCGACTCCCTGAATGTGAATCGTACTGCTGCCGGCGCCCGTGATTTTCGCCCCCATACTGTTCAGAAAATTTGCCAGATCGCTGATCTCGGGTTCCCGTGCCGCGTTCTCGAGTATCGTCTCTCCCTGAGCAAGTACGGCCGCCATCATCAGATTTTCGGTGCCGGTCACAGTAACTATGTCGAACACGATGTGCGCGCCCTTGAGGCGATCGGCCCTCGCCCTGATGAATCCGTTTTCCACGGTGACATCGGCACCCATCGCCTGAAGACCGGCGACATGCAGGTTGACCGGCCGTGCCCCGATTGCGCAACCGCCAGGCAGCGACACATCTGCTTCGCCAAAGCGACTGACCAGTGGCCCGAGCACCAGGATAGACGCCCGCATGGTTTTGACGAGTTCATAAGGGGCACGACGCTCGCTGATATCGCTACCGTCGACCTCAATATTGAGTTTGTCATCGACGGTAACGATGGCACCCATACTCTGCAGCAGGGAAATTGTCGTCGTTACGTCATTGAGATGGGGGACATTGCTGACGGTCACGCTGTCGGCAGTCAGCAAAGTGCCAGCCAGAATCGGCAACGCGGCGTTTTTTGCCCCGGAAATC
>Ga0255058_10000875_pt1 | contig 17296 bp, 15 predicted proteins | sample Cases_109_9_MG_FD_188637 | JGI IMG/M metagenome (GOLD analysis project Ga0255058, IMG submission 188637) | Seawater microbial communities from Amundsen Gulf, Northwest Territories, Canada - Cases_109_9 | ecosystem: Environmental > Aquatic > Marine > Gulf | place: Canada: Northwest Territories... | reverse complement strand
GTTCGCGGACTTTTTGTTCGATCCGTTCGATGAGGGTCTTGATGGATTACTCTCTAGCTTTTTGGACACACTTCGTAGAATGGCCGCAGAAGCTTTATCTGCAGAGGTATTTAAAATATTGGGAGATGGGTTTAGTTCGCTCACCGGGGGTGGCGGGGGCGGCGGTGGCTTCGACCTTGCCGGGTTTTTTGGGGGTCTTTTCACCGCCCAATCGGGGGGAGACTTTCCTGGTGGGCGACCTATTCTTGTCGGTGAAGAAGGACCAGAGATTATACAGCCACGAGGTCCTACTACGATTACACCGAATGGTGGCATGGGACAAATGGCTGCACCTGAAGTGGTAGTTCCTGTTAGTATTACGAACATCACTGATCCGTCCGCGATAGTGTCCGCTATTGAAAGTAGTAGTGGACAGCAGGCAATTGTGAATGCAATCGCGCAAAATCCTGACGCAATTAAGAGGGCTTTGAATTAATGGCTTTTGAAACTGGTACTGCCACAGACTATTTAGACCTACTAAATAAATTGAAACTTTTCATGACGGGAGCCAATTCGCCCACTAGTGGATTAGAATGGGTAGTCATCAAAGAAAACAGCACGTTTAATTCTCCCCAAAATCAAATACCTGACGGTAGTGGAGCAATTAAAACTGCGGCCAATAATGATCAAGATCATACGGAGATTATTTTCCGCGGAACAGGTGGTGTATCTCCCGAGCAGAATATCTATTTTGGAATACAGACGTTAGGTCTCGCCGTCTCTGGTTATTTCAATTGGCAGATGAGAGGGCTCACGGGACTCTTAGATACATCTCCTGAAACTGATTTTTTAGATCAACCAGGTATAAGTCCACCAGCTTATTTAACACTTCAAAATACAATTATGACATATTGGTTTGTCGGTAATGATCGTCATGTCAAGGGAACCGTTAAAACCGGCACCGCCTTTCAGCATTTTTATCTTGGTTTCCTCAACACCTTTTCCACTGTAACTGAATACCCCTACCCGCTTGCCGTATGCGGAACCGCTGAACTTGAACAAAGGATATTCAGTCAAAATTCAATCAATTTAGCGGCTTCAGTAATTAACGGTGGGGGTAACTCTGTTACAATCCTACCACCTGGCGATGCCTTTCCAACTAACGAAGCATCAGGTTGGGTTCGATTTACAGACGGTAATTGGTATGGTATAAAGAACATGCGTCAGCAGGGAGCCATAGAATCCGTATTAATGAACGGCGGTGGGATAGCTCATGTTTGGCCGCTAGGTCAAACGGTTGCCTCTCTCGCCCCGGATGAAAATGCAATATCTGCCGGTGACTCTTTTGGTTCTATACACACCGTCACCACGCCGGGAAATGATGCACAGTCTAATCTGGTGCCAAGCCCAGGATCTCCTCAACTGACGACTCTTTGGCCTTTAACTGTTCATTTACTCGATTCAATGAATATTCTTGGTGAATTTGATGGATTATATTGGCTCACCGCAACGGGTGGAATTACTAGTGAGGATACAATCACAGATTTTGGTGAGAGCCCAGAGGTTGTTCATACGATATTTCAAAATGTATGGCGAACTGACCCCTGGATGTTTTTAGCGTTAAGGCACGAGGCATAACTGATGTCATTTGTAACTGGTAGCGCAACGGATATTGAAGATCTTTTAGATCAATGGTTTGATTTTCTTTTGGCTAATGGATGGACTGCGGACATTGATTACACTGTCCCTGGACAGAGCCCAAATTTTGGTGTCATTAATAGAAAACAAGATTTAGCTTCACCACTAGGAAGTGATCCTTTAAATGAAGTGATCCTACATTGCGGATTCTCTGTGAATAATGCAGTGATCTTCAGTGGTGCGGCTACGGATAATTTATTCATGGTCCCAATGCGCGATTACGTTGGTAGTGGTGATCCTGGATTGAACGCGATATTTGGATCTAACTCGCCTGCCATTTCAACTACCACTAGTGGCGTTGGTTGGATATTTTCTAATTTTCCCACCCAGCCATTTGAGCAACATTGGTTCTTTGAGAGTGACTTCTATGCCCATGCCGTAGTTGAATACTCCAGTGGATTTTATCGTCATTTTGGGTTAGGCCAATTAAATAAGACAGGCAAGTATTTTGGTGGTGAATATTACTACGGTAGTTTCATTAATCGTCAGGTTTCTGTGATAGACTCTGTGTTAAGCGGGCAGAATAACATTGGAATGGATGGTAACGTCTTCGGTGGTGAGGCCCAAGCAAAAGTTTTTGCGCAGGATTTAGATAAAACTGGACTCACTGATTGGAAAGGACGTCAGTCACCCGAGTCGGGTTGGTTTAATGCCAATCAATTTGTCCTTACTGTTGATGGAGATGACGGTAACCTTGGAGATCGTGGTACATTCATAACACAAGGACCACGCAGAGGCTATCATTATCCTCTTTACTATTCTGGCCAATCAGCTTTCAATGGTCATCGCCCAATGTATCCACAGTACGTTTTCACTAAATTTCAGTCCACCCCAGATCGTGTTCAATTGCTCGGTTCTGTCCCTGATCAGAGAGTTATGTCATTGGAACAGGGTTTATCTCCGAAAGATGAATTTACTATTGGATCGGATACTTGGATTGTTTTTCCTGTCACTAGAAAGAGACCAATCGCTGTACTCGATGACACTGAACAATCCTTAAGCTTTGGTATCGCCTATAAGAAGGTCCCTTGATATGGCCGCCCGCAATGGTTTTAGGATATTAGACAGTATTGTCCCGTTTGTCCGTGGGTTTGAAGAAGAAAATGATATAGGAGGGGGTGGCGGGTCACCGGTGATCCAGAGAGGTGAAATTTCAAACCTCCTTTTCGATGGGGGTGGTGCCATTCAATTACCCGTCTTACAATCCAAACCAACCCTTATGGATGAATACGTCGCTGGAGATGATCGAGGTGAAGTTTTACCTATAGTTATTAATGACGGTATAAGTACCCGGCAGGCGCGCGGCGCTGGAGGTACAGGGCGATTCGATAATTTAGGAAGCGGACCGATAGATGGAAAGGGATTAGGATTTGATTATTTCGAGAATATATTTCTTCAACCAATCAAGCTGGCCTTAGGAAATGTCGTCAGTGATGTCATTAGTGAAGTTATAATCCTAAATACTTTCAGACGTACCGATCACACAATAGTTACCATCGTTAATAATGCAGGTGCTGGTATATCAGTTTCAGGGGGAACTCCACCTTTACCTTTGAAAGCTTTTGTTTCAAAGATTTTTACGATAACAGTGACTACAGATGGTCCTCCTACTATTAACGGCACTATTGATTTCAATACTAATCTATATACCCTGGTCTTAACCATAACTGGTACACGGATTATAATTTTTCAGTATCCACCTGAAGGCGCTTTAGAAGAAAAGCTACAATGGTTGACTGATGTTATTCGTGTAGCAGATGGTTCTGAGCAACGACACTCTATCCGTGTCAATCCACGGATCAGTGTTAATTATGATGTGAACGCGACCTCAAGGTTGGATGTCAACGGTATTCGTAATCTTCTTATCGATTGGACATCAAGAGTCTTTGGGGTTCCCCTATGGTGGTTTGAAAGAATATTAGTCGCAGATGTTGCGGCTCTGGATACGACAGTGTTCCTGAATGTAGGTGCCACACTTTATGCGGACTTTCGGGCGGGTGGCCTTGGGATGGTTTACCAAGAAGATGAAGATGGGATAAGAACATTTGATGTTCTTGGAATTGCGTCAGTCAACGGACCAGACTCTAGTCCTGAAACTGTTGCTAATTCGGTCACGTTCCTTACGCCAATCCAAAATTCGTATGATGCTGATAAAGCGACAGTGGTTCCGGTTGTGGCTGGCGTACTGGCCCAAGCTGGCAGTCAGACTACTCCACGAGCAGGTGACACAAGTAGTTATTCATTACAATTCGATTTGCAAGATAATGATGAAGCTACGGTTCCCCCATTTATTGAGTCGGGCTTATATCCCGAGCTTGATGATTTCAGTGGCGTTGCTACAACGGTAATGACTGATTTAAACTTTATGGCTGGAAATTCAATTAGTGAAAAATGGCAGTTAAAACTCCAGCGTATTGATTTTGACATCACTAAATTCACTCAATTAACGCAAGAAGTTGCCGCAAGGCGTTCTATGCCTTTTATGTGGATGCCAGAAGACTCACAGACCGAGTGGCAGTTGAGGTCGTTGTTATATTTCTTGCGAGGCAAATGGGAAAGGCTTTGGGTACCTACTTGGCGAGATGACTTCATTGTTAATCTCAACGTCGGAATTGGGGCGGTTGCTATTAATGTTGAAAATCAAGGGTACGCGGCATTTGTGGATGGCCAAGAACCGTGGGCTGGTTTGCGTTTGAGAAAAACTGATGGAAGTGTAAGCTATCATCGAATAACAGCCGCCGCAGAACTCGATGAGATAACTGAAAGAATAACCTTTGAGCCGCTTACTACATTCGCTATGACTATAGAGGAAGTTGAACAAGTTGATCTATTAATACTGATGCGCCAAAGTAAGGATGACATAACCTTTGTTCATAATTGGCATGATGCTGACACTGAAGAATTAGATACTGCTATTAGTACGGTATTTATCGGAGACTTGAGAACATAATGGCAGATTTTGATACGCTTGAAGAAGGGCCGCTATCCAGACCAGCAGACCTGTATAGATTTAGTTTCGGGACCGAAACTTTTCTTTTTACTAGTGCGAATGAAACTATAAGCTTTGTGGGCACTGATTATGAGCCGTTGGAAATAAAACGGTCGTCAGCTCAGCTTAACCCGAGGGAGAGGCGAAGCACTAATATACAATTGGACGCACCAGCAGACGCACGACCCTTCTCAGACTTTATTGGTATTCAACCAGCATTGCGGCTGGAGTTAACTATCGATCGTATCCAACTTGATGAAAAAATTGATCCTTCTCCTTTGGACACGTCACCGCAGCCCTTACCTATACCCACTGTCGCTTTTCGCTTATTTGAAGGGTATGTGACAAGTATCGCTTTCAAAGGTCGAATTTGTATGATAGACTTGAGCCCCTTCACAAATCAATTTGCTCGTGAAGTTCCCAGGTTTAAATATCATTCACCTTGTAATCATGTTTTGTATGATACTCAATGCGGGGTGCAGCAAAGTTTATTTACTCAGGCGGGAGTTGTGACAGCCGCCGTTGGAAATACCATTACAGTAACTGGTTTCACTGGAACAGCCTTTACAGCTGGGTTTGTTCAAAATGCGGCGGGTACTGATTTTAGAATGATAATTGAACAGGTGGCTGATGTGTTTACATTACTTCTTCCATTCCGTGAGATACTAGGTGAAACTGTTGATGCCTTCCAGGGTTGTGACCATACCGTAGTGACTTGTCGTGATAAATTTAATGCGGTTCCACAATTTGGTGGTTTTCCACTAGTGCCTGGAACCAATCCTTTCAACCAAAGCCAGTTTGTGAAGACTTGATATGGGATTCTGGATTACCCTTTTAATAAATATTGCCATTACCCTACTCTCAGAGCTCCTGAGACCTAAACCAAATATTGAAGGGGCCAAACCTGCGAGCTTAGGTGATTTTAATTTCCCTACTGCCCAAGAGGGTCGTGCCATTCCTCTTATTTGGGGAACGGTTCGCTTGAATGGACCTAATATTATATGGTATGGAGATCTTAGAACAGATGCAATAACTGAGAAAGTGAAGACGGGGTTGTTTAGTTCTTCAAGGGTTGTAGTAGGCCATAAATATTATATCGGTATTGATATGGGTCTTTGCCGAGGTGACTTCAGTACCTCATCACCGGATTTAGATGAAGGGATACGTCGTATTTGGGTAGATGACGAAATTCTACGAGACGAGTCTGCCGGCTTTGTCCAAGAAGGCTTGATATCAATTGATGAAGAAAACTTTTTTGGAGAGGATAGTGGAGGTATAGTCGGTGACTTCAGGGTTCATCCTGGATCGATACCACAGCTTCCAAATTCCTATATGACCGGCTTATCTGAGATTGACGCGACCCTTCTACCTGGTTATATCGGAACGGCTCACATCGTTATGGAACAAGTATTTATCGGTAATGCCCCAAACCTTAGACCCTTTGCATTTGAAATTAGAAGAATACCAAGGGCCCTTGGCCTACCGACATCTGACGCTTTAGTCAATGGCAATGAGGCAAATCCCGCCGCTGTCATTTACGAGATTTTTACCAATCCTGAATGGGGGTTGGGATTCACTAACGTTGACGAAGTACAAATGAGATCGGTTGCGGCGGTACTGGCTGCTGAAGGAAACGGTTATGCTCGAGTTTTAGATAACCCCTTAACAGCCGTTGATTTACTACAAGAGATTGAACAACAAATCGATGGAATTCTGCTACAAGATCCCACTACCAAAGAATGGCAAATCAAACTAGTTCGTGAAACAGATTTTCCATCTCCACTTGATAGTTTGCCCTTGTTTGATGAATCCAATGTGTTAAGTCTTGAATTTTCTCGTGGTACTTGGGCTGAAACAACTAATCAAGTTAAGGTCCAATATACAGATAAAGATAAAAATTTCCAACCTGCTTTTGCTGTCGCCCAGGATATGGCAAATAAGATAATTCAAGATGATGAGGATGTAATATCGACAGCGGTTTATCCGGGCGTACAGAACAGAACACTAGCCAATACACTAGCATGGCGTGATCTTCGTACCCTGTCCTATCCCATCGCTAAAGGAAAAATTAAAGCTGACCGCAGTAATTATGCTGTCTTGCCTGGTGACCTTATTCGGGTGACGTGGCCACCTTACGGTATTACATTGCTGGCAATGAGGGTAAACAAGATTCAATTAGGCTCCGCAGATGCTAATGAAATAATTTATGACGTTGTAGAGGATATATTTCGAACAGAAGTTCCATCTTACAGTGACCCGCAAGATTCCCTATGGGTTAAACCTGTTCAAACGCCAGATGGTCCGTTAGATGCTCGAGTCGTAGCATTGCCAATCGGTTACCAGACAACGGGTGATGTTCAGCAATACGGGTTGGTTGCGGTTCGTAATGGGAGTCTTCAATTAAGCTACGATGTTTATATAAAAGAAAGTGGTGGATTCCCTCCTTCTCAAACTCGACCTGGTCATACGCTAGAGCAAACTCAGGTGCCGTATACTCCTTCTGCCCTTTTGGATGGCGCTCTTGATACCGCAGTTGGGTCTCCCATAAATTATAATAATGACGTTATCTTCATTAATGCTGGTATTGATATCGCAGATGTTGATAGGTCTGCGATACTTAGTGATCTTGATCTTATAAGCGGACCTGAAAATCTAGTTTTAATTGATGAAGAACTTGTCTTTTTTGAAACCATCGTAGATTTAGGTGGTGGCGACTTTCGATTGGATGCTGTCCGCCGTGGTATGCTTGATACTGCGGTTGTTGAACATTCAGATGGTACTAGGTTGTGGTTCATTACTTATGGTATTGGTCTAGTACAGACTGTCCTTGACCCAGCGACAGCAGGGTTTAACATCTTTTTCATGCCTAACAGCACGGAAGGAAGTTCTGGCGCTCCAGACTCTGGAGACTTCAGTCCTGAAGTCGGTATTAATGCAATCCAAGAAGTTGTCAATAGATTTGAAGGAGCTTCCGCAGCTATTAATCCGAAAATCGATGGTGTTCGATTCCCTAACGTCGTTACCGCTAGTAATGATTTTATATGTTCATGGTTTAATCGTTTGAACACATCACCTCTTGGTAGTCCCGCAGGTACAAATACGGGAACCCACGAAGATGTAAACGAAGATCCAGGGGCGGGTATCACATATACCGTTCGTGTCTTCCACACGGGAGTGAGTCCGCGGGTACTTGTATTCACTGCGGCTAGCATTCCTGTCTTCCCGTCTCCAATAACATCCCCAGAAAGTTCCTTTGTCCAAGTGAATAATTTTGAGGTTCCTTTTTCGCCAGATGTAAGTCCGGTTCCTTCACCCCACCCGTTTGCAAGGACTTACACCCTTGAACTTGAATCAGTTAAAAATGGGTATGTCAGTGAACTATGGTCGGTAGACTTCGAGGTGGTATAATTATGAAACAAAACCTGACAGGTTTAGTGGTAAGCTCTTGCCCAAATTTTAAATGGTATGAGGTTTGGAAGTCCGAAACTGCATCGAGACTTGAGCTCGATAATGAAAGTGAGGATGAAATAATTCAAAAGAATGCGCAGCTATTGACCCATCTTATACTCCAACCCTTACGGAATGAATTTGGTCCAGTCAAAATTAACTCATGGTGTCGTCTTGAGCCTCTTGAAAAAGTGATAGCGTGGAAGGGCTTTGAAAATTGGTGCGTTAAAGAAGAACTGGAAGTCAACGATGAATCGTGGGATAAATACTTCGCCCGTAAAAGTCATCCACGAGGACAGGCGGCAGACATTGAAATATCTGATATGACAAATGATGATCTATTCGCTTGGGTCAGTGAGACTATGGATTTCGATCAATGTATAAGAGAATTTCCTGTCAAGGGAGTTGCAGACTCTGGTTGGGTCCATGTATCATATTCAAGTGAAAGAAATCGAAGACAAGCTTTTACCCTTGGAGCTAAATGAACAACGGCGACTGGATCAAGAAGTATCGAGTTTTCCCTAGGCTGTTCGCAGTCTTCTACTTGTACGTTATGTGGCAAGTGGTGAGCTGGGCGATGCTCCTGGTGGAGATGAGTAACGCACAGGCAGCGTTCGTGGCTTCGGTTGTGACTGCTGCGGCTGCGTTTTTCAAGTTCTATGTGGAGACTGGCAATACCGAGGAATGAAAACTAATGAAAAAAGGTAACGCAATCGTCATAGATTATACGGGAGGTCATGATGTCATTAAAAGTCAGCGCCGTGATAGGCGTCGTCGCGCTGGGAATAGGATTCACCGGAGGCTGGAAAGTCAACGGTTGGCGGCTGGGGGAACAGATAGCGGACGAGAAGGCAGCGGTCCATCAAGCGTTCGAGACAAAACGGACTGAACTATTTGCCGAGTTTACGGTACAGAGAGAAAAGGACGTAACTGCGAGATTGGCTCTCTCTCAGGATTTAAGGAAATCCCAAGCACGTGAGGCGGGTTTACTAAAAGAAGTGGAGACTCTGCAATTGTCAAAGAGTGATCCACTAATCGTAGTAGAGACAGTGGTGGAAACTATCACGGAGGTAGTGGAAGGTGAATGTATCGCGACTGATATCGTTATTGCCAATCCTTTCAGTAACGATTTTGTACGGCTGTGGAACGAAAGCGCCAGTGGTACTAGCGCCGGAAATACCGAGTAGAGGCAAACCTCTCGAAGCGATGTTTCCTTGCGGCTCACTTCCACCCCTCCCTATCGTAATTGTGGATATGAATACCGAGGAGGCTTTGAAGACAGTTCTCCAAAATAAAATCGCTGCTGATGGCATCTACCGTGAGTGCGCTTTACGGCATGAAGGATTGGTGGATTGGATTGATAAGGAATAATCTGCGGGCGCTTATAAGTAAACTGTTTTTCCAATTATATTTCCATATCCATTTAATACTATTCAAATATTTTGGGTTTACAGCTTACAAATATCGCAATCTAGCGTGGGGCTCTGCGTGATTTCTTGGGCGCGGGTGAGGCAGATGCCGCAAATAGTATTGCTTGAGTTTCCTGTTTGCGCGAAAAACAGTTTACTTATATACTGCCGCACAACATAGGAAAGGAAAAAGAGAATGAGTACAGAAAGGCAGGTACTGCAAGAAGACTATATTTGGAAGACCGATCCTTACGACCACCAGCGTGAAGTATTCCTGCGGTCAAGGCATTTATCTGAGTTCGCTTTGCTCATGGGAATGGGCACAGGTAAAACGAAGGTTTCTCTTGATACTGCGGCTTACAACTATCAACACGGCACGATAGACTTTCTTGTGGTAATTGCTCCTAACGGGGTTCACCGTAATTGGGTGTCGCGCGAGATTCCCGCTCATTTGCCTGAATGGACCAACTATCGGGCGGCAGTATGGGCTAGTTACATGAAAAAGAAAGAGAATCAAGAGGTCGAAGATCTATTTGATTTAGAATTTACAGGGCTCAGGATCCTTGCATTGAATATTGAAGCGTTCAAAGACAGTACCACTTGCAAAGCAGCCAGGATAGTTAGAAAGATTTGTAATGCATTTAAAGTGATGATGGTTATCGATGAATCCTCAAAGATTAAAACTCCCGGTGCCAAACGAACCAAGGCATTGATAACTCTTGGCAAACATGCTACCCTCCGTCGTATATTGACGGGCACTCCTGTCACTAATAGCCCGTTAGATATATTTTCTCAATTCAGATTTTTAGGTAGTGCGCTGGGGTTTGATAATTTCTATTCCTTTAAGCATTATTTCGCAGAGTGGGAACAAGAGAAGAATTGGAAAACAGGCCAACGGTATGAAGTTTGTAAAGGGTTTAGGAACCTAAATGAATTGACAGACATCATTGACGAGCATGGATACCGGATCACAAAAGAAGAATGCCTTGACCTGCCAGACAAGATTTACCAAACTCGATACGTGGAGTTGAGCACTAAACAACGAAAAGCTTACAATGATATCGCTGAGCGTTCATTAATAGAGCTCGAAGATGGAGAAGAGTTGTCAGTGGCAAATGTATTGACGAGGGCATTGCGGCTCCAGCAAATTGTAGGAGGGTTTCTACCTAAAGAAGAGTTTGCGCCGGCCATGGCGATAGAAGATAAAAATAGTCGTATCGATTGTTTAATGGATATACTTGAAGAGGCGGAAGGCAAGATCATTATCTGGGCTCGCTTCCGTGCAGAGTTGGCAGCGATTGAGGATGCGGTACGAAAGGAATATGGAAGAGAATCAATCGTTAGTTATCACGGTGGAGTAAGCAGGGAAGATCGTGAAATAAGTATGGATACCTTCCAAGATCCGAATAGCGTTGTTCGGTATTTTGTAGGCCAACAACATAGTGGTGGGTATGGTCTCACACTTCATGCGGCTACAACCGTGATCTACTTCTCCAATGACTTTAGTCTGGAGGCTCGTCTACAGAGTGAGGATAGGGCACATAGAATTGGCCAACATCACCCAGTTCTTTATATCGACCTGGAATGCCTGGGAACCATAGATACAAAGATAATTCACGCCTTACGAGATAAGAAAAGCTTGGCCGACCTCATTACGCGAGATTCAGTTAGATTGTTACTTGCACGAGCGGCGTAAATGCAGTAATTTACATTATTGGAAAGGAGTTAAACTTGATGGGTAAAGTTTTTGTCGTACAGTTGCCAAGGCGTCGTAATCCTCAAACGGGAGAGTTTGAAGAGTATGATATAAGCATCGCCAGCGTCTATGGTACATTGCAACCACCCTTGTTTGGACGCAAAGGAGCTGAGTTCACGACTGTGCCAGCGGTACATAAAATCCGCTCTGAATTAAAAGACTATTGTGATGATGATTCTATCCTCGCATTAGGAGACCCCGCTGCGATCGCTGTCACTGCCTGCGTGGCAGCGGATATGAACCGTGGTTACTTTTCCATGCTGCGATGGGATGGACGAACAAGACAGTATGTTAAATTAGATTTTAGCACCCGACCCTAGAAAGGAGATAAAAATGCCAGAACTTGATACCTCTGAATTAGAAAACCTTGCGCCTACTGACGAACAGTTAAACACAGTCAGCCGGATCGCCGATCAACAATTAGCATTGGAACTTGATATAGAGCAATTGTCCGCTGAACTTAGAACTAAAAAGAATCTCCATATCCAAGTGTCGCAGGAAAATTTACCTGACGCTATGTCAGCGATGGGCCTGAGTTCTTTCACTTTAAAGAATGGTGCTTCCATTAATATTAAAAAGGGAGTGGATGCGAGTATCCGTATCGCTGACAAACCACAAGCTTACGATTGGCTTCGGCAAAATGGGCACGGAGCTATTATCAAAAATGAATTTAAAGTTCCGTTTGGTGCAGGGCAAGACGAGCAAGCAGAAAAGCTTGATACATTCCTGCACCAGATTGATGCAGATTTTAATGCCGCTATTTCCATCCATACTCAAACCTTACGAGCTTGGGCTAGAACACAATTGGAGGAGGGCAACCCAATACCGGAAACCATCAAAGTATACGAATACTCTGTGGCAAAGGTAACACCGCCGAGGGGCTGACGGCGACACTTCAGTCCAACCAAAGAGGTTACACCCATGACAAAGAAAGCAGTAGCTACCAAAGCGGCGCAAGCGCTCGCTTTACCCGAGGATCTAATTGTTCCTGAAGGGGCAGGTCTGGAGGAAGCAGATCGAGATTCATACGCGATCCCTTTCCTTTCAATATTACAGAAAACTAGTCCACAAGCAGACCCCGATCACGAGGCTTATATAGCCGGGGCAAAGGCCGGTCAGTTTCTTGATACTGTGGCGCAGGATTTATTAGATGGAGAAAAGGAAGACTTAAATATCATTCCGGTATTTTATCGCCGCGCGTTTATCGAGTGGAAAACAAGAGATGACGGAGGTGGATTCGTTGCTGAGCACTCTGTTGCTGACGCTCTCAACATGCCCACAGAGCGTGGAGAAAAAGGAGACATTCTCTCAAATGGGAACCAACTTGTTGATACTAGATATCACTATGTGATACTAGTGCGGGCGGATGGTACCTTACAACCTATGGTCCTTACAATGACCAGTACCCAGGTGAAGAAATCAAAACGCTTGAACAGCGATCTTGATTTACAGATCCGCGGACAAAACTTGAAAGCCACATTCCAGACATTGTATAACATCACCACAATTGGTGAGAGCAATGAGCATGGAACATGGCGAGGCTGGCACATCAGCCGAAATGGATTAGTCAATAAACAGGCACAGTTAGATGCTGCGGTTGGCTTTTACAAGGCGATCAAGTCCGGTGACGTCAAGGAGGCCACCGACTCCTTGGATCCATCCGGCAGCACCGACGAAGACGGCGGCAATCCCGAGTTCTAGTTGGTGTTTTTAATGGGCCTTACGTGATGTAGGGCCCTTCTTTCTTGACCGGGATGGAAAATGGAGAACTATGTAGAAAAATTACAAACTCTTTTTGGTGGACTTGATCGCGCACACGGCACCTACAAGATTGATGAAAGCATAGATGGAGATAAGATAAGTGGACAGGCAAAGACAATAGCGACGCCTCCCACTGCTGAAATGTGGGAACTCCATTTAAAAGGTGAACGAAGTCTTGGCATCATCCCAATACGTGAAGATGGTACAGTCAGCTGGGCTTGCATCGATATCGACTCTTACAAGAGTGATGTTTGCCAAGCATCCGTAGACTTCATAAAAGAGTACTCTTTACCCTTAGTCGTTTGCCGAAGTAAGAGCGGCGGCGCACATGTATTTATATTCTTTCAAAACCCAACACCTGCAAAGAGCGTCGTTAAGAAGCTCGCGCAGTTTGCCAAAGCAATGGGCTTTGATGGAGCCGAAATATTTCCTAAGCAAATATCAATCAAACCTGAAGAGTTTGGAAACTGGCTCAATATGCCCTACTTCGATTGGGAGATATCGACAAGGTATGGACTCGATGCTGATGGAAAATCGTTGGAGTTACCGGATTTCATTAAGTATGCTGAAGGCAAAAAGGTAACCTTCGAGACATGGAAAAACCTGACGGTGCCAGAGCTTGAACATCCATTCAGCGATGGCCCACCCTGCCTGCAAGCTCTAGCAAAAGTGAAGGTTGGGGAGGGTGGCAGGAATAATGCCCTTTTGCAATTTGGAGTATATGCAAAACTCAAATATGGAGAAGATGAATACCAAGATAAAGTAGCTGAATATAATCAATTGTATTTCACTCCTTCCATAGGTCAACGGGAGATGAACGACACAATCTTTAAGTCATTAAACAGACGTGATTATGGCTACATCTGCACTCAGCAACCGCAGGCATCACACTGCAATAGAACGGCATGCCTACGAAGGCGACACGGAATCGGAGGGGCTGCGGATGAAGAGTTTGAACAGGAAATGGAATTGCAAAACCTCCGCAAGCTGATTTATTTTACACCCCAGGGTGAACCATTAGACGACGAACCCGAATGGGAATTGACAATTAAAGGTCGCACTATTCGCTTTACCACAGCGCAGTTAAAGAATCAGCCACAGTTTGCTGAACGGTGCATCAACAAGTTGAATATATGGCCACCTCCACTCCCAGTTCCTAGGTGGAGAGAACTGATGCAAGGACACCTTACAAACTGTGAACAAGTAGAGATACCGTTTGAGACTTCGCCTCCCGCCCAAACCTTAGAAGATTTAAAAGCGTATATCTCTCGTAATGCCCACGCAAAGAATAACCTAGATTTGTTAAATGGTCTTGCACTGAAAAAGGATGACTGTTACCGTTTCCGTTTAGAGTCATTTGTTGAGTTTATTCGTGATAAATCTAGAAATCTTGTCAATATGAAAACCATAGCTGACCATCTAGATTTACTAGGACTCAATCGCAATAAGACAACCGCCAGACAGGGTGCTGACCACGTGTCAATAGTGTGTTGGGAAATTGGCATCAAACAGTTAGAGGTATTTGAAGAACAAACATTTGAACAAGAGCAGCAAGACGCCGCGTTCTAATGGAAAAGAACTTAATACTAGGTCCGCCAGGGACGGGTAAGACGACAACATTGATCAATATCGTATCTGATCTATTAGATAAAGGAGTACCCCCTCAACGTATCGCCTACGTCAGTTTTACAAGGAAGGCGGCAGAAGAAGCTCGTGATAGAGCTCGCACTCAATTCGATTTACCCAAAGCGGCTTTCATTAATTTTAGAACCCTGCACAGCCTTGCCTATCGTGAACTTGGTTTAAGTGTGAGTGATGTCATGCAGCCCAACCATTGGGATGAAATTGCAGAGGCCACCGGACGTCGTCTTTCAGCTAATGGGTTTACAGACGGTGTTGGTCCTGAGGATGTAATAAGTTTTCATTTGCATTTGGCTAAGGCTATGTGTCGTTCTTACGCTGAGCATTTCCGCACAATCGCTGGATCGTTGTCCAATCGTAAATTCAACTTTGGTGCGCTCAACAGGGGCGGAGGGTTGGATGAGTTTGTCAAGCTCGGTGAGTTCATTGACAAGTATAAGGATAAAGCGGCCCTACTTGATTTTAGTGATATGCTTATTCATGCCTCGAACTGTGAACCGCTTGATGTGGATTACGCGATAATAGACGAGGCTCAAGATCTTTCAAGATTGCAGTGGAAGTTCTGCAAAGCCATATTTTCTAAATGTGATACAATATGGTGCGCGGGAGATGACGACCAAGCTATCTACTCGTGGGCTGGTGCGGATCTCTACACGTTTCGCCACATGGATGCCTCACGTACTGTCCTTGAGCATTCGTGGCGTCTACCACGCAATGTGTGGCAGACAGCGTGTGGTATTGTTGACATGATTGAGGACAGGTACGAGAAAAATTGGGGTCCACGCGACGCTGATGGGTTATATCAAATGGTTTCTGATTTAAGTGACTGCCCGCTGGACAACGATGAAACCTGGTACTTACTGACCCGCACCAAATCTCAACAGCAAGGCATGGTTCACTGGTTGCGCGGTCACGGATATACCTACTTGCGAAATGGTAGACATTCTGTAAAAAGTGAACACTTGAGTCTCGCGAAAGCATGGACGAGGCTTAATAAGGGCGGGTATGTTACCGCAGGACAAGCGGTGTCTATATATGAAAACCTGAGGGATGATCAGTTAAAGAAAGGAGCGGTAGAGTCAGTTAGTGGTTTGGAACCTGACCAACGAATAAAGATGCAGAGTTTAATTGATAATCATGGTTTGAAAGTCCAAGGCGGTATCTGGCACGAAGTGCTCACCATCGACTATATTGACAGTCAATATTACAAAGCCGTTAAAGATAGGTTTGGTACTGCGGCGTTGGTTGATCCACCCAAGATTGAAATAAGTACCATACACGGTGTCAAAGGAGGTGAGGCCGATAACGTCTACTTCAGTAATTCAATGGGCCAAAGACCATACCGTAACTTTAAGGCTGGCTATACTCGAGATGATGAAGCTCGTATCTTCTATGTGGCGGCGACTAGAGCGCGGAAAAGACTGTATGTGAAACCGAGTTTGCAATGCTCATTTCCGCTTCCACCGGAGTAAATCATTTTATTCAAAACTTGCATTTTTTATAGACAGGGTGTATTATGTGAGTTATAGGATAAGTTGGTTATCCTATTTAAGAAAGGAGTAACGAAAATGAACATTGATTTTATATTTGGCTGGACAATGACTGTATTGTTTTTCGGTTGCCCATTGTTCTTTGTCGGATGGATCGCATGGAAAGTTATTGCAAAGCTCATCCCATTTCGTGGGAGGTAATATCATTTTATTCAAGCCTTGTAATAACTCTATAAGGTGCTAGTATTATTAGACAGTGGCGCAATTTGTCGCCATTGAACCTAGAAAGGAGCATAGTATGTCAAAGTTAAATCTTATCTTACATTGCGGAGCCTCATCGGTAGGCCGGAAGGAATTGACGAAAGTCAAGCTGCCTAGTGTTACCAAAAGTTTCTGTCCTATTAATCACGATTATTTCGTTGACCTGGTTCAGGACAAGCTCGAGGACCGCAACCTTCGTGTTATGAGTGAAGCTCACGGGCTTACCAAAGACGGCGCTAATTATTTCGGCATGTTTGAAGTTCGCGGGAATGACGCTCATGAAGATTACTCCACTGTTATTGGTATGCGCAACTCACACGTGAAGTGGTTTGCGGCATCCATTGCAGTGGGTGGTGGTGTATTCGTTTGTGATAACCTTGCCTTCTCCGGCGAAGTTGTCGTTGGACATAAACATACCACCAATGTTCTTGAGTTTCTTCCAAATCGTATTGAGAGCGCGATGGACGGCGTTATCAAATTAGACGCGTTTCAGGGTGAGAGGTACCAGGCGTACAAGGATCGTGGTTTTGGTGATCGTGAAGCCGAGTTTACCATGGTGGAACTCTTTCGTGCCGGCGTCCTAAATACTCGCAGCCTGCCCAAGGTTGTCACTGAATGGGATATTCCTTCCCATGAAGAGTTTAGCGCAGCCAATATTTGGAGATTCTTCAACGCATGTACTGAGGCGTACAAAGGATTGGATCCTTACAGCCTCCAACGTACGACTTCAAAATTGCATGAACATTTAGATGTGATGTGTGACGTGCCCGCCTTGGAACTTGAGGCGGCTTAGTAGTAGCTTGTGTGTTGCCCCGTCCTTGCGGCGGGGCTTTTTTAAGAAAGGAGTGAACTATGTCAGATCTCA
>Ga0255058_10000874_pt1 | contig 17298 bp, 11 predicted proteins | sample Cases_109_9_MG_FD_188637 | JGI IMG/M metagenome (GOLD analysis project Ga0255058, IMG submission 188637) | Seawater microbial communities from Amundsen Gulf, Northwest Territories, Canada - Cases_109_9 | ecosystem: Environmental > Aquatic > Marine > Gulf | place: Canada: Northwest Territories... | reverse complement strand
CCGTACTCGTCAAGAAGCTTGTCATCGAAAGCTGAACCAGTTCTTTGAGCCGGCGCATCTGGCGAGTGCGGCAGATTCGGGCTAGACTGCGCGGCCTTTGAGCCACGACGGTCACGATGGCAACTCTCGAACAACAAGTCATGCGGCGGCGCACGTTCGCGATTATTTCGCATCCCGATGCCGGCAAAACGACACTGACCGAAAAACTGTTGCTCTATGGCGGCGCCATCAAGCTTGCCGGAACAGTCAAGGGCCGCAAGGCGAGCCGACATGCGACGTCTGACTGGATGGCGCTCGAGCAACAGCGCGGCATTTCGGTGACGTCCTCGGTCATGCAGTTTCCGTACGGGGACTATGTCGTCAATTTGCTTGATACGCCTGGCCACGAAGACTTTTCCGAGGACACCTATCGTACGCTGACCGCCGTTGATTCTGCGTTGATGGTGATTGATTGCGCCAAAGGCGTCGAGAAGCGCACGATCAAGCTCATGGACGTATGCCGGCTGCGAGATACGGCGATTATGACGTTCATCAACAAGCTCGACCGGGACGGGCGCGAACCCATCGAGCTGCTCGATGAGATCGAGTCGGTATTAAGCATCAAGTGCTCCCCAATCACCTGGCCGATCGGCATGGGCCGCTCGCTCAAGGGCGTGTATCACCTGGCGCAAGATTGCATCTATCTGTATGAGAGCGTCGGTCGCCAGCGTGCCTCGGAGCGGCGAGTCGTCGAGGGCCTGCAGTCCGACGCGGCGGCTGCGGTGCTGGGGGATGACGCGCGCGCATTTCGCGACGAAATCGAACTCGTCAATGGGGCTTGTCCGGAATTCAGTATCGACGACTACCGTGCGGGCCAGCAAACGCCCGTATTTTTCGGTTCGGCACTGGCAAATTTCGGCGTGAAGGAGCTGCTCGATGAGTTCGTGGAGCATGCACCGCCACCCTTGCCACGCGTCGCCGAGGAGCGCGTCGTCGCACCGGATGAGGACAAGTTAACCGGTTTCGTTTTCAAGATTCAGGCCAATATGGATCCGGGGCATCGCGACCGCATCGCGTTCATGCGTATTTGCTCCGGGGAGTATCGCAAGGGGCTGCGTGTCACGCAGGTACGCACCGGTAAGGAAATGAAAATTCCGGACGCGATTACGTTCATGGCCGCCGACCGCCAGCACGCCGACACCGCCTATGCCGGCGACATCATCGGCTTGCACAATCATGGCACGATCAACATCGGTGACAGTTTTTCGGAAGGCGATGCCGTCCGCTTCACAGGCATACCGAATTTTGCGCCGGAGATTTTCCGGCGCGCTGTGCTCAAGGACCCACTTCGCCTCAAGGCGTTGAAGAAGGGTCTTGCGCAGCTTTGCGAAGAAGGTGCAACGCAATTGTTCCGGCCCTTGCGCAACAATGAGCTGATTCTTGGCGCTGTCGGCCCGTTGCAATTCGAGGTCGTCGCGCATCGACTGCGTGATGAGTACAAGGTCGAGTGCCAGTTCGAGGCAATCAAAGTCGCGACTGCGCGGTGGGTGGAGTGCGACGACAAAAAAATGCTCGAGGAGTTCGAGCGCAAGGCGCACGACAACCTGGCGCTGGATCACGGCGAGAGTCTGGTCTACATTGCTCCGACACGGGTCAACCTGAGTCTGACCGAAGAGCGTTGGCCCGATATTCAATTTCTAAAGATACGCGAGCACTGAAAGCTGCGGCGGCATTGGGGAAACGCCTTTGATTCGATCCGATATTCTCAATAAAAAAGTCATCGCCTGGGCATTTTACGACTGGGCGAATTCCGCATTCGCGTTGTCCGTGCTGGCCGTGCTTTTCCCGCTGGCTCTCGGCAGCTACTGGAGCGTAGGCGACTCGGGTGCGACGGTCACTGCCCGGCTTGGCTTTATCAACGCCGCCGCGAGCGCCGTCGTATGCGTGATATCGCCGGTATTCGGTACGATCGCCGACACGGGCGGTTACCGCAAACGCTTTTTGTTCTCGCTCGCACTCTTCGGCGCGGCGGCGACTGCCGGGCTGGGCCTCGTCAGCGAAGGCAATTGGCCATGGGCGTTGGCGCTGTACCTGTTTGCGTCAATCGGCTATTACGGTTCGACCGTGTTTTACGATTCGCTGATCATTGACGTTACTGAGCCGCGCAATTACAGCTTTGTCTCATCACTGGGTTTTTCGATCGGCTATCTCGGCGGCGCGGTGTTGCTGGCGCTGCACGTATGGATGCTCACGTCGCCGCAGACATTCGGCCTTGCCAGCGCGACAGAAGCGTTTGGATACGCGTTTATATCGGTCGGTGTCTGGTGGGCTGTTTTCATGCTGCCGTTGCTGCGTGCCGTACCCGAACACAAGAGCGAACTCCTCGTTAGCAGTGGTGTCATCAGAGCTGCGTACGCAGAATTACTGTCGACGATTCGTGAAATCACTAAATACCGCAACGTCGTAATATTCCTGATTGCGTACTGGCTCTATATAGGCGGCGTCTTTACCGTTATCACGATGGCGGTCAATTATGGTCAGCGCCTGGGATTCACCCAGCAGGACCTGGTCATGGCATTGCTGGTCACGAATTTCGTCGGTTTTCCGGCGACACTGCTGTACGGATTCTTCGGCCACCGCTATGGCCCGAAGCGCGGCATTTACTTTGCGCTGGTCGTGTACATTGCAATCTCCCTCTGGGCAATATCCATGGATGACGTGAAGCAGTTTTACATCATGGCGATTATTATCGGTTCCGTTCAGGGCGGGGTGCAGGGCCTTAGCCGGTCGCTGTACGCATCGTTGATTCCGGCTGATCAACCCGGGGAGTTTTTCGGCTTTTACAGCACGCTAACCAAGTTTGCGCACGTGCTGGGCGCAAGCCTGGTCGGCATTGCCGCGATGCTGTCGAGTGATCCGAGCTGGGTATTGCTTGCACTGCTGCCGCTGTTTATCGGCGGCGGCATGTTGCTTGCCGTCGTCAGGGTAGTACCGGCGCCGTCATCCTACCAAGAACGGTAGGAGCGGCTTTAGCCGCGATCGGGCCTGAAGGCCCTCCTACAGGCGGTCCTGCAAGTGGTGGTTCACCCGAGGGAGGTTACTTCTCTCTCGAGCCGGTCCAGTGAAGTGTGGCCGAGCGATCCGTAGCGTGCGTCGAGATACGAGGCTGTTATTGTGTGCACGGCGTCGGCCGGCAACGGCGAGTCCGCCGCGGCGCGGAGGGCGAATGCATCCGGTGTTTCACCGATTGCCGGCTCGATACGGGTCTTCTTCACGAAACGACTGTAGAGGATCGCGGCACGATCACGCGGTGGCGACCGGTATCGCAGCATCAGCAACACGCTGACTAACAAGGTCAGTGCGATAACGATGCTGACCAGTGCCAGCATCATCTTGCGCCAGTCCGGGTCATCCATGCCGAGCCATTTCATGAACTGGTTTTGATTGTCCGGCCCGTAACCGAGTACCCACTCGTTCCACCTGGCGTTGAGCGCATCCCACGTAAGTGTCAGGCGGTGCAGCAGCAACGATGGTATGGCCAGACCCCATGCCGAACCGATACCGTCGAACATGGCGCCGGACATACCGCTGTTGACGCGTTCCGGCGCGACAGCCGCGGTCGGGTCGACGCGACGCCAGCCGATACCTTCGAGCCAGACCTCGGTCCATGCATGTGCGTCAGATTGGCGCACGATCATGTAGTCACCCATCGGATTCAGCTCGCCACCCTGATAGCCGAGGACGATTCGCGAGGGAATTCCCGCGGCACGCATCATTACCGCGAATGCGGATGCGTAGTGCTCACAAAAACCGCGCTGTGTGTCAAAAAGAAAGCGATCGACCGGATTGGTTCCAAGCGGTGGAGGCTCGAGAGTGTAGTAGTACTCTTCGTTGGTGAATCGCTCCAGAACGCTGAGAATGAATTCGGTGTCCGAATCAGCCGACTCGCGCATTGCCCGGGCAAATTCCAAAGTACGCGGGTTGCTGCCCTCAGGCACCGACATGTACCGCGAGCGCGTGAAATCATTCATTTTGGCGCCGGTGCTGTACTCCGGGTAGGAAACGACTTCGTAGGCGACGCGTTGGTCAATCGGGTGCATACGTGCAAGCTGCTGCTGTGGCGCCATGAACGCGTTCGATAAGGTCCACGAGTAAGGCATGTCGAGTGCAAACACCCATTGCTGGTGCGTGGGCTCGAGTGTCACTGCGTAGCGAGTCGGCTCGCCGCTGATACTTACCTGTTCTCTGGCCCGCCTGCCGATCCTCGGTTCGTCCCCTGACCAGGTTCGTCCGTTGAACCGGTGCAGGACCAGCCCACGCCAATATCGGTATTGCGGCGCGGGAACTGCGCCGTCGAATTTTACGCGAAATGCAACCGCATTCGATAATGACAATGAACTGATGTCGCCCGGGCTCATCGTGTCACTCAAACCCGACGTTGCCGTGTTCATGTCCATCGGAATCGCCCAGAACGGCGTGGAGATACGCGGGAAAAAGACCCACATTGCGAGCGCCAGCGGCGCCGCGTAAAGAATGAGGCGACCGCCAGTTGCAAAACTCTTCCGCGCAGGTTCTGTGGCGTCCGCGGACATCCTGAGCCAAGCCGTCATGGTCAACAAAATTGCCAGCACCAGGTACGGCAATGACCATAAATATTGCTCTCTGAGCAGTGACGACATAACCAGGAAAATTGCAATGAACAGCATTACAAAATGGTCGCGTCGCTTGCGCGTTTCGAGCAATTTCAATGCAGCCATGACGGCGAGCAATGCCGATCCCGGGCCAACGCCGCTGATAGTGCCGAATGTCAGCTGTACGCCGAGAAAGCAAACGACTGCGAGAAATCCCCGCAGCCATATCGAAGGTACGGAGCCGCGACGCCTTTCAATGCTGTAACGCCAAGTGCCACAGGCAATGAACGCGCCCGTGATCCAGATCGGCAGAAATTGTAAATGCGGAACCAGCGAGAACGCGATCGCGGCGAGTGTCCAAGGCAGGCTGGACAACAACGAGCCGTCGGTACCGCGTGGCTTAGCCATGAGCACCGTCCAGGCCGAAGAGCCCCAGCGCCTCGAGGCATTGGCGCCGATGCGCATCGCCGTGTGCGGGCGGGAAGGATTGGCCGGGCAGGCGCAGGCCGTAGTCCTCTCGCGTGCGGTCGGCATTGACGATCCAGCGCGTCAGAATCGATAGCCGCTCCTCAATATCGCTGGCATCAACCTCGTCGAAATCCAGCCATTGGCTGCTGGTGTCGGCGCCCGAAAATTGTTTGGATAACAACTGGCCGCTACGCGCATACGCTTTCCAGGCGACGTTGCGAGGCGAATCACCGCTATGAAATTTTCTGAGGCCTGCAAAATCTTCCTCACCACGCGCATCGTGCTGTCGATGTCCGAGCGCCGACTGCGTGGCCGGTGGCTGCGGTGCGTCGTCGGCTGGATGCGGGTAAACGATACCCTTGAGTTCCATGTGCAACCACGCCCATGAGCGAAATAATTCGAACGGGAACAATGTGCGGATGCCGAAGCGATTGAGTGTTATCCATCCACGCTTATCTGTCGCGACCGGCAACACGAAGACTCGACTTTCACCCGGCTGCAGATCGTGCGTTTCGCTATGAGCCTCATCGGCATACAGCCATATGCGGTAGCGAGAACTTTTTGCGTGATTGGTCACGGCGATGCGGAAAAGTGCTGACTGTCCCGCGAATACGGGATCGGTACCGGCAAAGCTCAGCTCGAGCCCGACGAGATTGCGCTGGCATTGATGCATTGACACGAAGCCAAGCCCGACCAGCATGAACGTCAACAAGAACGAGAGATTATTATTGTAGTTCATTGACCCCAACAGCATCGCGAATGCCATGAGCGCGAATACCAGGCCGACACCGGTTGGAAATATGTAAACCCGTCCCGGTTGCAGACGCGTGACGGCAGCATCAATGCCCTGGCGCCTTTTCGCCCAGCGTTGAACGCGCCGGGTTGCGGCAGCGCTGATGTTCGGAATCAGCCCCGCGACGCCAGCACTTATCTCCTTGACCAACATGGGATGAGAAAGGCTCTAGGGAATGTCCACCGAATCGAGGACGTGCTGGCATAGTTCGGCTGCGCTACGGAAGTTGCTGTTGCCGGCCGGCTTCAGCCGGTGTCCGGCAATGGACGCAAACACTTCCTGTACATCATCGGGATAGACGCCTGAGTGTTGTTCAACGAAAGCATGGGCTTTGGCTGCGGCTGCCAGCGCCTGCGCGCCGCGCGGCGACAGTCCGATCTCAACGTGGGGGGACTCGCGGGTCTGTCGCACCAGCGCCTGGATATAATCGACGAGCGGCTCGCTCATGCGTACGCGAGCTGCCGATTGCTGGAGAGCCAGCAGTGCCGCTGGCGTTGCAACCGCGTCGATGTCGCGCAGCATCTCACGTCGATCATCACCCGTGATCAGCTCGCGCTCATTGGCCTCGTCGGGGTAGCCGAGCTCGAGGCGCATGAGGAAACGATCGAGCTGGGATTCGGGCAATGGAAATGTTCCAATCTGATCGGCCGGGTTCTGCGTTGCAACGACAAAAAACGGCTCCGGTAACGGGCGTGTATTGCCATCGACCGAAACTTGCTGTTCTTCCATTGCCTCTAGCAGCGCACTTTGAGCTTTCGGCGTTGCGCGGTTGACTTCATCTGCAAGAATGAGCTGTGAGAAGATCGGGCCGGGCTGAAATTCGAACTCGCCACTGTCTTTGCGAAATATCGATACGCCGACGATGTCCGCCGGAAGCAGGTCACTGGTAAATTGAATGCGGCAAAAACTGAGTCCCAGCACCGCAGCGAGCGACTGAGCCAGCATTGTCTTGCCGAGTCCGGGAAGATCTTCGATGAGCAGATGACCGCGCGCCAACAGGCAGGAAAGCGCCAGCGAGATCTGCCGGTCTTTGCCGAGAATAATACTGCCAAGCGCCTTGCGTGCGTTCTCGAGCATGGCGTGCTGCGTGTCCTTGCGGGCCGGCAATTTTTCGAGCGTGCTACCGCGCTGCATACGCTACTCCAGGAAAGCGTGATATGGATCGGGGGTACTGTCCGATTATGCCTGCTATCGTCGCCAATCCGCGCGCCAATTGCACTTGGTCAGCGACCAGATTGTGATGTAGTACTCACAATCACGCGAGCTTACGTAAGCTCGTTCAACTTCTTGAGTTGTTCGCCTAGCTGAGCGAGTTGCTTTTCAATATCGGCCGCACGCTGCTTTTCCTTTGTGACCACGTCGGGCGGTGCGTTGTTCACAAAATCTGAGTTGCCGAGCTTGGCACGGATTCGGGTGAGGTCCACATTGAGTTTGTCCTGCTGCTTTTCGAGGCGGCGGCGCTCAGCATCAACATCAATGATGCCCTTCATCGGTACCAGCAGGCGCATATTGTCCATTAACGCAGTTGCCGAAGCTGGAGGTTCCTCGCCTTCGTCGAGTATCTTGACGGACTCAACACGGCCTACGCGATGCAGCAGCGAGGCATGGTCATTCGCCCGTCTGCGATCTTCATCGGATGCGTTTTGCAATATGACAGGCAGCGGCTTACCCGGTGAGATATCCATTTCGCCACGAATCTGTCTGACGCCGAGAATAAATTCGCGTACCCACATTATGTCGGCGATAGCATCGTCATCGTGCGCGTGTTTCGCTGCATCCGGATATGCACGCAACATGATTGTGGACGCGCTAATGCCAGCACGTGGCGCAACCTGTTGCCAGATCTCCTCGGTGATGAACGGCATCAACGGATGTATCAGCCGCAGCAGCGATTCGAGTGTGTCGATCAGCGTGCGCCTCGTGCCGCGTTGCAATTCACGTGATGTGTCGTCCGATTGCAGGACCGGCTTGGACAATTCCAGGTACCAGTCGCAGAATTCGTGCCAGGTGAATTCGTAAATGGCTTGCGACGCGAGGTCGAGCCGATACGACGCGAAATGTCGGTGAACGGCGTCGATTGTTTGCGACAGTCTGGCCTGGATCCACCGGTCGGCCGCACTCAACTCAATCTCGCCGTCATCGAGTTGCTCGGTATTCATGAGCACATAGCGCGCCGCGTTCCAGAGTTTGTTGCAGAAATTCTTGTAGCCTTCAATGCGTCCGATATCGAATCGGATATCGCGCCCCGTTGTCGCAAGCGAAGCAAACGTAAATCGTAATGCGTCGGCGCCGTATTGCTCGATGCCATTCGGAAACTGCTTTCGGGTTGCCTTATCGATTATGGGCTTGAGGTGATCCTGCATGAGCCCGCTCGTGCGTTTATCCAGCAACGTCTCGAGATCGACACCGTCGATCAGGTCCAGGGGGTCCATTACGTTGCCTTTCGACTTCGACATCTTCTGCCCGTCCTGATCGCGAATCAGGCCGTGGATATATACCTCGCGAAATGGGACATCACCCATGAAACGCAGCCCCATCATGATCATGCGGGCGACCCAGAAGAAAATGATGTCAAATCCCGTGACCAGAACGCTGCCCGGGTAAAAGTCGTCAAGCGCATCCGATTTTTCCGGCCACCCGAGTGTGCTGAAAGGCCACAGTGCCGACGAGAACCAGGTATCGAGGACGTCTTCGTCTTGCCGCAAGGTGACTTTGGCGCCCAATTTGTTTTGCTTGCGAACTTCGTGTTCGGAATGGCCGACGTAGATCTTGCCCGCGTCGTCGTACCAGGCCGGAATGCGATGTCCCCACCACAGTTGACGGCTGATGCACCAGTCCTGAATGTTGTGCATCCAGTCGAAGTAGGTTTTGGACCAGTTTTCCGGAACGAATCGAATGCGCCCGGACTCAACGGCCTCGATCGCCGGTATGGCCAGTGGCTCGATGTTCACGTACCACTGATCGGTCAGATACGGTTCAACGACGGCGCCTGAGCGGTCGCCGCGCGGAATTTTTACTGTGTAATCCTCGACGCGATCCAGCAGGCCCAGGCTTTCGAACTCGGCGACCACGGCTTTGCGGGCGTCGAATCGATCCATGCCGCGGTAGGCATCAGGCACTTCGTCATTGAGTGCCGCATTGTCGGTCAGGATGTTGTACATCGGCAGTTCATGCCGGATGCCAATTTCGTAGTCGTTGAAGTCATGCGCTGGTGTGATCTTGACGCAGCCCGTGCCGAACTCGGGATCGACATAATCATCCGCGATGATTGGAATGCGACGTTCGACGATCGGCAGCACAATCTCTTTGCCAACGAGATCGAAATAGCGCTCGTCATCGGGATGCACGGCGACGGCGCTGTCACCCAGCATGGTCTCCGGGCGCGTCGTGGCGACAATGAGGTGCCCGTCACCGGATGCCAGCGGATACCGAAAATGCCACAGGTGGCCGTCTTCATCCGCCGAAAGCACCTCGAGGTCCGACAAGGCCGTATGCAGCACCGGGTCCCAGTTGACCAGTCGCTTGCCACGATAAATCAAATCGTCCTGGTACAGTTTTACGAATACTTTGGTAACCGCCCGCGACAGGCCTTCGTCCATCGTAAAGCACTCACGGCTCCAATCGACCGAAGCTCCCAGGCGCCTGAGCTGTTGGCTGATCTTGCCGCCGGATTCCTCTTTCCACTGCCAGACGCGCTCGACGAATTTCTCGCGTCCGAGACGTTTCCGCGATGTGCCCTCATTGTTCAGCAGCCGCTCGACGACCATTTGCGTTGCAATGCCGGCATGATCGGTGCCCGGTTGCCATAAAGCTCTGTAGCCCTGCATGCGCTTGTAACGAGTCAGAGCATCCATGATCATGTCCTGAAACGCGTGACCCATGTGCAAGGTCCCGGTCACGTTCGGTGGAGGAATCATGATGCAATAGCGCTCGCCGTCGCCCTGCGGCGCGAAAGAACCTTGTTCTTCCCAACGCGCGTAAACCCGTTGCTCGATGTCTTGTGGTTGGTAGGATTTATCCATGGCTTGTCTGGCTGGGCAAACGCAAACAGCTGCTAGACCTTGTGAGTCTCGAGCTGGTGCCCCTGGTCCCTGTACTTGGCAAATCGACGACGGCTGCGTTGCTTGCAATCTTCGTCAGAGGTTACAAGCTCGGCGACGCGCGGGAAAGCATCGGCGCATTTGGGGATTGCATCGCCCAGGTTGATGAGCAGGTCCCGTGGCTCAATGTCCTCGGCGTCGCAGCCGATCGTCACCGGCGATGCCATGCCCTGTTGCCCGCGACCGATAAGGTGATGCGGCACAAAACTGCCGTCGCGAAACGTCCACAGCATTTCGTCGACGCGCTCTGCGATAGCTTTGCTGTCAGTGTGGATATGCACGGTGTTATCCAGGCGATACGCTTTTTCAGCGAGCCGGCAAGCAAAGGTTTGCCGTGCCAGTTCACCGGAATGCCCCAGGACATAAAAATCGATTCGTGCCATTACACGCGGCGCCAGGGCAGAGGGCTAGGGCAATGCGCCACAGCGAGCGAGCAACAATTCAGAGAGCATCGGCACCGGCCGGCCCGTCGCGCCTTTCTTTTGCCCGGACTTCCACGCTGTACCCGCGATGTCGAGGTGCGCCCAGTTCATACCGTCGGTGAACTTGCCGAGAAAACATCCGGCCGTAATTGCGCCGGCATCGCGTCCGCCCACGTTGGCAAAATCGGCAAAATTACTCTTCAGCTCTTGCGCATAGTCTTCGCCCAGCGGCAGTTGCCAGCCACGGTCATCGGCACTGCGGCCGGCGGCGATGATATTCGCCGCAAGTTCCTCGTTGTTACTCATGACGCCGGTATGGTGATGACCGAGCGCAATGACGCACGCGCCGGTCAATGTCGCCACGTCGATGATGGCCGCAGGCTTGAAGCGCCGGGAGTACGTCAGTGCATCGCACAATATGAGCCTGCCTTCGGCATCGGTATTCAGAATCTCAATTGTCTGCCCGGACATGCTCTTGACGATGTCGCCAGGTCTGGTTGCTTTACCGCCTGGCAGGTTTTCGACGGCTGGCACGACGACGTTGACGTTGATGGGTAACTTGAGCGCGGCAACCGTCGCCATTGTGCCGATAACGCCAGCCGCGCCGCACATGTCGAATTTCATTTCGTCCATGGCGGGACCAGGCTTCAATGATATGCCGCCCGAATCGAAAGTGACGCCCTTGCCGACGAGCACGACGGGTTGTCCACGCGCAGCACCTTTGTACTGCATAACAATCAATTTTGCAGGTTCCCTGGTCCCGGCTGTTACCGAAAGCAATGAATGCATGCCGAGACGTTTCATCTCCGTTTCGTTCACGATCCGGGTTGTCAGTTTCTTGTGCTTGCCGGCCAAACGCTGGGCGGTGCGAGCCAGGTACGCTGGCGTACAGACATTCGGCGGCAGGTTGCCAAGATCCCTTGCGAGAGACATACCCGAGACGATCGCGTCGCCGTGCTTGGCGCCACGCATCGACTTGTCAGCGTCGCTGCGTTTCGAGATTGCGAGGCCGACTTTCTTCAGCGGCATGCCGCCTTTGCGCCGGCCACTCTTCATCTCGTCAAATCGATACAGTACAGCGCCGATCGTCTGTACGGTGTGGCGCGCAAGGTAGTACGCATTGCTGCCCGCCACATCTTCGAGTGTCAGGTAGCTGAGTATTTCCTTGCTCTTACTGTGTGAGACCGACTGCACAGCTGCCGCAACCGCGCGTCGAAACTGCGCTACACCGAGCTTGCCGGACTTGCCAAGCCCGACGACGATGACCCGGCCGGCGCGCACGCCCGGTACATTGGTCAGTACGACACTGCGCCCCAGCCGTCCGGACACGTTGCCATTCTTGATCTGGCGGCGAATTTCACCTTTGCTAGCGGCGTCAATGTCAGCCGCGCCGGCACCGAGTTTGCCGCGCTCATACACGCCAACGACGACACAGTCAGTGGCGCGGCTCGAGGCCTTGCTCGTGGTTGTGAAATATTCCATATGGCGCGTGCCCTGGTGGATGCAGAATACCGCCTGGCGGCGAGGCTGATTGGCCAATTGACCGTTGCCGCGCTGCCCGGCGTATCGAGCGTCTTGATTGTTGCCGAGTCTGTTCGTCCGGGTACCCTGCGAAACAGGGCTGTCCCGGGCAAAATAAAAGCGGTAGTCTAACTGATTCGACCGACATCGGTTAAGCAAATCATTGAATTATCAATGTTTCGTATCCTCGACCGCTACATATTTCGCGAGATCGCCACGACCTGGCTGGGCGTGACGATCGTCCTGCTGTTCATCCTGTTAACGAATCAATTCGCACGTGTCCTTGGCGACGTCGCGAAGGGTAAATTGCCAAAAGATGCAGCGCTGGATGTGATTGGTTTGTCAGCCGTTCAGTACCTGACCATTCTCGTACCGATCGGCCTGTTCCTGTCCATCATGTTGGCGCTTGGGCGGCTTTATCGCGACAGCGAGATGCCGGCGATGATGGCCTGTCGCATCGGCCCAAGCGGTATCTACCGGCCGCTGGCATTGTTGTTGGTTCCACTCTCACTTGCGGTCGCATGGCTTGCCATCGATCTCGGGCCGCGAGCATTGACGAGTATCGAGCGCATCGGCGCTGAAGCGCGGCGCGTCGCCGACCTGGCGAGCATCGAACCGGGGCGATTCACTGTATTCGGGTCCGATAACGAGGTCGTTTACGGCGAACGTGTGACATCGGACGGTGTTATGGAGAAGGTGTTCATCCAGCGACTCGTGGAGGATGGCGCCGTTGAAGTCATCGTTGCAGAGCGTGGCGAGCAAATCGAATCCGACAATGCCGACGTACGCATACTCGTTCTCTATAACGGCCGGCGCTACGAGGGTATTCCGGGTACTTCACGGTTCCGCGTAGTCGAGTTCGCGGAGCACGGTATTCCCTATCAATTGCCAAGTCTCGACGCGCCGGATCTCAGGCCACGAGCCATGACGGTTGCAAATCTCCTGGCGTCCGGCCAGCTCGAGCACCTGGCCGAGTTGCATTGGCGGCTCGGCGTGCCGTTGTCGACAGTCGTTCTCGGCATCCTCGCCGTGCCACTGAGCCGCAGCCGGCCCCGCGCGGGACGGTATGGCCGGCTGGCCATCGGTCTGCTGGTGTTCATCATCTACTTCAACTTGCTGAGCGCCGGCAAAGCCTGGATCGAGCAGGGCACGGTCTCGCCCGAGCTTGGCCTCTGGTGGGTCCACGGTGGTGTGTTGTTATTCGCGCTCGGCTTGCTTGCCGTGCAAAACTCCGTGCATCGCCGGTTATTTTCATGAACGGCATCCTGAGTCAGTACCTGATGCGTTCGATCGTCTCGTCGACGGCGCTGGTGCTCGTGGTTCTGCTGGCGCTGGCGGGGCTATTCGAGTTCATCGCCGAGCTTGACGACGTGCAGAACAGCTATCAAACACCGCAGGCGATCCTGTTTGCCGCGCTGCGTATGCCCATTCTTGCATTTCAGATGATGCCGGTGTCCGCGTTGATTGGTTCGCTGCTTGGCCTCGGCGGGCTCGCCGCGGGCAGTGAAATCATTGTCATGCGATCGGCGGGGCTGTCTGTAAAACGTCTCGCCGGCATGGTCGCGTTGACGGGACTCGTCATGCTCGTGTTCACGGGCCTGCTCGGCGAATTCATCGGGCCGCCACTCGATTACTACGCACGCAACATGCGTGTGGAGGCGCGCCTGGCGCAGGGCGATGAACGGCTCGGTCATGCGGCCTGGGTTAAAGACGGTCCCGTATTTCTACACCTGGAACGGGTCAATTCCGAGTTCGATTTCGGCAGCCTCTACGTCTTCCGATTCGACGACGAAAACAGGCTGGCTTCGATCGCGAAGGCCGAAAATTCAGGTATAGACGACAATGACCGCTGGCGTCTGGAAAACGTTCGTGAAACTCAGTTTAGCAACGACGGCGTGCAGGTGATCGCGTCCTCGGTTGCCATTGAGTCATTCGAGGTTAATTCGGAATTGCTGGGCAGCTCGCTTGCGAAGAGCTCGAGTTTGTCGGCGCGAGGGCTGCTCGGCTACATTGATTATCTGCGGCGCAACAGCCTCGATGCGAGTCGTTATGAAACCGAATTATGGTATCGCATCTCGCGAACAACCGCCGTCATGATCATGCCGATGCTCGGGCTCGCGTTTGTCTTCGGTACCCTGCGCACGGGCGGGGCGGGCGCGCGGCTCATGATAGGCGTCGGCATTGGCCTCGCGTACTATCTTGCGAGCGAGATGCTGGCCAATTCGGGACAGGTATTTAATCTGAATCCGGCGCTGGTCGCATGGCTGCCGGCGCTGCTGCTCTTGTTGATCACAGCATTCGCCCTCGGGCGAGCGCGCTAGCCCGAGCTTCACGCGAATTTGGCGCGTAATTGCGCAATAAGAAAAGGCCCCTTTCAGGGGCCTTTTCAGTGTCAGCCACTCAATCGGCTGGTTGTTAGAACGATCTTATTCCACCCGCCAAGTAGCGCGGGCATAGAAGAACACGCCTGGAACATCGTAGGTCGTGGCATCGAAGCCGTTCAATGCACAGCTGAAGCATGGTGGCGGATCCTCGTCCGTGACGTTATTGATGCCAGCCATCAGAGTCAGGCGGTCATCCATTGCAGACGGACGCCAGGTACCCTGCAGGTCCAGGTAGATTGTGCTGTCGATCTTGTTCAACTCGTTCGCCTCATCCGAGCAAAGTCCGAGGCCGCCAAGATCTTTGCATTGCTCGATTACGTCGTCGATGAATCGCAGGTTGGCTGATGCGGACCATGAATCGCGGAACAGTTCACCCATCAAAGACCATTTCAGCTCGGGATAGGCTTGCTCGGGGTCACCGGTTTCGGTGCCCTCAAGCGAAACGTCTACGAAGCCCGTTGACGTCGGTACAATCTGCACGTACTCATCCAGTGACGTTGCCATCCACGTAAGCCTGAATTGTCCGACAGATGTGTCCGGGCTCAGGTAGTTGATCTTGAAATCAAAGCCCGATGTGTCAATGCCGCCGATGTTGGTCAGCTGGTTGGCGAAGCCGTTGATGACGCCGCCCCCTGTACGCGTGATGCCGTTGCAAAGAACAGGATCCAGTGTCGCCACACAGCCGCTCAACTGAACCTCGGCGTCCAGCGCCTGAACGGCGCCGTCAAGCTCATGCTCGTAGTACGTGACCTCGAAACCGATATCCTCGATCCAGCTGACGTTCTCAGCCCAGTTCGCCTGATACACCAGGCCTACCATCGTGCTGTCTGCTTCCTCGGGCTGCAGATTGGGATTGCCGCCAGTGGTGACGGATATCTGCGGATTGAACTGAACGTAGCTGCCGTCGCCGGGCACGCCCAGGGCGATGCAATTGGCGATTGTCGCCGTGTCTGCCGGTGTGCTGCCCGGAACTGTGCCGTTAAAGTCGGAGCACGGATCATCCAACGTCTGGTCAAATCGAGCGGAGGACCCGAACAGCTCGCCGATACCGGGTGCGCGGAGACCTTCCGCGACCGACGCACGAATCAGCCAGTTGCTGACAGGCCGGTAACTTATGCCGAACTTGGTTGTGGTCTCGTTGCCGAAGGTGCTGTAGTCGGAGGTGCGAACCGCCAGTGACAGATCCAGGCGATCGGCCAGCGTTACGCCGGACAAGAGTGGCACGTCGAATTCCACGTAGAACTCATTAACGTCGAATTCGCCATCTGTCGGTGACGACGGTACGCCTGCAGTTTCTCCGGCAACGACAACGGAATCAGGTTGGAAAAATCCTGACTGTTCACGACGCTCGAGACCGGCAGCGAAGGCCACCATGCCACCCGGGATCTCAAAAAGATCGCCCGTGATATTGGCCGTAAAGTCCGTGAGTTCCTGCTCGCTGACGTCTTTCTGGACAAATCCGACCCATGCCAGCATCTCAGGCGTTATTGTTCCATTACCCGTGCCTTGCCCGCCAAAGAAGTTGAACGGTACGCAAGGCGCCTGACATTCGGAAAGCGGGCCAAGTGCCTGCTGCAGACGGCGTGAGTTGTAACCACCTCTCTTGATCTGGTCAGCTCGGTTTTGCGACTTCGCGACGTTGACATCCCAATAAAAGTTGCGGCCGGCGGCTGCGAATTCGCCGAGCAGTCCACCGCTAATGTACCAGGTGTCTACGTTTTGTTCGAAGATACGTGGGCCGCCTTCGAGCGGACGGCGACCAAAGAAGTAGCTATTGGTACTCGCATCGATAGTGAATCCGAACGGATTGAACGGGTTGGTAACGTCAACTGAGATGGTATCCAGCAAGTTACCGTTGCCTGCTTCCGAACCGATGAACAGCGGCTCAGGTGCGGCCTGGTTTGTCGATTTACGGTTGTTGAACAATGTCTTGGCGTAAACGCGAACACTGTCCGAAAGCTCATGTTCAACCTGAGCATAGACGTTCGTTCGTTCGCTGGGCGTCAGAACCAGATTGAACTGTGCGAAGTTGAAGCGATCCGCGTCGGTGAATGGATGATAATCATCGCCCGCACCGCATGGGTCCGCAGGGTCATAAAATGGCGTTCCTGTTACGCCGTCATTGAGCGCGCAGTCGACATCAGTTCCGGTATTTGGGTCAGTGAAGAAAAATCGTCCCTGAGGTGTTCCCGAGCTACCGCCCTGGCCCGTCGTGACGAACGGAATCGGTGTCAGTGACTGAGCACGATCCCGGGCAAAAATTGATTCAACGTCCGTGAATCCAATATTGACGAACGCATTTGTTCGGTCGCCAATGGCACCAAAGGAAACATTGTACTCCTGGGTTTGGCCGTCGCCGTCATCATAGCCGCCACCATACGCAGAGATCTCGAAGCCTTCGAAATCCTTCTTCGTAATAATGTTTACGACACCCGCAATGGCGTCACTGCCATAGATTGACGATGCGCCGTCTTCCAGTACTTCAACGCGGTCAATGATGCCGACCGGGATTGTGTTCAGGTCAGTCGCCGATGACACGCCACTGGCGGATGAGCCATTCACCCAACGAATGCCGTCAACAAGTACGAGTGTACGTTTGGCGCCGAGGAAGCGAAGATCGATCTGCGCAGCGCCGGCGCCAATACCACCGCCATCCGGTGGAAAACCGAAGTTGCCGCTGCTGTTGAACTTGGTATTCAGCGCGCCACCCGATGACGACAATCTCTGCAGGTAATCACCCAGCGATGTGAGACCGGATCGATCGATGTCCTGCTTACTGATCTCCAGGATTGGAGACGCTTCTTCCAGCGGGTCCTTGCGGATACGAGATCCGGTGACAATGACCTCTTCCACAGTTTCGTCGGCCGCGGCATCCTGCGCGTTCGCAGGCTGAACGACTGTGATTGACAGAGCCAGAGAGACGCATAGTCCTCCGGCCAATGAGACAAGGTATTTCATTTTCGATACTCCGATTGATGTTGAGAATGTGAAACTGCCGCC
>Ga0255058_10000873_pt1 | contig 17303 bp, 6 predicted proteins | sample Cases_109_9_MG_FD_188637 | JGI IMG/M metagenome (GOLD analysis project Ga0255058, IMG submission 188637) | Seawater microbial communities from Amundsen Gulf, Northwest Territories, Canada - Cases_109_9 | ecosystem: Environmental > Aquatic > Marine > Gulf | place: Canada: Northwest Territories... | reverse complement strand
GCTGCCGATCACGGTCACCAGGGCGATCCCCAGATGAAAGCGCTGCAGAACGACGAAGGGGTCGGTTCCCTGGGCATCGACCGCCGTGGGCCGGACCATCAGGAACGGTTGCCGCGAGGCGAGATCTCGCGCAAACGCGTCGGCATCGGCGGGATCTCGCAGCGCGACGTTGACCCCGGACACCGCGTCGTCACCCGGGTTCTCGGGGTCGCCGGTCAGACGCAGCATGTCCGGCAAGTGCAGCCGCACCTCGTGCCGCTCGTGGGTGATCCGCAGCGGATCCGGAAGCGGTTCGTAGATCCCGGCGATGCGAAACCTGGTGACGCCGGCGCCGGAACGCTCGCTGGACAACGAAACCACGTCACCGATGGAGAGCTTCTCGCTTGCCAGCAGCTGACGCGAGACCAGCATCTCGGGTAGCGGCTCGGTTCCCGAGGCGGGGTCGGCCCCGGCGTGGAACGCGGGACCGCCGACGAGGAAGGCGATCGAGGCCAGCATCCCGAGGCGGATTCCCACGCGGCCTCCGAGGCCCGGTTCCACCGAAACGGACGTCAACCTGCAAGCAGCCGCCGATAGTAACCCTCGTCGAGGTCCACCGGCAGATCGTTGGCAATGCGCCGACAGCGCAACGCCGTGTTGACGAGCAAGCCCAGGCGCGGCAGGACCACGACCAGGATGGCCGTCCAGGCGTGAAGCCTGAACCAGGTCTCGGCGTCGGCAGCCGATGGATACGGCGAACCGACCTCGGGCAGCGTGAGCTGCAGCAGGTACTTGGCCGGAGCGAAGACCCAGGCCATCAACGACTCGAGGAGCTGCGGGCTCAGCCACGGGCCTTGCCAGGTCGCCCGAAAGTCGAAGGCCACGCAGCGGATGTACATGCCGAAGATGATGCCCACCGCCAGCGCGATCGCGGCCACGTGCATCATCCGTCGGACGCGCATCTGCAGCAGCCGCCCGGCGAGCCGGTGCCACAGGGCGCTGTAGCGGATGAACGAGCGGACGATGACCCGAGTCTGCTCCGGCGTTGCGCTGCCGGCCTGCTTCCAGCCCCGGCGGCTACGCCACAGCGACGCCCGCACCACCAGCCCCGCGAGGCCGGCGGCCAGCGGGTGGCGGCCGACCCATTCCCGTCGCCGCACGAATCGCACCCACCAGGGCTGGATCAGCTTCGCCCCGCCCAGCAGCAGGTAGGCAACGGCGTTCCAGATCACCAACGCCAGCAACGGCCACGAGGGCAGTTGCATTCTGCCGGGTGGGTCGAATAGGTTGGTACTCAATCCGACCAGGAACGCCGTCCCGACCACCAATGGTGTCATCAAGGTGCGCAGCCGCGAGAACTCCAGGACGCGGTACAGCGACGGGATCTCGCGATGGAGCGCGTTGAAGATCAGCCGCGCGCGGCGCATCAAGGTCTCGTCCACCGGGACCTCTCCGACGTGGTGGGGGAACCCACCCATGCCACCGCGCAGCGTCGTCACCATCCGGGCGTGCCGGGTCGCGGCCTGGCGCTCCTCGATCGGCAGTACGTGGCCGCCTCGGTCGACCTCCTCGAAGGCCCGCGTCAACAGCACGATTTGCGCGGTTCGTTCATGCATCGGTCGACGACCCCACGTAGTCTAGCCCTGCAAGCTATCCGCTTTAACAAGAATTTACCAACCGCCCGATCACGGCCGAAGGCTACCGACGGAGAAGCGGTGAGATCCTGGGTTCTACCGGGGGAGCGACCGGAGGCGCTAGAACGGGATACAGGCGCCGAAGGTGTTCTCGATGTTGCAGTTGTTGAGCAACGGATCGGGATCCGCCGTACACGTCCCGGCATCGTTGAAGTCGATGCTGTAGTTGACGATCGGATTCGCATTGAAGCCCTTGACGCCGATACAGTAGGTTCCCGGCGGCAGGCAACACGAGAACAGCGAGTAGAAGTTGTTGACGATCGTGTTGTCGTCGTCGCAGCCAACCAACACGTTGCCCGCCGAGTCGAAGACCCCGACCACCGTGTCGCCCAACGGGTCGCCATCGGTGATGATCTCGAAGATCGTGTCCGCCGAAAGGGCCACCGAAAAGTAGTCGTACTCGTTGGACGCCAGCGAGGCCAGTACGGCGTTGCCGAGGACGATCGGGTTCGCCTGGACGCAGTTGTCGTTGGGCTCGATCTCGAAGGCCGACGAGGCGTCGCAGACGTCGCCGATGCCGTCCAGATCCGAGTCGGTCTGGGTCGGGTTGAAGTCCATCGGACAGTTGTCGCAGTCGTCGCCGACCCCGTCGAGGTCGCCGTCGAGCTGTGACAGGTTGCTGTCAAAGGGACAGTTGTCGCAGTTGTCGCCCAGTCCCTCGCCGTCCGAGTCGCGCTGGTCGGCATTGAATGCGGTCGGACAGTTGTCGCAGACGTCGCCCACTCCGTCCGAATCGGCGTCCGTCTGGTCGGCGTTGGCGACCGTCGAGCAGTTGTCGATCTCGGTGCCGCTGGTTGCCAAGCTGGGTACCAGCACCAGATCGCTGGAACCGGAGCTGACGTTCCAGACCCCAATGGCCAACGTGTTGGTTCCGGCGTGCAGTACCGGCAACGTCGTGGTGGTGATGTTGAACGCGGGGTCGAAGTCGGGGACCAAGTTGTTGCTCGACTCGTGATCCAGGGGAATCGTGTTCCAGTCGGGATCGCCGTCGGGCATCTCCTCGAAGCGGAAGACCTCGGTACCATTGACCCAGACGATCGCCCCGTCGTCGTAGTCCGCGGCCAGGATGATCTGCTGAATGTCGGCCGGGTTGTCGACGGTGAATTCGGCCCGCGTGTAGATCGACCTCGTACCAACGGGAACGTTGGTCTGGATCAGATTCTGGGCGCCCGTGTCCGCTTCGTAGCCCACGCCATAGGTACCCGGTATCCACGACGAGTCGTCGAAGATCTCCTGGATCCAGGTGAGCCCCAGAAGGGGGTCCGAGCTGTTGGCCAGGTAGCGCATCGTCGGCGTGCGGTTGATCGACAGCCGCGGCACCAGCACCAGATCGTCGGACGGCGGAATGAACGGGATGTGGTTCCAGATGCCGATCGTCAACAGGTTCGTGCCGTTGACCAGCGCCGGAATGCCGATAACCGAGATGTCGTTCAACTGGCCAAAGTCCGGCTCGGAGCCGTTGCTGGATTCCTTGGAGGCCGGGTCGGCGTTCCAGGCCGGCTCGCCGTCGGGCATCTGGGGCGAGCGGTAGACTTCGACGCCGTTGATCCAGGCGGCGTAGCCGTCGTCGAAGTCGACGCCGAGGGACAGGTCCTTGACCGCCGAGAGGTCGGTGATGTTGAACTGGGTGCGCGTGTAAATCGAGCTCGTGCCCACCGGAACCGTGGTGGTCAACAGGTTCTCGGCGCCGCCTGTCGTCTCGTAGCCGAAGCCGTAGACCCCGACGGCCCACAGCAAGTCGTCGAATCCGAGCTGGGTCCAGTCGGTGCCGATCGCCGGGTCGACGATGTTGAACAGGTACTTGGCGGTGCTGCCCGGACCCACCAGGACCGACTCCTGCAGGTGGCCCAGATTCAGCTCGAGGCTGATCGCGCCGCAGTCCCCGGCGCAGATGCCGTCGGCGTCACCGTCGTTGAACGGATCACCGGGGCAGGGATCGCACAGATTCCCCAGCCCGTCCACGTCGGCGTCGAGTTGATCCGGATTGGGAAAACCGGGGCAGTTGTCGACCGCGGTCTCGAACCCGTCGGCGTCCGCATCGTTCTCGGGATCGGACGGGAACAAATCGGGGCCACAGATGTTGGCGGAGAATCCGGGATCGCCGAGTCCGTCGCCGTCGGTATCGGTGCAGGAGTCGCAGACGTCGCCGTCACCGTCGGCGTCGGTGTCGAGCTGATCGTTGTTGCCGTCCCGCGGGCAGTTGTCGCCGGTATCGGCCACGCCGTCGTTATCGTCGTCGATGTCGCAGACGTCGCCCTCGGCGTCGCCGTCGAGGTTTTCCTGCAGTGGGTTGACGTCGCCAGGGCAGTTGTCGCAGACCGTACCGATGAAGTCGTTGTCCGGATCCTCCTGGCCGATGTTCGCCTGGGACGAACAGTTGTCGGCCGCATCGGGGCTGCCGTCGCCATCGAAGTCCGCCGAGCTAACGGGACACGGGGCGAAGGCGTGGTGATCGCCCGCGCTCGCATCGGCTGCCGGACCCTCGCTGCAAACGTTCTCGCCGCTGACCAGGAAGTAGAAACCGTTCCCGACCTTGGGTGTCGAGCTGTCGGACGACGAGCCGAGGACCGTGCTGGCGTCGATACAGATTTCATCGTAGGCCCAGACGGCGCCCGAGGTGATCGTACCGCGGTAGACGTTGCTGACGTGGGCCTGCACACCGGGCCGCCAGGTCAGCGTGGTTGTCGCGGTTCCGTCCAGCCGCAGCGAGTCGCCGAGCTGTCCCGGCACGCTGCCGACGCTCGACAATTTCGGGTTGCAATCGCAGGCGTTGCCGGTGCCGTCGAAGTCCGCGTCCAGCTGCCCCGGGTTCGGATCGACCCGGCAGTTGTCCGACCCGTCGGGGATGCCGTCGTTGTCGTCGTCGCCGTCGCAGGCGTCGCCCGTGAGGTTAGCGTTGGTGTTCTCCTGGCCCGGGTTGAACACATCGGGGCAGTTGTCGCTGGTGTCCGGAACTCCGTCGCCGTCGTTGTCGAGATCGCAGGGGTCGCCCAGGCCGTCCCCGTCGATGTCCGCCTGGTTGGTGTTGGAATTCGCCGGGCAGTTGTCGCAGAAGTCGCCGAGGCCGTCGACGTCGGTGTCCTCCTGTCCGGGGTTGGGCAGGCCCGGGCAGTTGTCGAGGTCCTCGCACACCGTGTCGAGATCGATGTCGTTGGTGGCGTCGTTCGGACACGGATCACACACGTCACCCTGCCCGTCGAGGTCGGCGTCGATCTGGCCGGCGTTGGCAATCGACGGGCAGTTGTCGCCGAGATGGCAGACACCGTCCAGATCGGGATCGTTGATCGCGTCGCCGGGACAAACGTCGCAGACCTCGCCGATGCCGTCGCCGTCGGGGTCTTCCTGGCCGGGGTTGTTGATCGACGGGCAGTTGTCGCAGGCGTCGCCGAACGAGTCCAGGTCGCCGTCTTCCTGGCCCGGGTTGGCGTTGAAGGGGCAGTTGTCGATATTGCCACAGCGGCCGTCGGAATCGATGTCGTCGAGCGGATCGCCGCGGCAGGGATCGCAGCGATCGCCCCTGCCGTCGCCGTCGGTGTCGGTCTGGTCGGCGTTTGCCGTGCTCGGGCAGTTGTCCTCGGCGTCACAAACGCCGTCGTTGTCGGTGTCGGGGTTGGTGCAGGTTCCGCTGAGGCCGATGTTACGCAGGGGGCCGAAATCCTGGACCTGGGTGCCCGCGGCGTAGATGTTCGGCGCGCCGAAGGTGCTCGACGAGCCGTCGTTGAAGTTGGCCTGCGGCAGCAGGAACGGAGACGGGTCCTCCTCGAGCTTGAACACCTCGTCGCTGCCGACCCCCGCCGTCGGGTTGACGCCCTCGCCGGCGGGCCCGAACACCGGCTGCTCGAGATCGTCGACGATCGACAGCTGCCAGTTGTTGTTCGAGGTTTCGATGGCGACATTGACGTTGATCCACCAGTCGTCGACCTGGGGGAAGTAGGTGAGATCGGTCGCCAGTCGATCGGAGATGGTGACGATCGAGCCGGCGCGCAGGTCCTGCCAGACCGGGTTGTTGGAGAAGAACAGATTCTGAGGGCTCTGGTTGGGGCCGCCCACGTCGTTGATCATCCCGAGGCCCCAGCCGCGGATGTCGAGGTGGTCCTGTGTGACGACCAGCTCGAACCAGTTTCCGCCGTTGCCCACGATGCGTCCCCAAAACGTGTCCGTGTTGGAGTTCTTGAGGAACTCGTTGGGGGCCACGGCGTTGTACTCGTTGAGGATCAGCCCCGTAATGGGGACCTCGTTGGTCGCCGCGGGCGTGACGATCGTCATCACGCGCCGCTCGGCTCCGCCGTCGGGGAACAGGCCCGACGACAGGTCGGTGGGGAGGGCGGCATGGTTCATGTAGTCGATCAGCGTGCCGTCGGAGGCGTACAGCCCCACAAAACCGCCGAACAAGCTCAGCGTGAAGTTGGTGTGCAGGCCGCCGGGCTGGCTATCGGCCCAGACGAGCAGGAAGCAGCCGCCGCAGATCTCGGTGGGGCTCGGGAAGGGCCACAGGGTCGGGATACCGGAGTTGTTGGACAGGAAACTCCCGCCGAGGTCGATCGTGGATGCCGAGGCGTTGTAGATCTCGATCCAGGGGTCGAACTGCATCGACTCGTCCTGATTGATGCTGCCGTTGTCCGACAGAACCTCGTTGATCCACACCGGGGCGATCGGGTTCAGGATGCCGTTGACGGTGTTGACCGCGCCGGGCGTGCCGCCCGGGACCTGGCTCTCGGCCCAGTTGGCGACCTTGCCGTTGTCGTTGGAGAGGTCGATCAGCTCCAGCGAGGTGCCGCCACCGTCGGGCCCCGTCGGCCAGGGGCCGACGATCTCGTAGTTGACGCTGTTGACGATCACGCCCTCGGCCGTCTTGAGGGTGAGGGGTTCACCCAGGTCCGACAGCGTGCCGCCGTACTGCGCCGCGGTGAACCGGCCGCCGCCGTAGAAGAGACGAAAGGCCGAGTCGTTCTTGACGAGCAGCGCGTACTTCTGGGGAAGGATCACGGTGCCCGCGGGGATCGTGAGACCCACGCCGTCCAGCCGCCAGCCGGAGATGTCCACCGCTTCGGTCAGCGAAGGGTTGTAGAGCTCCACCCACTCCAGGTCGATGGCGGCCGACGGGTTGTACATGATCTCGCTGATCACGATCTCCGGTACCGCCTCCTGGAGGCCCGGGATGTCACAGACGCTATGCGTGTTGAACAGGTGGTTGCGCCGCGGCTGCAGGTAGTCGGTGCCGATGATCGCGACGGCGGTGCTCTGCGCCTGCGGTGTGCCCTGCTGGCCCCATTCGACGGCGTCCAGTGCGGTGTCCGGGCCGACGGCGGCGGAGATCTCGGCCAGGCGCTTCTCGAAATAGCCTTCGGCCAGCAGCTGGTCCATCAGCGACCGCAGTCGCCGGAAATACATCATCCGGATCTCAACGTCGGCCAGTATTCGGTCGATGAACCGGTTCCAGACGCCGTTGGTCTTCTGATGCTGGCTATCGCCGAACAGCGGATGGCTCGGTGCTACGGACGGTTCGCCGGGCAGCTCGTCGAGATCGGCCCAGATCTCGTCATTGAGGGATCCCACGCCGGAGACGAAGTTGCGGCCCATCGTCAGATCCAGGTCCCAGGCGAGCATGCTCCAACGACCGGTGCCGTCGGAATCCCGGTACAGGAAGTAGTTCTTCGACACGTGGTCGTTGTTGTGGATGATGCTCATCACGGCCAGGTAATTGACCACGGTCGGGATGTCGACGTTGTTGCGGAGGAAGCCCTTCAGGTCGTCGCCGGTCAGGCCGTTGAGGTTGTTGAGAAAGTCGCGGAGGTCCGAGTGATCCTCGGCGAAGCGCGACTGCTTTTCGTACTGGGCCGTGATCTCCGCCAGCGTCCCGGCTCGACAATCCGAAAACGCCTTGTAGCGCGATCCGGTTTCACTGAGCCTGTGGCGGCGCAGGTAGTCGGCGTCCGGCGCCTCGAGGTGGTTGAACAATCCCCAGAACTGGCCGTTGCGATGCACCCGCACCGGGTAGGCCTGCAGCGAAGGCGCTCCCGAATCCCGCACCGCCTCCCAGGCCAGGATCTCCCGCGAGTAGCTCTTGTCCGAATAGCTACTCTGCAGGTTGAAGCTGTCCACGGGCCGGACCAGCAAGTCCGGGGCCTCGAAGTCGTGGCCGTGGGCCATGAAGAACTTCCACGGTGGCTTGTTCCACAGTCGCGAGGACTGGCCGCGCAGCCGTACTCTGATGTTGTCGTAGAGCACGTTTTTGAAAAACAGCACCGCGGGCTTGGTCTCGTCGCTGAAAGGGTCGGCGAGTACCGCCAGGTAGTCGACCGGGTCGATGTACCAGTGGTAGATCGGCTGTCTGGTCTCGGGTAGGGGGGCGACGATCGCCGTGCCCGAGTAGTTCGCGGTGTCGTCGACCCGCGGGAACTCCATCACACCCGTCGGGCCGGCGACCTCAATGCGATAGCGAACCAGGGCGCCCGTGGGCTGGCCGGGAATGATGGCGCCGAACTCGCCGTCGCCCGCCAGGCCGTCGCCGTTCATTCCATCGTCGAGCATCGGCAGCGTGACCTCGGCGCCGAAGTCGATGCGAAAGATCAGGCTGGCCGACGTGGTGTCCTGCAGGTCCGCCCGGACCGTGATCGGCTGGTTGGGATCGTTGGCCGTGTGGCTGGCGTTATTGATCCAGGGCGGGAGCCCCGCGGCGTCAACGCTGTTCACGGCCTTGGGCGTGTGGCCCGCCAGAGCCGTCGAGGCTTGCCAGTTGCGCGGGGTCGAGTTGTCCTGGTCGGGATCCACCACCTCGAGGGACGGACCCAGCCCGTCGGGAGTGATCGGCCACTGCCCGCGATCGGAATAGGCCACCTCGTCGATCAACGTCTGGGTGCCGTCGACGACGGCGAGACGCTCGCCGTTGTCATCGAGGCGTAGCAGGTAGACGTGGTCCGCGGGAAAGCCGTAGGTCGCCAGGAACTGCGTGGCGTCGCTGGCCAGTACGAGATACTGGCCGGGGCCGATGGACGATCCGAGCGGGAAACAGAAGGCGATGCCGCTGAAGCACCAGTTATCGAGAGCCACGGCCGTGACGCCGGTGTTGAACAACTCGACGAACTCGTCCCCGTCCTTGTTCGATGGCGGGTGGAACATCAACTCGGTGATGACGACGTCGGCGAAAGCCACGGGGATGCACGACGCAAGGATCACCAGCGCAAGCAGGCACCTTGCCGTTCTCTGCATCTCCAACACCCCGTGCCGCGGCCGGACAGGCCATTCTGGCAGCTTCGCGAAGCCCCGGCCACCGGACCGACGACGGCCCCCCGGCTGAGAATAGCCGCTCCTGGATCGAGTCAGCCCTGACCCCCACCCATATACGTTGTTTCGGGGGCAAGACAACCAAGGGGCCAGGCCGCGGAAGTCGAATTTCGAGGAATTCTCGGCGATGGCAGGACCTCGACAGCTTATTCCCGGGCTTTCCGGTCTCCACTGGGAAGAACCCCGGTCCGCCGCACAGCGGACCGATGGTCTCTCGGCCCAGGAAACCCTAGGTTTGGCGAGGAACCGGTACGCTCGCTGCGGCCGGCGAGGAGCACGATGAACCGACCGCTATTGGCCACTCTCGCCCTCATGTCCACGCTGCTCGCCGTGTCGTTGGCCCCGCCGGCCGAGGCGCGGCGCACGACGTTTCGCAACTTCACCGTCGAGCACGGCCTGAGCCAGTCCCAGGTCGAGACCGTCGTCCAGGACCGCCTCGGCTTCCTCTGGGCGGGGACCTATCACGGTTTATCCCGATTCGACGGCCGCCGTTTCACCAACTTCAACCGCAAGGACGGGCTGCTGGAGAACACCGTCACCTCCAGCCACGTCGACGGGCAGGGCGTGATCTGGTTCGGGCACCCGTCGGGAGGACTCTCCCGGTTCGACGGTCGCGGATTCTGGACCTACCCCGCCGACGAGCCGCGAGACGGCCATCCCGTGACTGCCCTGGCCGAGGACGATCTCGGCAACCTGTGGGTCGCAACCGACGGCGCGGGTATCGCGCTCCTGCCCACCGGAGCGGGGCCGAGGGCCTCGTTCGTTCCGGTCGCCGGTTCGCCGCGGCAGTCCCTGGCGCTTCATCGTGGGCGCGGACAGTTATGGATCGGGTCGACCGAAGGTCTCTGGAGCGCGCCGACGAACGTGCCGAACCCCGTCACCACCCACCGTGGGTCGAGGATCCTGGGTGACGAGGAGATCCGCGCCCTGTGGGAGGACCCCGCGGGCCGTCTCTGGATCGGGACGGCAGCGAACGGCCTGTACGTGCTGACCCCCGGGCGCGAAGGACCGGACGACATCGTGCAGGTGACCGGTTTGCCCGAAGCGCCCATCGAGGACGTGCTCGGGGACGGCGCGGGAAACGTCTGGGTCGCGACCGACGGCGACGGGGTCTGGTCCTTGAGCCAGGAGCTGGACGGCACGCAGGTCCGCTCGCTGGAACGGTTCTCCATCGACGAGGGGCTCGGCTACACCCAGGTCCGCGAGATCACGCTCGATCGCGAGGGTAGCCTGTGGTTCGCCATCTACGGCGCCGGTATCTCGCGCTACCGGTCCGGAGAGTTCGAGACCACGCACCACTCCGACAACCCGCTGGAACTGGGGATCTGGGCCGTGCTCGAGGATCGCGACGGCGGAATCTGGTTCGGCACCGACGGTGGCCTCGTGCACTACCACAAGGACGACTCTGGCGACGAGCACCGCCCCCACACGTTCACGATCGCCGACGGCCTCTCGGACGCCCAAGTTCGAGCCATTGCCGAAGACGACCGCGGCGTACTGTGGCTCGCGACCCGCAAAGGAGGGCTCAACCGGTTCGACGCGCGCAGCCAACGGGTCGAAACCGTTCGAGTCGCCGACGGCCTGCCGACCGACGAACTGCTGGCCGTCATCAACGGCTCCGACGGAGATCTGTGGATCGGCACCTACGGGCACGGGGTCGTCCACTACCGGCCGCCGGACGACCCTCGGGATCCCGGCCGTTTCGAGCACTACCCGATCGACAACGAAAGCGGTGTCGACATCTATACGCTGTACAGGGACAGCAGCGGAACCGTATGGGCCGGAGCAACGGGTCTCGGCCTTGCCGAGTTCGTGCCGGGGCCGGCCGGCGGCGGTGAGTTCCGCCTGCACGCCGAAGAGCAAGGCCTGAATCACCTGGCGATCGATAGCATCACCGAGGATCTCGACGGTCTGCTGTGGGTGTCGGCCGACGACGGCGGGCTGTACACCTTCGACAGAGAGCGCTTCGAGGATATCGGCAGCGGCTCGGCTCTCTCCGGCGAGAACGTCTACCTCGTGGCCTGCGACAAGAACAACGACATCCTCGCCGGTACCAACTACGGACTGTACAAGTACAACCGCGAAACGGGCGGCTTCCAGTTCTACGGCCGGGACGAAGGGTTCTGGGGTATCGAGACCAACGTCAATGCGGTGTTCAACGACCGCGCCGGGAACATTTGGTTCGGTACCATCAATGGGGCTACCCGCTACGATCCCGACGCGCACCGACCGAACCGAGTCGCGCCGGAAGCTCACATCACGGGTCTCAAGGTGTTCCTCGAGCCGGCCGAGCTGATCGACGGCGCGACCCTCGCACACGACCGCAATCACCTGACGTTCGAGTTCGTGGGCATCTCCCTGTCGGCCCCGCGCGGCGTGCGTTTCCGCTACCGGCTCGACCCCGTTGACCGCGCCTGGCTCGAGATCACCGAGGGGAACACCGCCACCTACTCGAATCTCTCGCCGGGGACGTACTCCTTCGAGCTCAACGCCGCCAACAGCAACGGCATCTGGAGCGATCAGCCGGCGGTCTACCGGTTCACGATTCGCGCCCCGTTCTGGAAGACGGCGTGGTTCTACGGCTTGTCGGCGATCCTGCTGTTCGGCGCGATGGTCGGAGTCCATCGTTGGCGCACCCGTTCCTGGATGTTGGCCAACCGCCTACTCGAGAGTAGTGTTCGCGAACGAACCCTCGAACTGTCCCGGCGCACACAGGAACTCGAATGCACGAACCAGGCCCTCGAGACCGCGCTGGTTGACGCGCAACAGGCGGCGAAGGCCAAGTCGGAGTTCCTGGCGAACATGAGCCACGAGATCCGCACGCCGATGAACGGCATCGTCGGGATGACGAGCCTCCTGCTGGATAGCGAGCTATCCGAAGAACAGCTCGAATTCGGCGAAACCATTTACACGTCCGCCAATTCATTGCTGTCGATTCTCAACGACCTGCTGGACTTCTCCAGGATCGAGGCCGGCCAGGTGAAACTCGAGGCGATCCGCTTCGATCTGGGGGTCTCCGTCGACGAGGTCACCGATCTCTTGGCACCCCGCGCCAAGGAGAAGAACCTCGAGCTGATCGTGCGCTACGCGCCGGGAGCGCCGCAACGCTTCGTCGCGCCCGCCGGGAGGATCCGGCAGGTGCTGACCAACCTCGTCGGCAACGCGATCAAGTTCACGCGACGAGGCCAGGTGGTGATCAACATCGATTGTCTCGAGCTGGGAGAGTCCACCGCGCGCATGCGCCTGTCCGTCGAGGACTCGGGTATCGGCATCCCGGAGGACAAACTGGGAGAGGTCTTCGAGATGTTCACCCAGGCCGATAGTTCCGTGACTCGCGCCTACGGCGGGACAGGGCTCGGCCTGTCGATCTCCAAGCAGTTCGTTGAGGCGATGGGCGGGAGGATCAGCGTGAACAGCGCTCCGGGCCGCGGCTCGACCTTCTGGTTCGAGCTTCCCCTGGAGCGGGACACCCAGGTCGCGCCCCGGCCACTTCCCGCGGGAGAGCTGAAAGGGGCCCGGGTGCTCGTGGTGGATGACAACGGTGTCAATCGACGGATGCTGAAAGAGCGATTGACCAACTGGGAGATGCAGGTCACCTGCTGCAACTCGGGGCACGAGGCGTTTCACCTGCTTCACGAGGCGGGCCACGAGGGTTCTCCGTTCGAGCTGGCATTGATCGACTATCAGATGCCGGGCATGGACGGCGAGCAGCTGGCTCGCAAGATCAAGGAAGGCCCGCCGCCGGGACAGACGACGTTGATCATGTTGACGTCGGTTTCCCGCCTGGGAGACGCCAGCCGGCTGACGGAGATCGGCATCGAGGGCTACATGGTCAAGCCGGTGCGCCACGACCAACTGTGCAAAATGCTGGTCGCGATCCTGGGCGCCCGGCAAGAGGGGAGAGCCATCGGGCTGATCACGCGCCATACGCTGGCCGAGTCGGGGGCTCGCTCGCCAAAGCTGTCCACCGCGACGGCCGTCTCGGCCCGCGCCCTCGTGGCCGAGGACAACCTGGTCAACCAGCGGCTGGCGGTGTTGCTCCTGCAGAAGCTCGGTTGTGACGTCGATGTCGCTGTCAACGGCGAGCAGGCTGTCGAGATGGCCAAACGGGAAAACTACGATCTGGTCTTCATGGACTGCCAGATGCCGGGGGTCGACGGGTATGAAGCGGCCCGGCGGATCCGACGCTCGGAGGCGGCCCACGTGCCGATCATCGCCATGACGGCCCACGCCATGCCGGGGGATCGCGACAAGTGTCTCGAGGCCGGCATGGACGATTACATTACCAAGCCGGTGAACCCCAAGAACTTCAAGGACATGATCGAGCGCTGGGGTCCCGGAAGCGATGAATCGTAGCGACGCGACGAGTGTTTCCCGGTGTTCCGGCCGTTCACCTGTGAAATCCCTTTCGACGAGACCCGATAGGGGAGGGAACGGCGCCCGAAAACGGGTATCTTTGAACTCCGACAGGGAGGGATCGATGAGACGCGCGGGATGGACGATCGCCTGGGTGTTGGGGGTCGGTTTTCTGCTGGCCTCGAACACCGGCTTCTTTCTGGAGTATCCGCTGCTGGGCCCGGGAGATTCGGCCAGCGGCACCAACTGGATAAGCTTGCCTTACAACACGCAACTGCAGACCGCGCAGGACCTGTTCTCCGAGCTGGGCGGTGCGACCATCGTTGAATCAGTGGCTCGATTCGACCCGCAGTCCGACGGCAACCAGATATTTTCCGGAGCGCCGGAGGACGACTTTCCGATCGTGTCCGGCGAGGGCCTGATCGTGACGATGAAGAGCACCGTGGCCTACGCCTTCGTCGGCAGTCACCAATCTGGAGCGTCGGTCAGGCTGCTTGGCCCCGAGGATTCGCTCTCCGGCCTGAACCATTACGCCTTGCCGTACCACGCCCGGGCATCGTTGGCGAGCGAGCTGCGGAACGATATCAACCAATCTTGCAACGGAAATTGTGTCGTCCAGATCGAGCGGTTGGTCCGCTCGAACGACAGCCTGGCTAGCTACTCGGGGTCAGTCGGAGGGGGAGCGGACTTCCCGCTCACGGCCGGCGAGAGCTACAGGATCCAGGTGAACCAGACCGTCGAGTTCGTGCTGGACGTCGTCGAGTAGCCCGCGTTCCTCGTAGGTGCCGATTCGCGCTAGCGCCCCATCCGCCTGCCGTTCCTGCGCGCCCACTTGCGCGCCAGCCGTCTCGACTTGCGAATCTCCAGCACGCTCATGTGCGACTTGCAGTAGTCGCGAGCCTGTGCCGCGACCTCGAAGCCGTGATTGGCAGCCAGGCTGAACCACAGGTGCGCCCGGACGCGACTTCGCTCCACACCGTGTCCCTCGTCGTACAGGAATCCGGCGTTGTACTGGGCGACAGCGTGACCCTGCTCGGCCGCCTGCAGGTTCCAGCGCACTTCGAGCAGGTTGTCCCCATTCATCGGGCCGACGATGTACTGGGCCAGGGTGTGTCCCTGCTCTCCCGCCAACGACATCCAGCGCACGGCCTCGGCGTCGCTCTGTGGCACGCCACGCCCGAGGGCGAAGAGCGTTCCCAGATGGTACTGGGCGCGGGCATCGCCGTCCTCGGCCAGTGACCTCCAGACCCCCGCCGCCCCGGCGTAGTCTCCGGCCCTGTAGGCGTGCATACCGTCGTCGAACAGCGGTTCGGCGACGGCGAGCGTTACCGTTAGCAAGCAGACGGTCGTGAAGCACGATCGGCGCATGGCGGGTTCCTCCGTGACGTTGCGATCACGCAAGAACCGGACCCTCGTCGTTCGAAGCCTCTACGGCGGTCCAGCGGGCCATCCGGCGGAGCGTCCGGCTTCGACCTCGTAGTCGCGATAACGGGATCGTCATCGCATGGTTGGCGGGCTACACTGCCGCCACCCGTGCCCGGAAGCGGGATCCGGAGGTCTCGATGAAAAAGATCGGTTTGACTGGCCTGTGTTTGCTCTTCGCGTTCACCTCGCTCGGCGCCGCCGGCTTCGACGAGGACTTCACCGGCGCTACGCTGCGCATCGACTACTTCCACACCGGCACGGCAGCCGAGGAGCACTTCGCGCTACGCAGGGCCCGCATCGAGGGCGACTGGCCGGGTAGTCGAACGCGATTGATCGACGACACCAACCTGGGCAAGTATTTGATCGAGATCGTCGATCTGGGCAGCAACCGCACGCTGCATACCCGCGGGTTCGCCAGCATCTACGGCGAATGGGAGACCACCGGTGAGGCCAGGGCCGGCAACTGGCGCGCCATCCCCGAGGCGATCCGCATTCCCGAGCCGCGCAGGCCGTTCCAGCTGCGGGTGCGCAAGCGGGCGGCGGACCAGAGCTTCATCGAGGTCTGGAGCCGCAGCTTCGACCCGTCGTCACGTTTCGTCGACCGTGCACCGATAGACGTGGGGCCCGCATGGGCCGTGCAGCGGAAGGGCGATCCCGCGGTCAAGGTCGATCTGGTGATCCTGGGCGACGGCTACGCGGCTGACGAAATGGACAGGTACCACGCGGACGTCAAGCGGTTGACCGAGGACCTGTTCCGCTACGATCCGTTTGCGGCGCGCAGGGATGACTTCAACGTGTGGGGGGTCGATTCGCCGGCGACCCACTCCGGGATCTCCCGCCCTCGGGCCGGTGTCTTTCGCGATTCTCCCCTGGGGGCTCGTTACAACTCGTTCGATTCGGAGCGCTACGTGCTCAGCATGGAGGACTCGGCCTGGCGGGACGTAGCCGCGGCAGCCCCGTACGACTTTGTGTTGATCCTCGTCAACGAGCGCAAGTACGGCGGCGGGGGAATCTACGGACTCTACTCGACCGCGGCGACAGGATCGAGCTACGCCGGCTACCTGGTGATCCACGAGTTCGGGCACCATTTCGCCGGCCTGGGTGACGAGTACTACACCTCGCCGGTCGCCTACGAGGAGTTCGGCGGCGCCCTGCAGGAGCCCTGGGAACCCAACATCACCGCCCTCGGCGATCCCGAACGGCTCAAGTGGCGCGATCTGGTCGAGGAGGACACACCGCTGCCCACTCCGTGGCAGAAGGAAGACTTCGAGAAGCACTCGCGCGAGTCCCAGGCCCGTCGCGCCGAACTGCGCGCCTCAGGAGCCGCCGAAGAGGTTCTGGAGAGACTGTTCGACGAGGAGCGGGAGCACTTCACCCGAACGTTGAAGGCGGAAGAGCATGCCGGCAAGGTCGGTGCGTTCGAGGGCGCGATGTACGAGGCCCAGGGGCTCTACCGGCCATCGGCGGACTGCATCATGTTCACCCGGGACGACGTCGGCTTCTGCGCGGTCTGCCGTCGCGCCATCGAGCGGGTGATCGACCTCTATACGAACTGAGTCGGCGAGAGGCCACGCTATCCGGCGTAGATCTGTAGCTCGCCGGCGACCCGGTCGGCGAGACGCAGGGTCGTCTGCAGGTCCGGATCGCGGATCATCACGAAGCCGTCGCCCACCGAGGTCAGTTTCCAGTCCCGGCGAGGGCTGCCCACCGGCAGCAAGTCCACGCAGACCAGTCGGGGGCCAAGCTCGGCCCGCAACCGCTCGAGTCCCTCGATCCGCTGGATGCGGCCCTGGCCCCGGGCACGCTTGGTGATCATCGCCGCGTTGTAGAGGCGTCGCACCCGCTGGGACAGCCGGCCGTGACAGACCGCCTCGGCCCACCCGGTGTACAGGTCCAGATCGCAGGCGAAGTTCATCGTGTCGACGGTTCGAGCTCCGGGCGGACGGGCGCCGATCTCGCCGAAGACGACCTCGCCGTCGGGCTTGCGAAACCACTCCATGTGGCTGAAACCGTCCCGGTAGCCGAGAGCGTCGAGCACCCCGCTTCCCATCTCGCGACCGCCGCGAAGCTCCGCGGCGTCGATGCGGCGCAGGCTGATCACCTGTGGGCTGAGCCACTCGTGCTGTTTCTCGAGTAGGGGACGGGGACGGTACCAGGCGATGTTGTCGTACAGAATCTCGCCCCCGGCGACGACGGTGTCGTAGGTGAACTCCTCGCCGTCGATGAACTCCTCGACGCTGACCTCGGGAACGTGGCGCAGCCGCGGCAGGACCTGCGCCAGCTTGGCCATGCTCTCCAGGCGATGGGTGTCGGCCGAACCGCCGCCTGCGATCGGCTTGACGATCAGAGGGAAACCGATCCGCTCGGCCGCCCCGCGACACTCCGCGGCCGTCCGGGCGCGGGCGTGTCTCGGCGTGCGGATGCCGGCGGCGTCCAGCTCCTGCTTCATCCGCTCCTTGTCGCGAAAGGGGAGGGTCTGCTCGACCGTCAGCCCGGGAACCCCCAGCGCTTCGCGCAACTGGGCGGCAAGGATCATCCCCGGCTCCCACAGGCACTCCACCCGGT
>Ga0255058_10000872_pt1 | contig 17303 bp, 17 predicted proteins | sample Cases_109_9_MG_FD_188637 | JGI IMG/M metagenome (GOLD analysis project Ga0255058, IMG submission 188637) | Seawater microbial communities from Amundsen Gulf, Northwest Territories, Canada - Cases_109_9 | ecosystem: Environmental > Aquatic > Marine > Gulf | place: Canada: Northwest Territories... | reverse complement strand
AGACCGTACGACGCTGGTCATCGCCCACCGCTTGTCGACGGTGGAAATGGCAGATCAGATTATCGTGCTCGATCAGGGCAGCATCGTGGAGTCCGGCACACATAGCGAATTGCTCGACCTGAATGGGCACTATGCGGGCCTGTATCGCATGCAGTTCAGCGAGAGTCAGCAGGATGAGACCTGACCACAGACAAATGGCGGACCATTCCGGACAATTGCAGGCCTGGCTCAACCGTATCTGGTATGGGCAGTCCCGGTGGTATTTATTGCTATTGCCGCTCAGTTGGCTATATCGCACCGTTATCGCGCTGCGCCGCCAGTTGTATCGGCACGGCATGTTACACGAGCAAAGGGTGGCGGTACCGGTGATCGTCGTTGGCAATATTACGGTGGGTGGTACCGGTAAGACACCGTTGACGATGTGGCTTGCTGAGCAATTGCAGCAGCACGGATATCAGCCGGGCGTGGTGACCCGCGGCTACGGCGCGCAGGTCGGGCCGCAACCCTTGCTGGTGAGTGCCGACAGCGACCCGGCAGCGGTCGGAGACGAAGCGCTGGTGCTGGCGAACCGCCTTAGCTGTCCGGTCGTGGCGCACCCGGATCGCGTCGCTGCCGCTAATGCAGTCGTCGCGCTCGGCGCCGATGTCGTCATCGCCGATGATGGTCTGCAGCATTACAGGCTCGGCCGGGACTTCGAGCTTGCGGTAGTTGACGGTGAGCGAGGCTTTGGCAATAAGCAGCACCTGCCTGCCGGCCCGTTACGCGAACCTATTTCCAGACTTGATGCCGTCGCCAATGTTCTGGTGCAGCAGGGTCAGGATGCCGGCAAAGTGCTGCGCCGGAAAGGAGACCCCGCGGAGCTCCATTTTCGACTGGTACCAACCGGCCTGCACAGCCTGCACAGCGATGAGGTAGTCGATCCGCACAGTTTGGCGGGACAAACGGTGCATGCGCTGGCAGGCATTGCTAATCCGCAGAGATTTTTTCGCATGTTGCGGGCTTGGGGATTGCAAGTGATCGAACATCCGTTGCCGGATCACGCGCCGATCTCGCAATTGGACCTGACCTTCGACGACAACTTGCCAGTCATCATGACCGAGAAGGATGCAGTGAAATGCCGGCAACTGCATACGGACAGATGCTGGTATGTAGCCGTTGCAGTAGAGTTCGATAACGGGCAGGCGCATTCACTGCTTGAACAGCTGCACAGCAGATTGGACCACTAGTACTCCGTCATGAAGGGATTTTTCGTTGTCATTCCCGCGCGCTACGCCTCACAAAGATTGCCGGGCAAACCGCTGCGTGAGATTGCCGGTAAACCCATGCTGCAGCACGTATTCGAGCGGGCAATGGAGAGTGCGGCAGCGCGCATTGTCATTGCGACCGACGATCAGCGGATAGCGGACAGCGCACGTGGTTTCGCTGCGGAAGTTTGCATGACCTCCGACCAACATACTTCCGGCACCGAACGGCTGGCAGAGGTCAGTCAGGTATTGCAGTGGGACAGCGATCAGGTCGTGGTCAATCTGCAGGGTGATGAACCATTGATGCCCGCAATGTTGATCAATGAATGTGCCGCGCTGTTGACGGTACCAGGCACTGCGATGGCCACACTCGCATCGAAGATTACGGGCAAGGATGATTTTAACGATCCCAATGTAGTCAAGGTCGTTACCGATGCAAACGACATCGCCCTGTATTTCAGTCGCGCAGCGATCCCCTATTCGAGGCACCGGGATACCGACACACTGGCGATGGCGACAGCTCTGCAGCATCATGGTATCTACGCTTATCGTGTCGATACATTATCGCGGCTGGTACGGGCGCTACCCGCGGAGCTTGAAAAATGTGAGCAACTCGAGCAATTGCGGGCTTTAAGCATCGGGATTGAGATCCGGGTAGGGCGGCCTTCCGTTCGGCCGGGACCGGGGGTCGACACCGAACACGATCTGCAGGTCGCTGAGCAACTACTGACCGCCGGAACAGGAAATGAGTGACCGAAAGCAAAGTATTTTATTTGTCTGCATGGGCAACATCTGCCGGTCACCCACGGCGGAGGGCGTATTCCGCAAAGTGGTAGCCGATGCCGGGCTGAGCGATCTGTTCGAAATCGATTCCGCGGGTACCCACGCTTATCACACCAACGAACCGCCGGACCGCCGGGCCCGGGCGGCCGCTGAAAGCCGTGGTGTCGTTCTGGCGGATATTCGGGCTCGCCGGGTATTTGACGAGGATTTCGAGCGCTTCGATTTCATCCTGGCCATGGACGAAGACAATCTGCGACTGTTGCAAGAGCGCTCGCCCGAGGATCACCGTGCGAAAGTCCGCTTGTTTCTGGAATTTTCCGCGGCCACCACGGAGTCGGACGTACCGGATCCTTATTATGGCGGGACGGCAGGGTTCGAGCGGGTACTTGATCTGGTCGAGGCAGCCTCGAAGGCTCTACTGCAGAAGATCAGGAAACAATAATAGCCGGGCTACGGCATCAGCCGCTTGCCAGCTGCGTGTGCTGCTCAGGTAATGCGCCGGCCCGGTTGGCCGTCAGGAAATACAGGGTAGTGGCGAGTATGATCACGGGTCCCAGCGGCAGGCCGGCGAGCGCCAGCCTGGTGCTCACGACTGGCAGCAATGCCAGCAGCCATATGGCGATGTCGGCGTAGTGTGCGCTGTGGTGTCCCGGCGTAGACTCCGAAATCGCCTGGCGTTGCCGCAGATAAACCAGACATCCCAGTGCAATCAGTGCCCCAAGGTCATAGTTGAAGCCGTAGGGTACGATCAGAAACGTAAACGCCGCCAGCAAGTACAGCCTGGTCAGTTCATTGCCGGTTTTCAGGATGGCATAAACGAACAACAAGAGTAGCGGAATCGCCACAACTGCCTGCACCCATACGGCCGTATCCGCATTCAGGCCGAGCGACCTTGCCGCCATAAAAAATGTCGGCATCATGTAGACGAAGATTCCAGTGCCTGTGTTCATGACGTGAGACATATAAGGCACAGTCACTTCCAGGTAAGCAGTCCACGCGTCCGCACCGAAGGCCAGCGACGAAATACCGATCAAAGCCACGGAAAAAACCGACGCCGACACCAGTGTGCGCCAGTCTCGCTGTATGAAGAGGTATAGCGGAATCAGGGCGCCCAGTTGTGGCTTGATCGTCAGGCACGCCAACAAAAAACCGGCGAACAGGTAGCGGCCTTCCGCGCGGACTGCAAACGCCAGCAACATCAATCCCGAGGTCAGAAAACCGTTTTGCGCAGCCACGGTATTGGTGATGATCACTGGCAGCAACATGATCCAGAGCAAGCGTTCGTTGGCCAACCCGGTGCCTGCAATTTTTCGACAGGCAAAAACAAACAGCGCCAGCGTCGAGCCGAGGAAAGTGAGCAGCGCCATCTTGTATGGCAGGAAACTGAGCGGCCATACCAGCAACATGAAATGGGGTGGATACGACCAGCTATGCCAATTGTATTCAACACCGAAAAAGGCCTGCGCCGCGGGAAAGTAAATCTCGTGATACAGCACCGCGACCGGGCTACCGGCGGTTATGAGCTTGCCCGCGAACCAGTAGTTGGAAAAATCAAGATTGACGATTTGCGGATTGAGGCCGTGTGAGGCAAGGCCGAACACAAAGAACAGGGCCGGACGAAAAAGCAGTACCAGGCACACGATGAGATTAATCGTGAGTATGAAGACCAGCGTGCGCCCGAGAAATTTTCTTGCGGGAGCAGCATCAGCCTGCCTGATATCAGCGTGAATCATGAAGCACCGGTAATTTTTCCGTGACGACTGGCGGCAATCGTTGCAGCTTATTGGACCGACGATCGGAAAAACAGGCGAGCCGTCACACAATGGCGCGGCACGTCAAAACTGGCTAAGACGGATCGCGATTCTCGCCGGGGTTGTCAGACTCTCTCATCTCGTCGTGGGTCTCTGCCGGGCTGGCAGGTTCCCAGGGCAGGAGTCTGCCTGCCGGCTTTTCAGTCATTGCCGTAATCTGTTCCGGCATACTCGTTTTGTCGCCGTTGTTGTCCCCGGACGTGTCCGGCACGGATTCTTTCGGCACGGATTCTTTCGCTGGTTCCGCGACTGCCGCAGCCGGTTTCTTTGTGGATTTCTCCACTGGCTCGGCAGCGTCTGCGCCCGGCATTTCCTCTTGGTCGGCCGGTTTTTTGGCCACCGGTAGTTCCACTTGTGCCTCTTCGACGTCTATCGTTGCTGGCTCGGGTTTCGCCGCAGCCGGGCTCGGTGGGCGATCGTCAGCATTGCCGGCCACCGCGGGTTGCTCCGTGGCCGCGCCCGCCTTTGGCTCGATTTCGGCGCGTCTACTGGCACCTCTACTGGCACTATCATCAGTGACCGCCTGCTCGGACGTTACGAACGGCGCATCGTTAGCGACCGCCTTTTCGGTCACAATTTTGTCTTCCACTGGCTCGGCCTGCCGCCGCGTCGGTTTTTCCGTCTGCGGCTTTTCTGTCCCCGGAGAATTCTGAAGTTCGCCCGTCGCTTGTGAGCTGCTCTGTTCGCCGGCGCCGCTTTCCCCGTTTTCCGCACTGCGCCGACGACGCCTGCCGCCACGGCTCCGCCGGCTGTTGCCGCGGCGGCCTTCACTACTTGCCTTACTGTCGTCGCCGCTGCGTTTATCGTCGACCTGTGTATCACGAGTGCCGACCGCCTTCTTGCCGCTTTCACTGCGTTGCGGTTTCTTCTTTCGCACAACCTTGTCGGTCGCCGATTTCTTACTCTGCTTGCGTTGCCTGTCCGCGCTCTTGTTACGAGTGTCGCTGGACTGACGGGGCTCATTTCGTCGCCGGGCACGCTGGCCGCCGCGCCGCCGGCTGTCCGTTTTCCTCCGTACTTGTTCTTTCCCGCCGCGCTTTTTCCTGCGCTGCTTTTTTTCCGAAATGCCAAACATCGATAGCAGCCGGGCCCATAATCCGGGTCCCTTCTTTTTTCGTTGCCTGCGCGGCGGCGCCGGCGTCTTCGGTGTCACCGTGGCGATGGCAGCCGGTTCCGCAACCTTGCGATCCTGCATAGTTTGTGGAACTTCAAGCTCATCATCGATATCAGTCAGCGTGTAGCTGGTGCCGGTATTCTCCGGCAGTTCTACCTGGTCATCACGCACCCGGCGAATCTGGTAGTGCGGCGTTTCCAGTGCGGAATTTGCAACGAGGATGACCTGGGTATCATTCCGCGTTTCCAGGTTTTGCACCCAGCTGCGCTTTTCGTTTAACAGGTAGGTCGTAACTTCCACCGGTAACTGAGCGATGACTTTCGCGGTGCGTTCTTTGCGCGCTTCTTCGCCGATGTTGCGCAGGATAGCCAGTGCCAGCGATTCGACACTACGGATATTGCCGATGCCCGAGCAGCGCGGGCAGGTCAGATAGCTCGATTCGCCGAGGGATGGGCGCAGTCTTTGTCGCGACATCTCCAGCAGGCCGAATCGTGTGATCTTTCCTAATTGTACCCGTGCCCGGTCCTGGCGAACCGCTTCCCGCAGTCGATTTTCGACTTCGCGTTGGTTTTTTTGCGGTCCCATATCGATAAAGTCGATAACCACCAGCCCGCCCAGGTCGCGTAACCGCAGCTGCCGTCCGATTTCATCCGCGGCCTCGACATTGGTATTCAGCGCTGTCGCTTCGATATCGCCACCTTTGGTGGCACGTGCTGAATTGATATCGATCGATACGAGCGCTTCGGTGTGATCGATAACCAGGCTGCCGCCGGACGGCAGGGTAACCAAATGAGCGAATGCTGTCTCGATCTGCGATTCGATCTGGTAGCGGGTAAACAGCGGCACCGGGTCGGTATAGTGCTTGAGCTTGCGCACGTTGTGCGGCATGACCTGTTCGACGAACTCCAGCGCCTCCTTGTAGGTAGCCTCAGCGTCGATCAGAATTTCGCCGATTTCGTTGGTCAGATAGTCGCGCAAGGCGCGCACCACGGCATTGCTCTCGCGATAGATGAGAAACGGTGATGGTCGTTCGACCACCACCGTCTTGATCGCTTCCCAGACCGCCAGCAAATTTTCGAGATCCCAGGCCAGTTCTTCCGCGCTGCGGTCAATACCGGCAGTACGCAGGATCACACTCATGTTCGGCGGCACCTCGACTTCGCGCAACGATTTGCGTGCCAGATCGCGATCCTCGCCGACAATCCGCCGGGAAACACCACCGGAATGCGATTTGTTCGGCTTCAGAACAATGAAGCGCCCGGCCAGGCTGACATAGGTTGTCAGCGCGGCGCCCTTGTTGCCACGCTCTTCCTTGTCAATCTGAACGACAATGTCCTGGCCCTCTTTCAGGACCTCTTTGATATTCGGTTTGCTGCCCGGCTCTGGCTGGGTAACGAAATATTCGCTGGAAATTTCCTTGAGTGGCAGGAAGCCGTGCCGATCCGAGCCGTAATTGACAAATGCCGCCTCGAGGCTTGGCTCGATACGCGTTATCTGACCTTTGTAGATGTTGGCTTTTTTGCGTTCGGCAGCCGGTAATTCAATATTGAGATCGTACAGACGCTGGCCGTCGACCATCGCCATGCGCAACTCTTCTTCCTGAGTTGCATTGATTAACATTCTTTTCATGATGCCCTACTTGATCGTTATTTTCGGGCAGCAATGGAATCCGGCTGATACCGGCCAAGGCGGTGGTGCAGGGGGGCTCAACAAGAAAAACGCGACGCATGGCGCCGACGCTGCAGCTTGTAACATTCGAAAGGACATGATCGTTTGCGATCAAGTCCAGCATAAAACTGATCATTGATACCCTGCGGCTATGCCGCTCTGGCGCTAGCCGGATTGCCAGGCTTGCTGCCAATTGAAACCTCGCCTCGATATCTCCGAGGCCAGAAATGAGTACAATTTGCGCATACTCCGGAACTTGCCGGGGTTAAGCGAAAAATGGAACGTGCGGTGGGAAATTGCCTATGTACCGTCACGGATAGATAATATAACACAGCATTGCGCATCGGCAATGTTATTTAAGTCATTGACCCCACTAAAAAATAGTCTCCCAGCATGCATTCCGGCCCCGACTTCCCAGAAAATACGCGGCAAACCAAGGTCCGCAAGGTGCGCATCGATGCTGAGCTGGCCGGCCAGAGAATCGACAATTTCCTGCGCCGGGAGCTGCCGGGTGTGCCGAAGGGGCGGCTGTATCGGATCTTGCGACGCGGCGAAGTGCGGGTAAACGGCGGCAGGGTGCGGGCCGAATACAAGCTCAAGGTCGGAGACGAGGTGCGGGTGCCGCCCGCCAGGGTATCGACGGGCGCTGCGCCGCCGCCGCAGTCAGCAGCCGCAAGTCTTGCCGAGCGAATCCTGTATGAAGACAAGAAGCTTCTGGTGATCGACAAGCCAGCCGGCACGGCCGTACACGGCGGCAGCGGTGTCAGCCACGGGGTTATCGAGTTATTGCGTGCCGCTCGACCGGAATTGCGCGATCTGTCACTGGTACATCGGCTGGACCGTGAAACCTCCGGGTGTCTGGTTCTGGCGAAGCGACGCAGCGCATTGCGTGAGCTGCATGAAAGATTTCGGGCAGGGAAGGTCGAAAAAAACTACCTGGCGCTGGTCGTGGGCGACTGGCAATTGGGCGAGCAGCTGATCGAGGCACCATTGCTGGTCCGACATCGCAAGAATGGCGAACGGCATGTGGTTGTCAGTGGCGCCGGAAAGCCGGCACAAACCAGAATTCGGCTGTCGCGTACCTTCGGCAAATTCAGTTTGTTGCAATGTCAGCCGCTCACCGGGCGCACCCACCAGATTCGCGTTCACGCACTCAGCGTCGGACATCCGATTGCTGCCGACGAACGCTATGGCGAACCGGATATCAATCAGGGTTTACGGAAAGCCGGATTGCGCCGATTGTTCCTGCACGCTCAGTCGATCGCTTTTCCCGACGAGAATGGCAATGAATTGCATTTCACTTCACCGCTCGCGCCGGATCTGGAGACATTCCTGAGAAAGGGTATCGCGCATTACGGCAGAAGATAGCCGAGTTCCTGCAGCGTGGTTGCGAGCCAGATCATCGGTAGTCCGATCAGAGCCGTCGGATCATCGGTGCTGACACCACGGAACAACACGAATCCTGCGCCCTCGATCCTGAAGCTGCCGGCACAGTCGTATGGCCGGTCATGGCGCAGATATGCGTCGGCCAGTCGTCGGTCGAACTGCCGAAACCGGACTGTTGTGCGGTCCACGTGTTCATAGCGGCGCCTTGACAGTGGATCGAGTATGCAGGCCGCGGTCAGGAATGTTACCGACTGACCCGCTGCCGCCAGCAATTGCTCGAGCGCGGTCTGATGGTCCCCGGGTTTGCCCAGCACCCGCTGGCCGAGAACCGCGAGCTGGTCCGCGCCGATGATCAGTGCCTCGCGACGCTTGACAGACACCGCCTCTGCCTTTTTGCGGGCAAGCAGGGCCACCAGCTGTTGCGGATCGCTGCCGCACTCGGCGGTCTCGTCCACCCCCGGTGTCACCATCTGGTAGTCGTCGAGAAACCGCTCGAGCAGTCCCTGTCGATACGGCGACGAGGAGGCCAGAATGATCGCTGGGGCGGTCGAGTTTTGCATTTGGAATCAAACTGTTGTGCTTTTTCCGGCCAGTCTAAAGCTTTGTTGGCGCGGATGCCGGATTTTCGCCGTTCAGGGTACTTTGACAGAACCGCCATTCGCCCGTAATATGCGCCCGCCATGGGCCATCCACTGCTAGATTGCGGGTCGCCGCGTGATCTGGCCGATCTCAGGCAAGTTATTGAAACTAAAGAAGAACTTGATATTTTCGAGCAACTGGCCGGGATCGTAACGGCCGATCTGGCGTCGCTCGAGGCGGCCAAAAGGCCGCAGAATTGGCGGCAGCTGCCGGTTGATATTAGACTCGGCTTCGGCTGGGCCGATGTCCAGCGGCAATTCCCAGCGCTGGAAGGTCATGTATCCGCAACGATCGTGGCCGTCTGTCAGCGCTGCCTGGGGCCCTTCGAGCTACCACTCGATGTGCGCCTGAAATTGCGCTTTATGCAGACTGATGCGGTGGCCGTGCAACAGGAGGGGTTTGACGACTGGGAACTGGACGAGGAGATGTTGCGACCACTGGACATCATTGAAGAAGCGCTGATCATGGCGCTGCCGCTGGCGGCGATGCATGAGGCAAGCGAACGATGTGGTGCGCTGCAAGAGCCGGCTGCGCCCGGAGATGCAGAAAAACTTCGGCCATTTGCTGAACTCCGCTCGAAGATGAACGATACGAACTGAATTCATGGCAGCCTGGGCAGAGTCAGGCTGATACTGTCAGACAAAATTAATGGTGATGCGCTGGTGTCATCGTTTTATGGAGATAAAAATGGCTGTTCAAAAAAGTCGTAGGACACCTTCGCGACGCGGCATGCGGCGTTCACACGACAAACTCAGCGGACCTGCAGTATCCGTTGACCCGACCTCGGGAGAAACACACCTGCGTCACCGCGTAACGCCGGATGGCTTCTATCGCGGCAAGCAGGTCGTGGTCCAGCCCGCAGCAGACGACGAAGAGTAAATCCCCCAGTTCCCCGCCAGATTCCGTGGGATCAGACGCAATAATTTCTCTTGATGCAATGAGCGGCGATCTCGGCGCCGAGGTCGTTGTGCAGGCTGCTCATGCGTCGCTGGAAAAACACCCGAACCTGAAAATGATACTGGTCGGTGACCGGTCTGAGCTTGGCGACCTGGTAACGCGCATTGTCGGTGACGACAGCCGGGTCTCTATTCGCCATTCGACAGAGATCGTTCACATGTCGGAGGCGCCGGCAGACGCGCTGCGTAAGAAAAAAGATTCGTCGATGCGCGTGGCCGTCAATATCGTCAAAGAGGGGCTGGCACAGGCCTGCGTCAGTGCCGGTAATACCGGGGCGCTGATGGCAACCGCCAAGTTCGTGCTGAAAATGCTGCCCGGCATCGACCGGCCGGCCATAATCGCCGAACTGCCGTCGCTGGGAGGCACCGTACATATGCTGGATCTGGGTGCCAATACCTCGGCTGATGTGACGCAATTGTTTCAATTCGCGGTCATGGGCTCGATCGTGACTGGTGACATCAGGCATATGCAACGGCCGCGCGTTGCACTGCTGAATATTGGCGTCGAAGATACCAAGGGTCACGATACGGTTCGCGATGCCGCATCCCTGTTGATTGAAAGCGGACTCAACTACGTCGGCTTCATCGAAGGCAACGAAATTTTTTCCGGAAAGGCGGACGTGGTAGTGACCGACGGTTTCACCGGCAATGTGGCGCTGAAAACGATGGAGGGAACTGCCGGGCTGGCGGCCGAATACATTCGGCGTGCTTTCACAAGAAACCTTTTCGCCCGCCTGCAGTCACTCCTGGCCATGCCGGTGCTGAAAAGCCTTGCAGTCGAAATGGACTCGCGCAAGTATAACGGTGCTTCTCTGGTGGGCCTTAATGGTATTGTGATAAAAAGCCACGGTAGTGCGGACTCCTATGCGTTTCAGCATGCGATCGATACTGCACTGGTAGAAGTAAGAAACCAGGTGCCGCTACAAATCGGTAATTTATTGCAACAGGAAGCCGCATGATCTACTCAAGAATCGCAGGGACCGGCCGCTATCTGCCGGAGCGTATCCTGACAAATGCGGATCTGGAAAAAATGGTCGATACCAGTGACGAGTGGATCCGTACTCGTACCGGTGTCGAAAGAAGGCATGTTGCGGCCGAGGATCAGACGACATCTGATCTGTGCGTTGAGGCTACGAAAGTCGCCATGGAAGCGGCAGAAATTACACCAGACGATATCGATCTGATTATCGTCGGCACGACCTCGCCCGATCTTATCTTCCCGAATATTGCAACTTTGATACAGCGGCGGCTTGATATTCATGGCTGCCCGGCCTTCAGCATCGAGGCTGCCTGCACCGGGTTTATTTATGCACTGACCACGGCAGACAAGTTTATTCGGGCCGGTGAATCGAAATGCGCGCTCGTGATCGGTGCGGAAATAATCACCAAGCTGGTCGACTGGAAAGACCGTAGCACCTGCGTATTATTTGGTGACGGCGCCGGCGCCGTCATTGTCAAGCCGTCAGAACAACAGGGCATCATTTCCTGCCACCTTGGTGCCGATGGAAAATACAAGGACCTGCTGTATTACCCGGTAGGTGCATCCAAGGACCTGCACAAGGCCGGGCGCGGTGATTCCAAAATCATCATGAGCGGCAATGAAGTATTCAAAGTTGCGGTAAGAACGCTTGGCGGCGTTGCGGAACAGGCAATGGCCGCGAATGGTATCGACAAAAACGACCTCGATTGGTTGATACCGCATCAGGCGAATCTGCGCATTATTCAGGCAACCGCGAAACGACTGAATTTGCCAATGGAAAAGGTCATCGTGACGGTGCAGGATCACGGCAACACGTCAGCCGCTTCTGTGCCCATGGCACTGGACGTTGGTATTCGCGATGGCAGAGTGCAGCGCGGCCAGTTGGTGCTGATGGAAGCGTTCGGTGGTGGATTTACGTGGGGCTCTGTCCTGATGCGGTTCTAAAAAGGGGACAGTCCCCATTCAAAAAGGGGACAGTCCCCTGATGGCGCCCTGATGGCGAACTACCACAATGCCGATTTCTTTTGTAACCGTTTGTCGCTTTTGCGGCGTCGCTTCATTCTCTGGTGCAGCTGCTGTCGCTTGCGATCGATGCGGTCGCGGCGCACGGCCGGTTCCTGTCCGTTTTTGAAGCGTTTGTCGTAACTGTCTCTGAAATCACAAAAATCGTCGTAAGCCTCGCGCACGTGCTGTAATTCGCGCACCACCAGTTCGATAATGATGACGTCATCCAGATAGCCGATGACAGGAATGTGATCCGGCAAAATGTCTTCGGGATCCGCGAAATAGACGAACGTTGCCAGTAACCTTTCGCGTTCTTCATTAGGAAGCTTCCATTCATCGTCCTGCAACATCCTGATCAGCGATTCGAGCTGTGGAATGCGTTTGGCGACAAAATCCGGCAACGGTTCTTCATCCTTGATTTCGGCCAGGACATCCCCTATCGCCTCGATTATTTCGGAGTCTTCCGCATCGCGCACAGCGTACCGCGACTTTTTCAGGGCATCCCGGAAAAATCGCAAGTCCCTATCGCTCAATTCGATGGAGAATCTCATACCCATGGTGCTTGTTCCGCGTACATCGAGTGGTGACAGGCTACCGGCCGTCGCAGGGTCGGTCAATGCGGAGATTCCGATCGCTACGGCAGTCGCAATACAGGAGACCCGTTCGGCAGACATCTGTAAAATGGTCAGTCACGGTAGAGGATTATCCGCAGTATCGACTTCCCGAACTACAGGCGCCGGCTGATAATGCAAGCAAAACTGATCATTGGTAACAAAAACTATTCATCCTGGTCGCTCAGGTCCTGGCTGTTGCTGGCCGAGGCCGGTATCGATTTCCAGGAGCATCGATTGGCGCTGGATACAGAGGACTTTGCGGCGCAAATTGCGCAGTATTCTCCGGCGGCCTGCGTGCCCGTCTTGATTCTCGAAGACCGACCTGTCTGGGACACGCTGGCGATTGCCGAGACCGTGGCCGAACGCTGGCCGGACAAGGTTTTATGGCCGCAGGATCCTACAGCACGGGCGCATGCCCGCTCTATCAGCGCCGAAATGCATTCAGGTTTTGCGGCATTGCGTGAAGCAATGCCTATGAATTGTCGGGCAATGGGGCGTAGAGTGGCGCTTCCCGATGCGCTGATCGCGGATATCGACCGGGTTTTCGAAATCTGGGCCGACTGCCAGCGTCGCTATCAGTCGGACGGCGACTGGTTGTTCGGGAATTTCAGCGTGGCCGATGCCATGTATGCGCCGGTCGTATTGCGCTTCCGGACCTACGGCATCAATCTGCCACAATCAGCCAGCGTCTATCCCGGGCGCCTGCTGGAAAGTACGGCGATGCAGGATTGGCTGGCTGCATCTGAGTCGGAAACGGAAGTACTGGAAAGAGACGAGACAGGACAATGAACGCATTGCTGCACCTGCAGCGCTTGATTATCGTGGCCCTGCTGCCCGTTACGGTGGCGGCGGAAGTGTACGAATTGCCGCCGGCAGGCAACGACCTTATCGGTGCCGTGACCATGGTTCGCGCGCGTGCCGACGACACCCTGCTTGATATCGCCCGCAGACACGGCCTTGGCTATGAAGATATTGTGCGCGCCAATCCGGAGGTCGATACCTGGTTGCCGGGTGCCGGCACCGAAGTCGTTTTACCGACGAGATTCGTGTTGCCTCCCGGTCCACGGCGCGGTGTGGTTCTGAATCTCGCCGAATACCGCATGTACTATTTCCCCGAACCAAAGGAAGGCCAACCGATGCTGGTCATGACCTATCCGATGAGCATCGGCCGCATGGACTGGGAAACTCCGCTTGGTGATACCCGGGTGATTTCCAAGGTGACCAACCCGAGCTGGTATCCGCCGGCATCGGTCCGTGCGGAACATGCCGCGGAGGGCGATCCGCTACCGCGCATCGTGCCGCCGGGCCCGAAAAATCCGCTGGGCGCTTATGCGATGCGCCTGGAACTCCCCGGCTACCTGATTCACAGCACCAATCGTCCGGCTGGTGTCGGTATGCGGGTCAGCCATGGCTGTATTCGCATGTATCCGGAAGATATCGGCTTCATGTTTGGCCAGGTCAGTGTCAATACACCGGTGAGAATCATCAATGAACCGCTGAAGATCGGCTGGGATGGCGATGAACTGGTGCTGGAAGTGCACCGGTCCCTGGAGGTCTCTGCTGTTGTGGCGGAGGATTCTACGCCGGCAACGGACGCGGTGTCGGTGGACGCCGAGAGTCAGGAACCGGAAGCACCGCGCGACGAGCTGACATCGCTGACCGAAAAGTTTGTCGCGGCGACCAATGAGCGTCCGGCCCGGCTCGACTGGGATACGGCAGAGATACTGCTTGCGCGTGCTGACGGCATCCCGGTGGTGGTTGGCCGCGGTATAAAAAACGCCGCGACAAGCGCGGCGTTTGAATAAATCCCCGTAGTCTTACGCTACTTTGACATGCTTTTCTGGAACATTTTCTCCATGCGGTCACGGTTGGCATCGCAGCAAGCCTGAGCTTCAGTCGCTGCGGACAACGCCTGATCTGCGGTGCTCTGAGCGCTACGAGCAGCCTGTGCTGCGCTGTCGGCCGAAGCACGAGCAGCTTCAGCAGCAGATTTAGCTGCTGCCGCATCTCTTGCTGCGGCATCCGCAGTTGCCTGTGCTGCGTCGATCGCATCGGTGCTGGCGCAACCAGAGGCCAGACCGAGGATGAGCACAGCCGCGCTCACTTTTAATACATTCTTAATCATCATCCAATTTTCCTCTGTTGGAATAAAACTGCACGCGCATTATTTCCTAATATGCTGTCGGCTTCAATGAAAACACTGATTTTATTCGGTTATTGTCGGCCGATAGAGACATGGCCGGATCGTGCCGATTCAATTTTCTGATCGCGCCTCGGGAGGCGCTCCTACGGTGCATCTTCTGGCACCGTTTTGCAGGAGCGGGCCCGCGGGCCCACGATGCCAGGTCGAATATCCTGAGGCAGGCATTTACAAACAGGATTAACTGTATATAATCCCAGTGACTGGATATTTATACAGGACCCTACAATGGCCCAACTGACCCCCCGGCAATCTCAAATTCTCGCTATGATTCAGGAGTTTATCGCTGATTCCGGCATGCCGCCCACACGTGCGGAGATTGCCAGGGAGCTGGGCTTCAGGTCCGCCAATGCCGCCGAAGAACATTTGCGGGCTCTGCAGCGTAAGGGCGTACTCGAACTCGTTCCCGGTACCTCAAGGGGAATCCAGCTCAAGGACTCGCTGCGTGAGCAATTGGGCTTACCACTGGTTGGCAGAGTTGCGGCCGGTAGTCCGATCCTTGCGGAAGAACATATCGAGACCCATTACAAGATCGATCCGGCGCTTTTCAAGCCGAAACCTCATTATCTTCTCCGTGTTGAGGGTATGAGTATGAAGAACGTCGGCATACTGCATGGCGATCTGGTCGCTGTACACCGGACACCCGAGGTTCGCAATCGCCAGATCATTGTTGCCAGGGTGGAAGACGAGGTCACCGTCAAACGTTATCGGCAGGATGGCTCGGTGGTCTGGTTATTACCCGAGAACGAAGAGTTCGAACCGATCCAGGTCGATCTGAACAAGCAGACAATGGTTATCGAAGGGGTCGTCGTCGGTGTGATTCGCGACGGTTTGCCTCTCCACTAGAAAGTTGTTGTCCGGGTCAGGCAGACGGTGGATGAGTCACTCGAGAAATTGCTGCAGAATCCGCGGGTCTGGCGGGGTAGCAGCCAGGGAAAGGGGCGGCAGGGTCTGGCCAGTGGCTATCCCAAACTCGATCGTCATTTGCCTGGCGGCGGCTGGCCGCCACACGCCTTGACCGAAATTCTGCTGGAGTACTATGGCACGGGGGAACTCAAGCTCCTGATGCCAGCACTGGCTCGCCTGAGTCAGTCAGAGGACGGTGCTACAGAGGCCGGCTGGATCACCTGGGTTGCACCGCCTTTCGAACCTTATCCGCCGGCACTGCTGCAGTGGGGAATGAATCTTTCCCGGGTACTTATCGTACGGCCAAAAGAGGCAACCGAGGCTTTGTGGGCAGCGGAACAGGCTTTGTGCTCGGGTAACTGTGCTGCGGTGCTGTTGTGGTCGGCAGCACTGAATGATGCGGCAAGCCGGCGGTTACAACTCGCGGCGGAAAAGGGCCGGAGTTGGGCCATTGCGTTTCGCTCACTCAAGGCACTGTCTCAGCCATCGGCTGCGGCTTTACGCATCCGGGTCAGCGCCGGCGAGCGGGGTACGGATCTTGGCATCCTGAAGAGTCGCGGCGGCCGGCCCGCCGTGGTGCGGGATTATGCGGGATAGGTTGCGCTTATGTCCTCGCCTGAGAAATCGCCCGCTCATCTGCGGGAAACCAGCCCAACTCCCCCCACAGTAAAGAGCCGCAAGAGAAAGACGGCTGTCGCACAGCAGTCGCTGCCCTTACAACTGCCACGGGAAAGCATGAGGCAACCGGTACAGGCGACGCCGGTAAGCCGTTTGTGGCTTTGCATCTATTTGCCGCACTTGCCACTGGAGGCTCTGGATGATGAAGCTATGTCGGTGCCTTGTGCGGTGTTCGAAGAGCAGCAGGGTATAAGAAAAGTATTGTTGGCAAACAGAGCAGCAGCGGCTGCCGGTATTGATTCGGGTCTGTCCGCCAATGCCGCGTTGGCGCTGCTGCCGGAACTATCGCTCGCGGAACGGGATACGGCCAGGGAAGAGCAGGCTCTGCAGACGTTGGCTGGCTGGGCGGAACGCTTTACCTCATTTGTCAGCATCGAGCAGCCGGCGGTATTGCTGCTGGAACTTGGCGGCAGTTTGCGGCTGTTTGGTGGCCTTCAGGATCTGCGGCAGAAAATTGCGGCGGGCCTTGAAATGCAGGGTTTTGCCGCAGCCATGGCAATTGCACCTACGCCGCTGGCTACCGTCTGGCTGGCAAAAGCCGGCCGCAGGGTTTGTATCCTGGATAAGGCAAATCTGACCGGTGCTTTGAGCCGCCTGCCCATACACTGCCTCGGTTGGCCGGAATCCGTTTGTGAGTCCCTGCACGGCATGGGTATTTCCTGTGTCGGTGATTGCCTGCGTTTACCGCGGCAAGGGTTTGCCAGGCGCTTTGGCGCGGGGAAATTGCTGCAACTGGATCGGGCACTGGGCCGCCTGCCGGATCCCCGGCAAAGTTTCCGGCTCCCTGAACGATTTTCCGCCGAATATGAATTATCCGAAGAACAAACCGACAGCGACCTGATACTGAGTGTCTGCAGGGAACTGTTGCTAAAGCTTGAACATTTTTTGCTCACCCGGCAGCTGGCGGTGCAACGTATACGATTCAGTTTTTTTCATTTGCAGGTGCCTGCAACCCATCTGACGCTCGGTTGCATGCAGCTTGATGGCACAGTTGAGCACTGGTTTGAGTTACTGAAGATAAGGTTTGAACAGCTGGTTTTAGCAGCACCGGTGATCGCAGCCCGCCTGCGCGGCGGGCAGAGCCAGCCATTCTCGGCTGAAACAGAAGCGCTGCCTTTCCAAAAGTCCGACCGGCAAGGGCAAACTACTCCCATGGCGCATCTCGTGGAGCGTTTGAGCGCCAGGATCGGGAATGAATGGGTGCATGGGGTCATGACGGTTGCCGAGCATCGTCCGCAGTATGCCTGGTATCCACATCATCCGATCGGCCCGCAGTCACCTGGCGAGGCACCGCAGTTGCTTGCTGAGCTTCGGCGAAGC
>Ga0255058_10000871_pt1 | contig 17307 bp, 12 predicted proteins | sample Cases_109_9_MG_FD_188637 | JGI IMG/M metagenome (GOLD analysis project Ga0255058, IMG submission 188637) | Seawater microbial communities from Amundsen Gulf, Northwest Territories, Canada - Cases_109_9 | ecosystem: Environmental > Aquatic > Marine > Gulf | place: Canada: Northwest Territories... | reverse complement strand
AGTCACGGAAGCGGATCTTCGCCGAGGCACCGGGAAGGCTCTCGGCCACGATGTCCCGCATGCGTGTCTTGGCGCTATCCAGCTGCGCGAACGACAGGGTCCGCAGGTCGCCCGCCACCGTTACCGTCTGCGGGATGACGTTCATCTTCCCGAACGCCTCGCCCCGATCGTGTTCGGCATCGTAGGTCACGCTGGTTCCGCCGAGAATGACTCCCGCTCCGAAGGTCAGGTACCGCTCGCCACGCAGGTCCTCGTAGAACCGATTCAGTATCCGCGCCGCCTCGAAGATCGCGCCGGCGCCGTACTTCTCGCTGAAGATCACCGAGGAGTGCCCACGCGTGGCGGTCACATCGAGGGTCCAGCCCGTGAAGCCGCGCCGGGCCACGGTGGCCGAATTCAGACCCCCGACTCCGCCCTCAAACCCGAGTGACGCATCGCTCCGACGCGCCGCCCCGTACAGGTCGGCACGCGAGACGGACAGCGGATCGCCCGTGGCCTCCTCGTCTCCCAGCAGAGCTACAATGATTCTCGCGTCGTCCAGGGCCTCCGCATCCGCCAGCGCCTTGAGCGCATACAGGATGACGACGTTCCCGCCCTTCATGTCGGCCACACCCGGTCCCCGGGCCTGCCCGTCCTCGAGCATCTCGAAGACCTGGAACGGACTGTCTTCCTCGTACACGGTGTCGAGGTGCCCGATGAGAAGGACCCTTTTGCCCGAGCCTCCGTCCCTCTCGCCGAACAGGTGGCCGGCTCGATTGACCGACTCGGGCATCTCGATCCAACGAGTCTCGAACCCCAGCGCCTGCAGCTCCCGCTCGAACACCTGCCCCACTTCACGGACACCCGCGGGGTTCATGGTGCCGCTGTTGATGTTGACGATCTGCTCGAGGAATTCGATCGCTTCAGACGACCTGCCATCCACCGCGTCCACGATTTGCATGGCCAACGGGGCCGCTACCACGGCCTCCAGGTCCAGCGGCATGGCCTCCGTGCCGACTTCCGTCAGGATCGGGACCTCGGATCCACCCGGCGGGGCGGTCGCGCAGCCGACGGTCCACAACATCGCCAGGGCCAACAGCGCTCCCCACCGGCCGGCTGTCCATCTATCTCGCCACACGTGCTCTCCTCCGCGATCAGTGGTCCGAACTTGCCTCACTCGTCCCGCCGCCCCATCGTTGATCCGAACAAACACCGAACATAGCACCTCGTACCCGAGTCCAGGATTCCCGCCCGACATGAGCCGGCGCAAGAGCCCCGTACCCGAGTGGATACCCCGCGACCTGCCGTCGGCTCCCGGCGTGTATCAGTTCGAGGACGCACTCGGCACCCCCATCTACGTCGGGAAGAGCGTCAACCTCAAGCGCCGCGTGCGTGGCTACTTCTACGGCGGTGGCCCCGCGGACGAGCGGATGGCCCTCATGGTACGGCTCGCGCGTGGTGTCAATGTCCGTCCGGCAGGCACGGATCTGGAAGCGAAGCTCGAGGAAGCGGACCGAATCGAGCGCTACCGGCCGGCGTTCAACCGGGCACTCAAGAACCGGTCGAAGGGATGGTACATCGAGGTGGACTGGGGAGTCCCGTTCCCGCGGCTCAGGGTGATCAGCCGGCCGCGCCGCCCGAGGGCCAGACTCTTCGGTCCGTACCGGGGTCGTCGGCAGCCGACGGAGGCCGCTCAGCTCATCGAGAAGATCCTCCGCCTTCGCAGCTGCGCCGGAGCGATCCGACCCGACCCGGAGGCCTCTCCGTGCCTGCAGCACGGCATCGATCAGTGCACGGCTCCATGCGTCGGCCTAGTCGGAATCGACGTGTACCGCGCCCAGGTGCGAGAGGCCGTCCGCCTCCTGGAGGATCCCGCCTACCTGCGAGCCGTGTACGACCGGTTTGCCGGCCGGCGCGACCGCGCGGCGGCGGCTGGCCAGGGCGATGAGGCCATCTCGTGGCAGCGCCGGCTCGGTTGGCTGGAAGAGCTGGACAGCTACTACCACGCTCTCGAGCGGCCATGGGTCGATCGTTCCTGGCTGATCGTTTTGCCGGGCGCCGCGGATAGCGACCGGGTAATCATCCCCGTCGCCCGGGGGAGAGTGCTCGAGCGGCGAACCGTGTCGTGGCGAAACGCCGGGTGGGCCACCGTCGTCGAGGATGCCTGCTACGCGGTTCGGTTGCGGGAGCTGCAGGCCGAGTCGGTCTTTCAACCGGTTGACCTGACGCCGAGTCTCATCGTAACGAAGTGGCTGGAGGAGGGGGCGCCGGGCGGGCGGGCGTTCGACCTGGACGAACTCGCAGCCGGGCAGGTCGTGCGGGAGCTGGAAACACTGGAAGCGGAAACCGGACCGGAGCCCGACCCCTTCACGATGAAGGAGCCCGCTCCGATCCAGTGTGTCGCCTGAATCGGCCGGGTCAGGAAATCAGTTGTCCCCGTCCGTCTCCGGGGTCTCCGGGACAGCGTCGCCGTCAGAGTCAGCGTCGTGCCGGTACTGCTTGCCTTCGCCCTTCATGTGGCCTTTCTTACCCTCAGCGCCGTGCATCTTGCAGCCCATGGCGTGCTCGCCCTCGCCCATCTCACCAGACATGCACTTGCAGTCCGCCATGCACTCGCAGTCCGCCATCATGTCCTTGTGTGTCTCCATCATCTCGGCGTGGGCCTCGTCGCCCTCCATGCCCTCGTGGCCTTCACCGTCGGCGTGGGCCGCCATCATCTTCTCGTGCATGTCCTGCATGCACTCGCACTGACAGCCCTCGCCCTCGGCCATCATCCCGGCGTGGCCTGCCATCATCTCCGCGTGCTGCGCGGCGGCTTCCTCCCCGGCGGCGGCGGCTTCCTGCGCGACGGCGGGAGTCGCGAACAGAGCGACGAATGCAACGGCACTAATAGCGAACGAAAATCGCGTCTTCATGTGGTCTTTCTCCTGGCGTGACAGCCTCGGTCCAACCGACCGTGCGATGAGCACGGATTCCGGATCAGCGGAGAAGATCGGGCCCGGGGCGCCCCAGCGCTAGAGCGTCTCTTCCCGGGTTCGTTCCGGATGGTCGGGAGCTCCGTCGATCTCCACCGGAAGCAGCGAACTCACGATGCCTCCGCGCGTCTCCCACGCATCGAATTCCTCGGCCATCTCGAGACCCCATCGCTTGCCGATGCCGCGAAGCCGTCCTTCCAGCCACTCCGGGTCGGGAAACTCCATCTCACGCTGGTAGTGCAAAGCAAGCTCGCGGATCTTGTCCCGGTACGGGGTCGCGTCGATCGCAACCGCCGGAAACCGGGAATGCTTATCGCGGTAGGTGAACACGGGAGCCGGCTGCCTGTGAGTCGGAATCGGCTCGACGCAGCGCTTGATGCGGGCCATGGTGATCGCGTCGCGGACGATCTTACCCGTAGCCTGGTGATCCGGGTGCCGGAGCCCTCGCCGCCACGCGTCGCCCCACGTGAGAACCGCGTCGGGCCGGACCTCCGCGATGACGCGCGCGACACGGGCCGCGGCCTCGGGAGTGGCGTGAACGCCTGTATCGGGAAAGTCGAGGAACCTTGTCTCCACGCCGAGGATCTCGCCGGCGATCCTGCCGTGCTCCGTACGGCGCCGGATGATGTCCTCGGTAGGGATGGGACCCAGCGCTTCCGTCATCTCGCCGCGTGTGAGCCACAGGAGCACGACCCTGTCGCCGCGCTCGATCTGGGCCTGCATGGTGGCGACCATGCCCACCTCGTCATCGGGGTGGGCAAGGGCCACAAGGAGAGTCTGCGGGGCTTGGTTCTGTCCCGGTTCCGTCACTCCGCTACGTCCGCCGCACGATCAGCGGAAGAAGGTCAGCCGTACGCCAGCCGTCACCGGGATAAGCCAGGTGTGGTCGAACGTATCGGGGAGCGGGAAGACGCTCGTGTCCCCGGACTTGACGAGCGTCAGGTAGGTGGTGCCGTTCACGAAGAGGTTGATCCACGGCCTCAACTGGTAGCCGATCTTCATCCCGCCCTGGAAAGCGAAGTACGTGTGGTCGAACTCGTTTGCCGGGTGGCCCGGAGAAAACGTGTCGTCCACCTTCATGTTCATCGCCCCGGCACCGATATTGAGCATGAACGTGATGGCGTAACTTTGTAACCTGGGACCGTTGAAGTTCACCTCGATGCTGCCGCCGTAGAACATGTGGTCCAGAGGCGGGGACAGGAGGAAGCCGAAGTCGTCGGCACCGTCGTCCAGTAGCATGTAGTCGAAGTCGGCCCGCAGCGCCCAGTTCGGGTGGAAGTTCCACAACAGGCTGGCGCCAGCCGTCCCCCCGACATCGGTGATGTCGGCCAGCTCGCCCGCGGGAATGGCTACGCCTCCCCGCAGATCGACCGAGAGCTTGCCCGTCGCGGGCTGCGTCAGCCCAGCAGTGGGGACGGCGAACATGGCGAGGACTGCTAGAAGCACACCGTACTTCGTGGCGTTATGCAACGTTTCCTCCTTCGTTGGCAGGCCGCAAACAGCCGCCTTCCGAACCGCGACGTGCGCCGAATTGACGCATGTTTCCGCCACGTTCGGCGTGATCAGAACCGGGATTGAACCACCCCTTCTTGTGCAGGAACCTTGCCATGACACGGCCGGCTCTGCGCAACCATCATTCGTCGCCGGGGACCCCCTCCCCCGTCACCCGCTTGACCAGCGTTCCGGCCGGGATCACGTGGCCGGCGTCCCAGCCGTTGATGAGACGAATCGTATCCAGGCTGACCGTCGAAGGATAGCGCTGGAAGAAGCGCTCCGCGGTCATCTCGGTCTCCACGCGCACGAGCTCGATGCGCTTCGGCTCGAGGTTGATCCAGCGTTCCTCGTTCATTGGGGCGAAGCTCTCGAGCGCCTGCTCGAATGTCACGGCGTACGTACCCATCCGCGAGGTCGACGTATATCCCATGAATCGGAACACCAGGTCGCTGTGCCGTACGAACAGGACCTGCCCGTCCAGCGTCCCCTGCTGCCCTGTGACCCGGAAGGTGCCCTGCACCGCCGGCAAGCCGTTCACCGTTCGGCTGCGCGAGCCGAGACGTTCTATCCCCTGCTGATCGAAGAAAGCGTCGGCCGCCTGCTCGGGCGTGTCTCCCTCACCCAGAGTGACCTGCATCACGGCATCCCTCTCCGGCGACTGAGCGAGAACGGACGTGGGTGCGTTCCGGGTCGTCCAGCCTTCCGGGAACCTGAACTGCAGGCGAAATTCCGGGTGAACGAATCGCCCCTCGACAAAAAAGCCCTGGTCGGGGTCGTTGCCGAACATAATTCCCTCGATGCGGCGCAAGTACTCGTCGCGCCGCACGATACCGCCGTCCACCTGAGACGAGGCAACTCGCTGCTCGGCGGCGAGCACCCGGTTGCCGGGATCGGGATGCGTGGACTGCCACTCGGGAATCGATCCGCCGGACGTGTCCCGCTGGCGCTCGAGGATCCTGAACATGTCGACCGCGCCCTGGGGGTCGTACCCCAATCGCATCATGTACCGGAATCCGAGCTCGTCGGACTGGCTTTCGTCGTCGCGCCCGAATTTGAGGAACAGCATGCCCAGCCCACCGCCGAGCGCGTCGCCGAACGGCCGCAGCTCCGGCACCAGCACAGTGGACGCCACGAGGCCGATCTGCATCAGCTGCGCGCGAGTAATCTGCTCCACGCTGTGCCTGGCCGTGATGTGCCCGATCTCGTGCCCGAGCACGGAGGCCATCTCCGCCTCGCTATTGAAGTGGGCCATGATGCCCCGGGCCAGATACACGGGTCCGCCGGGGAGAGCGAAGGCATTGATGACCGGGTCGTCCACAATCTTGAACGTCCAGGGCAGCTCCGGGCGCTCGGCCACCCCCGCCAGAGCCTGTCCCACGGAGTCGACGTACGCCTGCAGCTCGGGATCGTCGTACAGGCCCATGGTGGCATCGACTTCAGCCATGGCCTGCTGTCCCATCTCGATCTCCTGGCCCTCGCTCACGAGCGAGAACATGCGTCCGCCCGTTGCCGGGTTGACGGCACACGCACCGAGGGAGACGAGACAGGTGGCGAGGACGAGGCGCGGATAACGGAGATGTCTCAGGTGGCTGCTCATTCTGCTTCCGCTGGTGTGTGGTGCTGACGTTCCCCAAGCTCGTGTCCCCGATGACACTTCCCGAGCCAAGCCTTCGAAACAAGATAGGCAATCGTCGCGGTCACACCACGCCTGAGGCTCGGTGGTACCTGAGCGTGCTCGCGAAACTTTGCGGCACCCCGCGCGTTCCGGTAGCATGCGAAGGACTCCGGACGCGATCAGCTTGGCCGCCACGGACAGGAGATGAATCCATGAGTCACCCGACCGCGAACCGCCCGGAGCGGGTGGCCCGGTGGAGCGAGCTTGGTGATCGGGCGCCGATGTATGCGCTCGTCGGCGAGGTGGACCTGGTCGTGATTCGCTTCGGCGACCGGGTGTCGGTTCTGTACGGACGGTGCCTGCACCGTGGGGCGCTGCTGTCTGACGGCCACGTCGAGGGAGACAACCTGATTTGTGGCGTCCATTACTGGGACTACCGCATCGACTCGGGGGTCAGCGAGTACGCCAACAACGAGGTGCTCCACCGTTTCAGCGCCTGGATCGACCCCGAAGCCGACGCCGTGTACGTGGACGCGGACGAAGTGTCGGCGTGGGCCGAGAAGAATCCCCAGCCGTACAGCCGAGACGAGTACCTGGGAACCTACCAGGACGTTCACGGCACCCCGGAAGAGCCGTACAACCGGTACATCCAGGAGCTGGCGCGAGACGGCCTGACCAGACTGGGCCATCATGGCAGGGTCTCCGCCATGGGCGTGCCACTCACGGACCTGCCGCGTTGGGACGACATCCAGGTCCTGACCGCACAGCTCGCGCGCCGACCGCTCGCGGACGACGCGGATGTCTCCACCGAGCTCGTGGTCGGCCCGCAGGCGGAGCGGCCGCTGCGCCTCGACATTCCGATATTCGTCAGCGACATGAGCTTCGGCGCGCTTAGCGCGGAGGCGAAGACGGCTCTCGCTCGCGGGGCAGAGTTCGCGGGCACGGGAATCTGCTCCGGTGAGGGTGGCATGCTACCGGAGGAGCAGGCGGAGAATAGCCGCTACTTTTACGAGCTCGCCTCCGGCCGATTCGGCTGGGACCTCGAGAAGGTGAAGCTCTGCCAGGCGTTTCACTTCAAGGCGGGTCAGGGTGCCAAGACCGGTACCGGCGGACACCTTCCCGGACATAAGGTGTCGGGACGGATCGCCGAGGTCCGGGGGATACCGGAAGGCCAGGCGGCGATCAGTCCATCACGATTTCCGGACCTCGCGACGCCGGCCGATTTTGCCGAGCTCGCGGCCGAGGTTCGAGAGGTCACCGATGGAATCCCGATCGGATTCAAGATGTCCGCTCAGCACATCGAGGACGATCTCGACTTCGCCCTCGAGGTCGGCGTGGACTACGTGATCCTGGATGGTCGCGGCGGTGCGACCGGCGCCGCTCCCGACATCTTCAAGAACAACATCTCGGTACCTACCATGGCCGCGCTGGGGCGGGCGAGGCGTCACCTCGACACGCGGGCCGCGACGGGCGTGACTCTGATCATCACCGGCGGTCTGCGAACCGAGTCGGATTTCGTGAAGGCGCTCGCGCTGGGTGCGGACGGCGTCGCGATCGCGAATTCGGCGCTCCAGGCCATCGGCTGCCTCGGCATGCGGGCGTGTCACACGAACAACTGCCCCGTTGGCATCGCGACTCAGAAGGAATCGCTCAGAGCGAGGCTCGTAATCGATGAATCCGCCAGGAGACTGGCCCGTTTCCTGGACGCCAGCATCGGGCTGATGCAGGTTCTGGCCCGGGCCTGCGGGCACACGAGCCTCAATGGCTTCGAAGCGACGGATCTGTCCACCTGGAATCGCGACATTTCGTCGCTCACGGGAATTCGCTACGCGGGCGTTACGCCGCCTGCAGGAGAGTAGTCATGAGCCCGTTCGCACCGGACGAGGACACGCGCATCCGGTTCGCGAGTCGCTGGATTCAACTTGGCGATCCTCCGCCCGATACGCTGCGTGAAGCCCGCCTGCAGCTCCACTGGGCGTTGCAGCTCCTCTCGGCGTTCGGAGAGTCGTTCGTCCCTCATCGGCCGGACTACAGTCATTCGGCCACGACCTGGAGCCCCGAGCGAAAGGCCTTCCTCTCGGGCCTGACGGTGGACGGCTCAGCCCTTCGCCTCGGTCTCCAACCCGGTGCGTTCGCGTACCGACTGTTCGGGCCGGGACCGGCTCAGTCGGACGCGTTCGAGCTGCGGGGGAGAACACGAGCCGAGGCAGCGGCATGGCTGCACGCGGAACTCGAAGCACGGCTCGGGACGGCCGCGCAGGTGTTCACGCCGCCGGAGCCTGATATCCCGGGTCATCGGGTCGGCGCCGGGGCCTCCTTCGACGCCGGGCTGGCCGAGCTCGCGGAGGTGGAGCGGTGGTTCCACGATGCGTCGCTTCTGCTCGAGGCGATCACCTCCGCGGAAGACGGCGCTTCCCCGGTTCGCTGCTGGCCGCATCACTTCGACATCGCCGTACTGATCGACCTGGACGCAGAAGCGGATCCGCCGGTCGGACCGGATGAAGCCCGGTCGGTGCGGATCGGGATGATACCCGGAGACGATTCCTACACGGACCCCTACCTGTACGTGAGTCCGTGGCCGTACCCGGACCCCGTCCAACTGCCGAAGCTCCCCCCGCCCGCCTCCTGGCATACGAAGGGCTGGACCGGCGCCGTGCTTACCGCGGAGGACCTGGTGGAAGCGGGCGACGCGCAGGCGCAGGCCACCCGGGCCGCCAGTTTCGCGCGGGCCGCGATCGCCGGGTCTCGGGCGTTGCTGCGCGAGGGCTGAGAGGCTGGAAAGCTCACGGACTCCGGCTGATCTGCCATCTCCTCCACAGCAGGTACAGGGCCGGAATCACGACCAGGGTCAGAATCGTCGACGTGACCATCCCACCGACCATCGGAGCCGCGATGCGCTTCATGACATCCGCGCCGGTGCCGGTGCCCCACAGGATCGGCGCCAGGCCCGCGATGATGGCGATGACGGTCATCACCTTGGGACGCAGTCGCCCTACGGCCCCTTCCATGACGGCCTCCCTGACGTCCGCGGCGTCGTTCATGCGCCCATCTCTCTCGCGATCGTAGAAGGCCTCATCGAGATAGATGAGCATCACGACGCCCGTCTCCGCTGCGACCCCGGCGAGTGCGATGAATCCGACCCACACCGCCACGCTGGTGTTGTAGCCGGCGAGCCACAGGAACCAGATCCCACCCACCAGGGCGAAAGGCACCGAGAGCATGACCATCAGCGTTTCGGGTAAGCCCCGGAAGTTGAGGTACAGGAGCAGGAGGATGATCCCCAGCGTCACGGGAACCACGACCTTCATCTTCTGTTTCACCCGCTGCATGAACTCATACTGGCCGCTCCACACGAGCGTATACCCGGGCGGAAGAGTGATCTGAGCCGCCACTATCTGCTGGGCCGTTTCCACATAGCCGCCGACGTCCTGGCTCTCTATGTCGATGAAGATCGTCGTGACGGGGAAGGCGTCCTCGGTCTTCACCGCCATTGGGCCCTGGCTGACCTCGACCGTGGCTACCTGTCCGAGAGGGATCGGGGTTCCGTCCATGGCGGGGACCAGCACCTCCCGGATCTTTCCAACGTCGTCTCGAAGCTCTCGCGGGTATCTCACATTCACGGTGTACCGCTCGCGCCCTTCCACCGTGATGGCCGCGTTCACTCCGCCCACCGTGGCCATGATGGCGCTGTGAACGTCCCCCACGTTGAGCCCGTATCGGGCCGCCTCCGCACGGTCGATATCGATATCGACGTAGTAGCCCGACATTCCTCTCTCGGCGAAGGCGCTTCGTGTGCCGGGGACTTCCTGCATGATCCGCTCGACGCGCTCGCCGAGCGCCTGCAGCGTATCGAGATCGGGGCCGAAGATCTTGATCCCGACAGCCGTCCGGATGCCGGTGGCGAGCATGTCGATGCGGCCCTTGATCGGCATGGTCCAGGCGTTCGTAACACCCGGAAGCTGGACCGCCACGTCCATCTCCCTCACGAGCTGCTCGTACGTCATGCCGGGCCGCCATTCGTGCTTCGGCGCGAGCGTGATCGTCGTCTCGAACATGTCCAGCGGAGCCGGGTCCGTCGCCGTGCTGGCGCGGCCCGTCTTTCCCAGCACAGTCTCCACCTCCGGGAAAGAAGCCAGAACGCTGTCCTGGTAGCGCATGATCTCCCGTGCCTGCGCGATCGATACCCCGGGAACCGTGGTCGGCATGAACAGCAGGGAACCTTCCTTCAGGGGCGGCATGAACTCGCTCCCGAGCTGTCTCCACGGCAATACGGTGGCACCGAGAACGGCTACGGCGGACGCGATTACGATCCACGGCCTGCGCGTGGCAAAGCGGATGACCGGGTGGTACAGCCACTGCAGAACGCGGTTGAGCGGGTTGTGAGACTCCGGGCGGATCTTCCCCTTGACCAGGTAGCCCATCAGCACCGGGACGAGGGTGATCGAGAGGAACGCCGCCCCGGCCATGGCGAACGTCTTCGTGAACGCGAGGGGCTTGAACAGCCGTCCCTCCTGCTGCTCCAGCGCGAAGACCGGCAGGAAGCTGAACGTGATGATGAGCAGAGAGAAGAAGAGCGGCGGACCCACCTGCTTGGCGCTCTCCGCTACGATGTCCCACCTCGATTTCGTGCCGTCGGATCGCTCGAGGTGTTTGTGCATGTTCTCGATCATCACGATAGCGGCATCCACCATCGCTCCGATCGCGATCGCGATGCCGCCGAGGCTCATGATGTTCGCGCTCACCCCGATCGCCCGCATGACGATGAACGAAAAAAGAATTCCGATCGGCAACGTGATGATCGCCACCAGCGCGGACCGGAAGTGGAGGAGAAAGACGATGGCAACGGCCGCGACGATCAGGGATTCTTCGAGCAGCTTCTCCCGCAGGTTCTCGATCGCCCGATGGATCAGCTCGCTTCGGTCGTACACCGTTCGCAGCCGGACTCCCGGCGGCAGACCCGCCTGGATCTCGGCGATCCGTTCCTTGACGAGCCGAATCGTCTTGTAGGCGTCAGCGCCAAAGCGCATGACGACGATTCCGGCGACGACCTCGCCGCGTCCGTCCAGGTCGGCAGCGCCTCGCCTCGGGGCCGGGCCGATCTGTACGGTGGCCACGTCCGCAACTCGGATCGGAGTCCCGTTGGGAGTCGCCCCGACCGCGACGTCCCGGATGTCCTCAACGCCTTCCAGGTAGCCGAGCCCGCGGATCATGTACTCGCGCCCCCCCATCTCGAGCACGCGCGCGCCGATGTCCACGTTGTGGGCCGAGAGGGCCTGCACCACCCGGGTCACGGGAATATTGAACGCCCGCAGCCGCTCAGGATCCACCTCAACCTGGTATTGCTTCTGGAATCCGCCGAGACTGGCAACCTCCGACACGCCGGGAACGGCGGTCAGCTGGTATCGCAGGTACCAGTCCTGGAGGGTGCGCAATTCGGCCAGGTCCAGGCTGTCGGACTCGAGCACGTACTCGAACACCCAGCCCACGCCAGTCGCGTCCGGGCCCAGGGTCGGCTCGACACCGGGTGGCAACTGCTGCCGGATCCCGTTCAGGTACTCCAGCACCCGCGATCGAGCCCAGTAGATGTCGGTGCCGTCGGCGAAGATCACGTACACGAGGCTCAGCCCGAAGAACGAATAGCCTCGCACGACGCTGGCTCCAGGCACCTTGAGCATCTCGGTCGTGATCGGGAACGTGACCTGATCCTCGACGATGTCCGGGGCCTGCTCTCTGAAATCCGTCTGGATGATGACCTGCACATCGGACAGGTCCGGAATCGCATCCAGTGGAGTGGTGAACATGGCCCACAGGCCGACTGCCGAGACCGCAGCGGCGCCGAGGAGAACCAGGAACCGGTTGCGGAGAGACCAGGAGATGATCCAGTTAATCATGCTGGTGCTCGGCGGGCCGCGGGGTCGTTTCGGCGGGCTCCGATCCGTGTTGCATTCCGGGCATTCCGCCTCCCGTGCTGGCGAGCCGGCTCTCCGCGTCCACGAGGAAGTTGGCCGAGCCTACGATCGTCTCGCCCAGCTCCAGGCCGGAGAGAATCTGCACGTAATCGCCGGCCTGCGGCCCGAGCACGACCTCCCGAGGCTGGAGCATCCCATCGGCATCCCGAACGAACACCAGGTTGCGCTCGCCCGTCACGAGCACGGCCTCGAGCGGGATCGCCATGGTCTCCGGCAGTTGACTGTCGAAAAACATGGTCGCGAACATGCCGGGCTTCAGACGAAGACCGGGGTTCTTCAGCGTCACACGCACGCAGTTCGTGCGGCTGTCCACGTCCACCGTCGGGTACACGAAGCTCACACGACCCATCAGGTGCTCGCCGGGATACGCGGCCACCTCGATGTGAGACTGGGCGTCGAGCTGGACGAACTGGAGATCCTGCTCGAACACATCTCCCTCCACCCAGACCTCGGAAAGGTCAGCGATGCGATACAGAAGGAGGCCGGGCGTCACCCGCTGTCCTTTCAGGACCTGTTTCTGCAGCACGATCCCGCTCACCGGTGACACCAGCGTCAGTGTCTTCGTGACCTCCCCCGTGCGCTCCAGCCGCTCGATCTGCTCTGCCGTGATGTCCCAGTACAACAGCCGGCGGCGCGCCGCCTCCAACATCGACTGGGCGCTCAGCCAGGCTTCCTCCGCACTCTCCTCCACGCGGGAAGCCAGGCGCTTGGCGGTCAGAAGCTCCTCCTGAGCGGCCACCAGCTCGGGGCCGTAGAGCGTGAGAAGTGGCTGCCCTTTTCGCACGGACTCGCCGGTGGTGTTCACGTACAGGTCTTCGACGAATCCGTCGATCTTGAGCGTCACATCCGCGACTCTGTCCTCGGCCGCCACGACCCGGCCGACGGTCCGAATGGTGCGCTCCAGCCGTCGCGTTTCGACCTTGGTGTATACCACTCCGAGCGCCTGCTCCTGCGCCTCGGTGAGGTGGACGGGTTGACGCACGAGAGTGCCAGTGCTGTCTACCTCCTGTCCGCCCCCCGCCTGCATGAGCGCGTGTTCCTCGGGCGTCATGCCCATCGCGCCCGCTGCGTCTTCCTCATCGCCCCCGCAGCCAATCAGCGGCAGCAAAATGGCGAGGGTGGCCAGTCCGATCAGCATGTATCGGGTCGGAAGCCCGCTCATTGTCTCACTCCTCTGGATTCTCTTCATTGGAAGCTCATCTCCGAGCCCGTCAGGGCCTCGATGCCGGCGATGGCCCCCTGGTATTCGGCTGCCAGGCGCACTCGTTCCGTCTCAAACCGGTTCACGGTGGTCTGGTTCGACAGGAGGGTCATGTAGTCCACCTCGCCGACCCTGTACGCGGACAGGGCTGACTCGACCGCCGCCCGAGCTTGAGGGATGATCGAGGTGCGGTAGAGCTCGGAAAGCTCTCGCGCGCGCTCGGCCGAAGCCCTGAGCTCCGAAAGGCGCGCGAACGTCTCGTTGTGCAGATCGAGCTCCCGGGCCTCTTCCGTGGACTGGAACGCCTGCATCTCCCGGATCCGCGGCTGCTGCTTGGATCCCGACCACAGCGGCAGGCTGATTCCCACCTGGATCGTCGCCAGATCGTCAAATTCAGGTCTCTGGCCGTATCCCACGGCGAGCGTGAAATCGGGGTACGCGTCCCGCTTCGCCGCCCGGTAGCCTGCCTCGGCGGCGAGTGCGCGTTCACGGGCCGCCTGGATCGCCGGACGGTTCCGAGCTGCCGTTGCCATCAGCGAATCCACGGCAGCAGGCGGACTTCCCGGCTGGGGTAGCTCGAGCGAACCGATGCGCTCGGTGGCCGGTCGTCCCAGCAGGCTGTTCAGGCGGGCGGCCGTGGCCACCCGGTTCGCATTCACGACCGTGATGTCGGCCGTCATCTGTGCGATCGCGACCTGAGCCTGCAGTATGTCCTGCTGCAGACCCCTGCCGACGGCGTACTTCGCCGATGTGACCTCGAGGAAGTCCCTGAGGAGCTCGCGGGTCGAAGCCATGATGTCGAGCGCCCGATCCATGAAGGCCAACCGGAAGTAGACTTCCTTCACCCGAGCCACGAGTGCGGCTTCCATCTCGTCGGCATCGAGGTCGGCCGCTGCTGCGAAGTGCTCCTGTCTCTGCTGTCCGAAGCCCTGGTTGCCCGGCCACGGAAAGGTCTGCGAGAGTCCGATCCAGTTCATGGTCATCGGGCTGTCGGTGCCGAAGTCCAAAGGACGGTTCCGCAGGCCGAGCGATAGGACGGGATCCGGAAGGGCGCCCGCCTGCGAGCCCCGCTCTTCGAACGCGTCCGCCTGGTACCGGGCTGCCTGGAGCATCGGATTCGCGCGGCGGGCCTCAACCACGATGTCGCGCAGTCGGAGAGTATCCGACGTCTGCGCGGCGGCTTCGATTGGTAGGAACAACGCCACGAGGCACGACACAGCTATCTGTATCCGAAACAAGCTCACGAGATCTCCGTTGGTTGCATCCTGTTCGTCGACTTCGGACGCGAAAATACGGAGAGGTGCTTGAAGTGGGCGTGAGATCGACGTTAAGAAGCCTTCACACTAGGTTGGGTGAGTCGTGGCAGAGGTGAGGGCTGCCGATTTGAGGCAAGATCCAGTATCAGGTGGACCATGCGCATCCTCGTCGTGGAAGACAACAGGAAGGTCGCGAGCTTCATCGAGAAGGGTCTGCGGGAGGAGGGATATGCCGTGGACACCGCCCATGACGGGGTGGACGGTGCGCTGAAGGCGAACGTCTACGACTACGATCTGCTCCTGCTTGACGTGATGCTTCCCGGCAAGACCGGACTCGAGATCGTCCGAGACCTCCGCAAACAGGCCAAGACCGTCCCCGTGCTCCTCCTGACGGCTCTGGACGCGACGGAGGACGTGGTCAGGGGACTCGACCTGGGCGCAGATGACTATCTGACCAAGCCGTTCACGTTCGACGAGCTCCTGGCGCGGGTCCGGGCGCTCCTGCGCAGAGGCGGGTCGAGGCGAACCGACCGTCTCATGTACCACGACCTCGAACTGGACCGGCTTCGACACGTCGCGTCCCGGGGCGGCGAGAAACTGGACCTCACGCCAAAGGAGTACTTGCTCCTGGAGTACTTCATGCTGCAGCCGGAGCATGTCGTGAGACGCACGGCGTTGCTCGAGAAGGTGTGGGATCTCCAGTTCGATCCGATGAGCAACGTCGTGGACGTACACATGGCGAACCTGCGAAAGAAGCTGCAATCGGGCGACAGGGCGCCAGTCCTTCATACGATCCGGGGAGTCGGCTACATGTTGAGTGCTGAAGAACCCGAATGAGAAGGTCCCTGCGTTTCGAGCTGGCCTCCCGATACGCGGTGGCCGTGGCCGTCGGGATCGCCCTGGTCGCCGCGATCGGATACCTGGTTCTGCGTGCCGCCCTGGATCGACACATCGACGCCAGCCTGCTCAGCGTCGCCTCCGTCCAGGCATCGTCGGTGACGGAGGATCCGACGGGGACAATGCGCTTCCACGAGTGGGACATGACCGCGGAAGAGGCGCTCTCGCTCGGCGATCTGAACCGCTACGCTCAGGTGTGGAACGAGTCGGGACAGAGCCTGCTCCGGAGTCGGTATCTGACAGGAGACCTCCCGGTCGATTCGACAGCGCTGCGAAAGGCGGCCATCGGCGAGCTTGCGTGGAGCGAGGGAAGTCTCGACGAGCAGCACGTACGGTCGATCTTCTATCCGCTCGGCCGTCTCGGGGCCAGCCATGAGCGGCACATTCTCCAGGTCGCCGCGCCGCTCTCAGCCCGTGACCGCACCATGCGCACGGCCGGACTCTTCCTGCTCGGGATCGTCGTTCTGGTTTCTGTCGGTTCCTTTCTGGGCAGCTGGTGGCTCGCCGGAAAGACCGTTCGTCCCGTGCACGAGATCATCGCCCAGGCCGAACGCATCAGTGGAGGCAGGCCCGGTGAGCGCATCAGCGCCTACGCCGAAACGAGAGAGTTCGAGAGCCTTGTACAGGTCCTGAACATGATGCTGGGCCGGATCGATGACGCCTTCGAGGCTCAGAGGCGGTTCACCGCGGACGCCAGTCACGAGCTTCGGTCACCACTGACAGCACTTCGAGGAGAGCTGGAGCTCGCCCTGCGGCGAGAGCGGGATCCGGATGAGTACCGGAGGGTGATCGACAGCTCGCTGGAGGAAGCCGTCCGGCTGAGCAGGCTGACCGAAGACCTGCTGGCGTTGGCGCGATCCGATGCGGGTGTCATGACGCTGCGACTCGAAGAAGTGGATCTCGGCGAGCGACTGCGTGTCGCCGTGGACCGGCTGCAAGCTCGGATCGAGGACAAGGAGTTGAGCGTCTCGGTCGAGGTCCCGCCCGAGGCGACCGGTCTGTACGATGCGAAACTGGTGGACCAGCTGGTATGGAACCTCCTCGACAATGCCGTCAAGTTCTCGACGCCCGGCGGAGCGATCGAGGCATCGATCGTTCCCTCAGGCGAGGCATTCGTCCTGACGGTGGCCGACACCGGTCCTGGCATTCCGGAGGAAGCGATTCGCCACATATTCGATCGCTTCTCGAGAGTGGACGACGCCCACGCGGCGGAGGGTACCGGGCTCGGCCTGTCCATCGTCCAGGCGATCGCCGAGACGCATGGCGGGTCCGTGACCGCAACGAATTGGGACACCGGCGGCGCCAGGTTTCAGGTGCGCTTACCCCGCGCCATCCAGCCCTGAAAGACGTCCATCCCCTCCTGGCAGAGATTAATTCCTCCTAATATCAACCTCACGTTGGATTCAGGCGCTTCGTCGTATTCTGGCCACTCGTAGCGGCAACTGAGAACCAGCTATGGAAGGTGATGATGAATAGAAGGCCTCATATCTCGATGGTCCTGGCAGCGACGCTTCTGCTTGTCGGAGCGGCAGGGTGCTCTGACGATGCCGACTTCGGCACGGACCCGGGCGGCGACGACACCCCTCTGCTGGACGACACCGCCTTGCTCAGCGTCAGCCCCCAGGGCGGCAGCGCGAACGTGGACCCTGGTTCCGCGATCTCGATGGCGTTCAGCGGCCCCATGCAGCATGACATGGAAGTGTACGCGGCCTTGCACGAGGGCGATGTCACGGGCCCCGAGGTCGCAGGCATGTGGACCTGGAACGGGGAACATACCCACCTCGGCTTCTCTCCCACTCAACCGCTCATGCCGGACACGCATTACACGATGCATGTCGGCGGCGGGATGACGGATCAGGCCGGGCACGGAATCGAATTCGACGCGCACGGACCGGACATGGGGGGCGACTGGGCCACCGAT
>Ga0255058_10000870_pt1 | contig 17318 bp, 15 predicted proteins | sample Cases_109_9_MG_FD_188637 | JGI IMG/M metagenome (GOLD analysis project Ga0255058, IMG submission 188637) | Seawater microbial communities from Amundsen Gulf, Northwest Territories, Canada - Cases_109_9 | ecosystem: Environmental > Aquatic > Marine > Gulf | place: Canada: Northwest Territories... | reverse complement strand
GAGCTTCTTCCCTCTCTGCGCATGTGGGGCGATGCTCCCGCCGTCAATTATCTGGCCGTGGACCCGCCCGGCCCGGAGATGGTCGCATATTTTAGTCGCAAAGGGTCTCTCACCTGGAACTGCCTCGAGGACCTCGACGAGCTTCCACAGTGGCGGGAGCACTGTCGACAAGCCGGTGCCGTGGCGGGATCACTGTGGTTACACCGCGATTTTGGATCTCACGTTGAAGGGATGGCGCTGTCCGGGCCCAGTCCGAAAGTATGGCCGGAAGATACGGTCGACTGTCTCAAAGTAGTCGGGCAAGCCTTGTTCAACGCATACTACCGTCGGCAAGCGGAGCTCGAGGCGGAGCAATTGCGGCGACTTGAACAGGTTGTATCTAACATCGCCGCAAGAATGGTGTGTTCAGGCGCGGATTATATAGATACAGAGATTAACAATGCGCTTGCACAGATTGGCGAAGCTTCAGACGCTGAATTGTGCGCTTTCCTGTGGAGCACTAATCAATATACGTCCATTTACGAGGTGAACCACGAGTGGATCGTTGACGCCGCAGGGGGGCCTGTCTTTTCCGGCGTCAACATTGCCAATGACTGTCCTTGGCTGATCACGCAACTAAAAAAGAAGAAACGAATCCATTTCGCCAATCTGGACGATTTTGGCCTTGAAGCACCAACCGAGGTCGAATTATTCGAGCGAAGCGGCATCCAATCGATGATTTGGGAGCCTTTCGACGCTACAAACGGAAGTAGTGGTTACCTGGGATTGGGTAGTGTCAACCGTGAGCCGCAATGGTCGGACGATACCTTCACGCAACTACGCCTGTTAGGGAATGTTATTGGCGACGCAATCAATCATCGACGCGCGCACAATGCCCTCGAGAAAGCCTTCAAGGAAATCCAGGATCTTAAAGAAAGGCTCGTGGCAGAGAATGAAACACTGCGGCAAGAGGTCGAGGTTTCGTACGCTGACGACGAGCTCATCGGGAAAAGCCACGTCTTTCGAGCTGCTTTGTTTCAGGCTGAACAAGTTGCACCGACCGATTCGACCGTTCTTCTGCTGGGCGAAACAGGTACTGGCAAGGGTCTCTTGGCCCACAGAATCCATGAGCGAAGCGGACGTAGCCAGCGCCCAATGATTACCGTGAACTGTGCTGCCCTGCCGGCTTCTCTTATTGAGAGCGAGCTTTTCGGACATGAAAAAGGCGCATTTACTGGCGCCATAAATCGAAAGATCGGGCGCTTCGAATTGGCAGACGGCGGCACGATCTTCCTGGACGAAGTCGGTGATCTGCCCACCGAGCTCCAGGCCAAGCTGTTGAGGGTTCTGCAGGATCAGGAGTTCGAGCGACTCGGATCGTCGACCACGAGAACCGTTGACGCGCGCGTCATTGCCGCGACCAATCGGGATCTGGATCACTTGATCGAGCAAGGTGAATTCCGGGCTGATTTATATTATCGGCTTGGTGTCTTTCCAATTCGTGCCCCCGCGCTTCGCGAACGGCGTGGCGACATACCGTTACTTGTCTGGTTCTTTATTTCCGAGTTGCAACATAGACTCGGCATGAAAATCGACGAAGTCTCCGCACGAGCGATGGATGCCTTTACAGCATATGACTGGCCCGGAAACGTAAGGGAGCTCAAAAATATTATCGAAAGAGCGATGATCCTTTCCCCGGGCACTGTGCTTGAACTGGAAAATTGGTTTCCCGGGCAAAGTATGCCCTCAGTCGTTTCATTTCAGGCCCATGAAGCAAACGGGACCATTGAAGAAGTTGAACGAGCACACATCGAAAAAGTGCTGGCGGCGTGTGACTGGAAAATCCGTGGAGAAGGCGGCGCAGCTGAGCGCCTCGGACTCAAGCGAACCACTTTGCAGTCGCGAATGAAAAAACTCGGTATCGAACGGCCGAGAGCCTAACAGGCCAATTCGAGTGCCGATATTTCGGCCGGGGAAATAGAACTCTTCGACGCGATCGTCAGGCGCCCTTCTTAGATATTCTGCTATATCAATGCGATAACGCGTAAATGAGCGAAGGCGTTGCCGACGGCACGCATTTTGCATTATCGGACATACTTGGAACTGAATCCGTAGGTGTCCAAATGAATTTCTTATCGAAGTGCAGATTGCTCAGCGGCTTTTCTTTGCTGTTCGTTCTACTCACAGTCGCTGGTATGCAGGCGGCGGTCGCTCAGGAGGAACAGCCATCGCTGAGCGTGTCTCAAGAAGAGGTCGCAGAGCTCAAAGAGCTGCTAAACCAGGCCAGGCAGGAGAGAATAGATGCGGCTGTTGAGGGAAATAAGACCGGAACTGACCCGCGCGATTTTTCTTTAAAGTGGATGCCCTTTTATCGATACACGGAGCTGGAAAACGGACTGACACAGCAGGATCTGACGGCGTTCGGTACGGTTCCCTTCTCCCGTCGCCTTGGCATGTTCTTTGAAGTGCCGCTTGCCCAGTACCGTGATTTCAGCGATATAGAGGGAGTCCCCGAGGGCACCGATGCGATCGGCATCGGAGACATTGATCTCAAGTTTTTGTGGAACCCGAAATCCCTGGGCTTCAACTACGGTAAAGACGGAAAAAAGAGCGGCAGTATATTGCTTGGTACGGATTTCGTCTTGCCCACGGCGACCGATGATGCGCTTGCTGGTAATGCCTTGTTGTTCGCGCCGATAGTAGGCCTTGTCGTGGACATGCCTTTGCATGGTTTTTTCGCAATGTTGAATCTTTACTACGTTGATGTGTACAAAAAGGACGCAGCGCCCGATACGTCGCGGTACGTCGGACGATGGTTCTATATGCAACCCTTGACGCCGCCGGGCAAATGGTGGGGTGGCCTCTATCTAATGCCGGAATTTCAGCCGATTTACGATTTCGAAACCGATGACTTTTCCTCATGGATTGGTCTGGAGTTCGGCAAGATGGTGGCTCCGGGAAAAATCGCTTACATCAAACCCGGCTGGGGCATTGACAATTCGGAGCCTACGGACCGAAGCGACACCTTTGAGGTTGGGTTCCGGTGGTTTTTCTGACCGGTCGCGAAAGGGGCTGATCTCTGAAAAAGGACATGCGATGAAACAACTTATCTTGATTTTCCTGATTTCGATCGTGCCGTATCAGTTGTCGGCTTGCGCAGAAGAAAACGATACACAAGACGATGTGAAATCTGAGCCGGCTCCTGGCATAGATAGTTCAGCAGCAGTAAAGGCCGATCCTGTGCTTTCCAAAGAAGCGTCGGAGATGCTGATACGCATGACAGACTTTTTATCCGCTGCGCCGACCTTTACTCTGGTTAGCGAAACCGGGCACGAGGTCCTGCAGAAGAATGGCCAGCTGGTTGAGTTCGGTTCGCTTCTCACACTTGCTATTCAGCGGCCCGCACGAGCCAACGGACGTTTTGACTCCCGAGCAGGCGATAGTGTTACTACAATTCTCGACGGGGAGGCTATCTGGGTATATAGCACCAAAGAAAATATGTATGACACGACGCGCCAGCCGGGTGATATTGATACGTCACTTGATTTCTTAGCCGAGCAATTGGGAGTCCCACGGCAACTGCGTGATTTCTTTTCCAAAGACCTGACAGCGTCATTAGGAAATGCGATGACGTCGGGATACTACGTTGGAGAGTCGATAATTTCTGGCGTCTTGTGTGACCATTTGGCGTTACGAAGCGAAAAGGAGGATGTGCAGGTTTGGATTGCACAGGGTGATGAGCCAGTTCCTCGCCGAATCATAATTGCCTATAGACAAATCGAAGGCCAGCCGCGGTTTTGGGCGCAGTTTACCGAATGGGATTTTTCACCCGAGTTGTCTGACACCACGTTCACATTCTCCGCACCTGAGGGCGCTACGCGCATTCATTTCTTTGTCGACGTGCCGTGAAAGGAATCGAAATGAGCACACTGTCACTGCGGGATTTTTGCGTGATTGAGTGGTGCTCTGTTGTGCATTGTCGTGCAAATGGGGCAACGGGCGTCCCTACAGCTCTTCTTTTATAACAATAGGTTACGGTTCAAGAACCTAACTTCCCGCCACATCAGCACACTTCAGGTAAGCCAGGGGTTTGATGTCGCTGACAATGAAATAGTGAAAAGGCTAAGTGCCGGAGACCTCGTAATCACCAGTGACATTCCTTTAGCGGCAGAGGTGATCGAAAAAGGAGGCCTTGCTCTCAGCCCCCGCGGCGAACTGTATTCAACCGAGAATATCCGAGCTCGATTAAATATGAGAGATTTTATGGATACTCTCCGAGCTAGCGGCATAGATACAGGGGGGCCGCCTGCCCTTAGCCAGAGTGACCGACAGCCTTTTGCGAATCATCTGGACACATTACTCACCAAGTACGCAGGAAATACATAACAGTTATGGGGGTCGGACCTACGCAAGTTATTGAGACCCAACCCAGTTCAATCAAAAAAGCACCGTATCCACGCATTGGAAGATCTACATCGAGAACAAGGGTCAGTTCGAGTCCAATGCCCCGGTGCCCTTTAGACCAAGGAACAACAATACCTCAACCAAACATTACCGTTTGCAAGCTTGCGCCCATGGCTGTTATATGTGACGGTCCCATGCGGCAACATCCACCGATCAGCCGGGCACCGGCCTCAAACCAATCTTTGGCGGCAATGGCGCATTCGATTGGAGTAACTATCCCCGACCACGAGTTGTCGTTTGCGTCATAGGTTTCTCCGGAGTTCGGGTAAACAACGACGGCTTTGTCAGGTACTGCTTGTTTGATTTGCCGGATAAGAGGCGTAATGAACTGTGGTGGCGTACAGTTAACACCAACCGCAAGCACGCGCGGGTGATCGCGAAAAATCTTCGCCGCTTGTCCAATCGGCGTGCCGTCACTGATGTGCTTATCGTCGCGACAGGAAAAACTGATCCATGCAGGGCATTCGACATCGACCAGCAAGTCGCTCAATGCCTGCGCTTCGTGGCGAGAAGGAATCGTCTCACAGGCAAGCAAATCTGCGCCGCCCTTATCGAGAAGCTGCAGGCGAGACCTGTGAAATTCTCTTAAACCATCCGCCGATACACCGTAGTTGCCGGTGTACTCGGAACCGTCGTGCAAGGTGGCACCGTAAGGACCAACACTCGCCGCAATGAATGGCACTCGCGAAGAATGCGGTTTATCTCGCAGAAACTCATCACGAGCCTGAATGGCGAGTGCGATTGAACTTACGATCAGCTGATTGGCCGCCTCCCTCGATAGCCCCAGCGCCGTAAACCCGTCGCGGCTTGCCTGATAGCTGGCGCTGATCAGGCACTCTGCACCGGCGTCGAGATAAGCACGATGTGCATCAACGATCGCGCGTGGGTTCGTCTGCAAGAGTGCAGCGGACCATAAATCAGTACCAATATCGCAGCCTTGCGCTTCAAGTTGGGTCGCAAGACCCCCGTCTACGAGGATCGGCATGCCTTTTGCCAGCGCATTTTCGAAACGCGCGTGATTCTTGATTGGCCGGTCCATTACTAATTAGATAATCAGACGGCGCTCAGTGTCAATTCTCTTGATCGTTCATTCGAGGGCGACTGCAAACAGAACAAAAAAGGTGAGCAATGCCCACCTTTCTTGCTTTGAACACTGTGGATAAACTAGTCTTTATCAACCTTTGTTTTGGTCACAGAAATAGCAACGGCTTCTGTATAAACAAAATGCACTTCGTCGCCTTGCTTGATATTGTCGAAACGCTTGGCCCTCTCGTCCACATGCATGGTTGTCGTACGTAACGGACCTCTTAATGTAACCGTACGAGTCTCATAGTCAATCGCTTCGACCACGGCTGTCACCTGTAAAGTATCGGCGATCATCCCACCAGGCATTTCTCCCTCAACGGCAAGGGCAACGGCGCTCGCTATCTGCGCACTTTCACCGGAGCCCGGTTCAGTGGCAAACAAAGCAACGGACTCCAGGTATTCAGCGATAACCATATCCCCGGTCTGAATCTGCTTGAAATTAACGGCCTCCTCACCGACCTCCAACTCGATGCTTTCCCCTTCCCCTCCTTCCAATACCACGGTGCGATTCTCATGATCGATGGACATCACCCTGGCGGTTTTCTGAATAATCTGTGTGTTGATCGCACCGGCTTTTACGCCTTCGCCTTCAATAAGGTCCATGCTTTCTGCGACAGTCGTTCCTGGCTCATTTTCCGCATGGGCTACTGCGACAAAAGAAAAAGCAGCGGCGAAAACGCAGGCGAGTAGTTGAGTGGTCAGTTTCATTATGGCTCCATTGTATTAAAACGTATGATTATTAGCAGCGGTCGGCATCATACTGCAATTTCACCGTAGTAGGTCAAAACGTACACGAAATGCGCGATTTAGGCTCGCGAAGCGGCAATTTTTGCCCGACTTTTCCAGTGAAATCACCTGGGTACCGAGGTCCGACCCCACAGAATTTCACGACCCCATAGTACTAGAGTTCTGTGATACTTAGCTTACGCAGCCTCGCGGTCTTTTTATGCTGGTGGTCCTGCATCCGTCGCAAAATATTATCCAGCATCCTGATGGCCGCAAGGATGTGCGGCCCTTTGTTAAGCATCACGCAGTCGGCACGCTGCGACATTGCCGCATCCGTGATCTCGGCACGCGACGGGCGCCCCCTTTTCGCCTTACCCTCGAGCACCTGGGTTGCCCAGATAGCCGGTAGTTGGGCTGCCTCGCACAACCACAAAATCTCTTCCTGAATTTCGGCCAGGCGTTCCCAGCCGCATTCAACGGCAAGATCACCGCGCGCAATCATGACGCCAGCCGGATAACTACGCATCGTTGCCAGCAGAATTCTGGGGAGCTCGTTGAATGCCTGCCCGGTCTCGATCTTGGGAATGACGCCCAGGCGGTGATCCGGATATTTCCGCAATTCGTCCTGCAACGCAATCATGTCGCCGGGCTCCCTCACGAAAGACAAACCGACCGCATCAGCATGCTCAACGATGAATTCGAGATTTCTCTTGTCCGTGTCCGTAAGACCATGGTGCCGCAGATCGCTGCCCGGAAAATTGATGCTGCGGTTGCCACGGAGCCGGCTGCCCGACGCTTTCGCTTGGGTAACCTCGATAACAAGCTCTTCGTCCGACACCGCCTTGACGATGCCCTCTATTTTTCCGTCATTAAAGCGGGCCGGGGCGCCAACTGAAACGTGGCGAAATATTTCTGGCAGTCGGCACGATACGTGCGCCGGCTTCAGCACCGTTCCGTCGGTGTCGCGATGCGCCGGCTCGCCTGGGACATTCTCTTTGTGGAGGACCAAGATGTCGCCAACTTTCAGTATGATCGGTTGTTCCATCGGCGGCAGCTCGCCAACTCGAAATTTTATTCTTTCGCCCGATTCCTTCCTGATCAACCTGAATTTCGTGCCTGTCGCGATATAGGCTCGTTTATGTGATTCGAGAATCATCCCGTTCGCGTCTTTTTCTATGACACGCATTTTTCTTATTCTGCCGCGGGTGTCGTTGAAGCGAATCTCATCGCCCGCATTGGCGTACTCGATGCATTTCCGCGGTACCGGCACGACCGCGAGTTTCTTGCCGGGCCACACCGTGTTTTTATCAACAAAGCGGATGCGTTTTGGCGAGATCACGCGGCCCAGCACGTCCCGTCGCGGTCGAATCCGCAGGACGCCGGGCCCCGGCAACAGGTCACCGGTCCTGAGTTTCGGCCCGGCAAGGTCCATCACGACTTTGCATTCTTTCCCCGATTCCCGGCTTGCACTCCTGATATTTTCGATCATGTGCAGCCACTCAGCACTTGTGTCATGCGCGCAGTTGATCCGGGCGATATCCATGCCGGTTTCGATAAGGTCGTGCAGCAGTTGATAGTTATCGGCGGCCTCACTCGGCAGGGTGACCATAATATTGACACTTCGACTGTCGGTGTTGGCGCCAAGAAGATCTTCCGAATGCGCCTCCAGCCGATATTCATTTTGCTGCAAGGCCTGCGGTTCTGTGTCGGGGTTATTTGCCTCAATACCGCGGATGCTGCACAACGCTTGCTGCACGGCTCGGATCGACGGCATCACGTGTTGTTCTGCTCTGCCCAGAGACGACAGTCCCAGCCGGGTCAGCTGTTCCTGCAGATCGCGGTTGTCGACATGACGGAGTGCCATGTAATGAATCAGGTTTCTGGCACTGTCGTTGAACTCAGGGTGCACCTGAGTGAGCTCAGATGTGAATCGCTTTTCCAGTTGTTCTGCGCGAGTACAAATCGACTCCAGTTGACTGGACAGCCCCGCGATGTCCATGGCCAACTAGATCCGTCTGCCGAGCGAAGCCATGATCAACAACAGACATGCGACATAAAAAGCAGCACCGCCGCCGCCAGACCCACCGTCCCGCGAAACCACCTGGGCAACGGATGGATCTTCCTGGATACGAAACTCGAATTTGTTGAGTTCGATCGCAAGGTTATCACTCATGTCATCCATGGCATGCGTGAAGCCTGCAGTTCGCATTTGACGCAGGTCATCGGCGCTGTCGATCAGCGTCGATTTGGAGGTACTCTTGTCGATGCCTGGCGCCCGAAACAACAGTTGACGAGTCGGTATGTCAAAAACCGCGGTATCGACGAATGTCTGTACATCGTTCTTGCTTCCCTTGACCACGTACGCACCGATAATCGTCCAGTAAAGGAACGACGCCGTGGTGTCATCATAGGCGACTACCTGGTCGTAAGACACCAACGCCATAACGTCGAGCTTGTAGATTCGCGAGATTTGTTCAAGGCTGGTAAAACCCTGGCCGGTGCGCATATAGGCATCAGAAATCACTTCTATCTCGGCGATGTACTCCCGATCGAGAAACTGCTCACGCACATGATCGAGTAGTTGCGATTTGGTCGCTTCACTCAAGACCGGCTGGTCGGTCTGGGCGGCACTGGGCACAAACGCCAGGCCGACGCGCAGGGGAACGTTTAGTCGCGGTATCGAATCGCTGAGCGGTGGTGGCTCCTCTCCACCCGGATACAGATACTCGACCAGACTGCTGGATACGCCTCGTCGCTCACCGCCGGCGTAAGTTTGCCACAAATTCGTACAGCCCGAAAGAAACACGGCTAGCGGAATAAGAAGCAGCCCCGATCGTCGCGAACCGGCTGTAAATTTACACCACACGTGCCGCATAGAGCGCTGCCGCGATGATCAGGATGATGGCGGCAACCTGAAATGAAACACGCGTCAACATCAGCTGTGTGCTGTGCTGCCGGTCAAACTCACCGCCCCTGGCCATCGAGACGACACCGACGAACAGCACGACAATGGTCGCGATCAGTGCGATCATCACCGGAATCGTAAAAGAGCCCATATAGCACCTCCATCGTACTGTGGGCCGACACACCGACCCATTAGAAATGATGGCGCAATTGATGTTGCCCGGGTATTGGTGGATAACCGGATTGGGGTAAGCAACAGTACTTACCGGTGCGATTGTGAATTATCTGCCTCAGACGCCGGCGCCAGCAGTGGATTATGGTCGGGATTGCCTGGATCCGCCGGTCACAGCTTCCCGAAATTCCTTCCAGAAAACTTCAGCGTTTTCGATACCGGCCTCGCGAAGAATGCGCATGTCCGTGCTGAGCTTTTGTGGCTGATCCCGTTCGGCAGCCTCCAGCTCGTCGAGAGTGGCTCTGGTCGCCTCCGCGCTCTGAAAGCGCTCATCGCCGTCCGGCGCGCGGCCGGTAATCCCGGCAACACGGATTTGCTGGTGCCGTCGCTCGGCGTTGTCGGTTTCTCCGACGACGATGTCCGCGTTCAGGACCCAGCCATCCGGCTTCAATGCGGACACCATGCTTTTCAATAGCGCGAGCTTCTGTGTCGCATCCAGGTGGTGCAGTGCATACGAGGAGATCACGACATCAAAGTTTTCGGGTTTGCTTATCTCCGGCGGCAATGCCAGAAAATCTGCCTGCACCCAGCGCACGCGATCAGAGAGCTTGCCCAATCGTGCCGCAGCCAGCTTCAACATTGCCTCAGCACCGTCGAGGGCGATGACCGTTGCCGCCGGATATGTTTCGAGAAAGCGTTCGGTGAATACGCCGGTACCGACGCCCAGGTCCAGCACTTTGAGCGCCTGTGCCCGGGGGAAACGCAGCACTTCCAACGCAATATCAATCATCTTCCAGCGCAGCGGATGCATGATGTCCATGTCTGCATCGTATCTGCGTACCCGCTCGGGAAGATCGTAGGCTTCTACGCTCTCAGTCTGCAAAACCGTTTCCCTCCGGTCGCGTTACGGCGTGTACCAGATCGGTGACGTGTAGGCGCGTTCGCGGGTCGTCATCGGCACCTCCTGCGGCATTTTGACGCCATATCGTTGCGCATCGTAGGCCGTCCATCGCGGCGTCGGTATCTCAATGACCCGCGCATAATAGAAAGCGCGTTGCTCGGGGTCGAAGTCCGGGTCTTCCCAGACGGTGATCAACTCGGATGCGCCAATCGTATTTCGATAAGTCGCATTCCCGACATCCACGGTACTGCCAACCGGCGGCAACTTGCCATCGGCACCCGGCTCGCGACTACCCGACCAGGCGACGTCAACTACTTGCTCGTGCGTGCGACGTCGATCGTCGAGCCAGCCCTTGACGATCTGAATGCGATCGAGGTTACCGCCGATCGGGTCACGCAGCGCGTACACGAGGAATTTCGGGCTTGCGCCATCAGGCCGCTTGCGCAGGTCACTACCCATGGGTACGCCCTTCTCATAGCCTATCGCACCGGGTGCGCGGCTGTCTGCGTCGGTATCTTCAAACGCCCAGCCGCCGAAAAACCGCACCATCATTCGCGAACCGGTCGTCGCGTAGACTTCCCGCCGCTCCATCGCGTCGAAGATTGCTTCGCGCGTATTCTCGCTGGCCCATACGGCCGCAAGGCCGGACGCAACCTGCTCCCAACCCATGATGCAGGTGCCACCGAAGCAGCCGACCGGATGCTCGGCGCGACCGGGATTCGGCTCGGTGCCCGAATGCTTACCGAAGAAGTTGTCTTCCTGGGCGGTCGAGAGTCCCGTGTGACTGTCGGTCGAGCCGACCATGCCGAACTTGTAGGGATTTACGCCAAGTTTTTCTTCGAGGGCCAGGCCGTTCTTGAGAGCCTCACGCATATACTCGTACTGCAGCATATCGTCCGTCTTGGCTGCGCTCAGGGACAGATTGCCCGCATCCCAGGTCTCGTAATCCGCAAATTCATCATTGGGTGAGAGTAACGGATGGGCTTCGCCATCTCCCTTGATTTGCGTGGCTTCGTACAGTGGCTCCCACCTGGCGCGGGTTTCCGCGTAATTGCGATCAATTTTCTTACCCTGATAACTCTCCGTCACCGGGAACATGATGCCGTTAGAGAGGTTGCCGTTGTGCGCCAGGGCCAGGATATCGCCGCCCGTGTGATTTTCGTAGTCGGCCATCCACTGCCAGAGATCGCGTGGATCGGGGCTGCCAACCGGCGGCGTCATCGTCAGCGGTTCCACCTGGCGGGCATACTGCTCGCCGTCCCGGTAAATGACGACCCGGTGCATATTGTTGCCTTCGACCAGCGAGGTCCATTCATAGCCGATAAACGCCGTAAACTCGCCCGGATCATTGGCATCTTCAGCGTCCTTGATAATGCGATCCCAGGTGGATTGATAAGCGTGGGTGCCCGGCAGGATCTGCAGCTCCTGATCCAGCGTGTTGTTGCTGAATTTCTCGATGATGTAGAGCGCCGCCTCGACCCCCTCTTTGCCGCCGGCCCGCACTTTGCGTGACAACTCGGCGCCGACCTCGCTGCCGGTAACCTGAGGATCGCCCTCGAACAGCATGGTGAACAGGCCCATGTTGTCCGAGTGATCGGCGACCACCAGCCAGTCCAGCGGACGCGACAGTTTGGCCGCCACGCCGGTCGATGACGTAATCTGCTCACCGCGGGCAAAGCGGTAGGCATCATCCGGCGTCAGCCGGGCGCCGAATGCGCCCGCATCCATCGACAGCGACGTATGCAGATGAGTGTCACCCCAAAGCACGCTGGTCGGGAAAGAACGGTTCGCATACGGCGAATAATTGTTGGTTGGAAATGCCTTCTCGAGACTGGACGCCTCCGGCGGAGGCTCCTGCGCCACGGCTGGCACGATGGCGACAGTCATGGTAAGCACAAGCAATAAAGACCCAATGCGTGTCCGCTCAGCATTCATCGTGGTGTTCCTCCGGTATTTTTTGTTCCCGATCAAGCGCTTGTTTCACTGTGGCTTGCGACCGCTGATTATGCAATACGGAATCGGCGCAGTACCAGTCTTTCCGGAAAACGAGGCAATAGCGATTCGACCCCTATTATTCCGGCATTTACCTATTCTCTCGAGCGTTGCCTGCGCGTAGTTTGAATCGGGCAGTGCGCGTTGATTGCGGAGGGTATTGTGGTGATCAAGCTCAAGAGCACCTCGAAAATCGTCGAACTGGATACGGAGGCTCCGATCTGGGACCGCTGTTTCATGGTCGCACCCCTGGTTCTGATCGGCACCAGGGACGAAGACGGCTCACTCGATCTCGCGCCCAAACACATGGCATTCCCCATGGGCTGGCAGAACTACTTCGGCTTTGTCTGCAGTCCCCGCCATCACACCCACACCAATATAGAGCGTACCGCTGAATTTACGGTCAGCTACCCGAAACCGTCCCAGGTGCTGTATGCCAGCCTGGCAGCTTCACCGCGTTATGCCGGCGGACCGAAAACGGTACTCCAGGGCTTCGCCACCTTCGAAGCCACGGAAATCGACGGTGAGTTTATCGATGACGCTTACCTGTTTCTCGAATGCAAACACTTCAAGACCGTCGATGGCTTTGGCAACAATTGCCTGATTACGGGCGAGGTTGTCGCCGCCTACGCCGATCCCAATTATCTCCGGGCATCGGAAATGGATGAGCAGGAACTCATTCACGACCATCCGCTGATCGCCTACCTGCCACCAAGCCGGTTCGCGACCATCACGCGCTCGAATGCGTTCCCGTTTCCGGCACATATGAAGCGTTAGACCCGATATGAACGCCAGGCACGCTGATCGGCTACTGAAATACGTTCAGGGTCAGCAGCAGGCACTGGTCGATCTGCTGCAGCACATGGTCGAAGCAGAGTCGCCTTCGTCGCAACCGGAGGCGCATCCCCTGATGCGCACGATTCTTGCCAATGAACTCGATTTCCTCGGCTTCAAGGTATTTCCGCTGCGCCGAAACGGCGGTGGCGAGCACCTTTACGCGCGCCCGGCGAACAGAAAGAAATGCAGTCCGTCGCAACTGCTGGTCGGCCACTACGATACTGTCTGGCCGCTGGGCACCGTGTCGCATCGGCCTTTTACGGTGAACGGCAATATCGCACGGGGTCCGGGCGTGCTCGATATGAAAGGCGGACTGGCACAGATAATTGTCGCGCTCAAGGCATTGCAGGACCTGAATCTGGAACCCGAATTGCTGCCAATCGTCTTCGTCAACTCAGACGAGGAGATCGGCAGCCGGACCTCGACTCGCACTATCCGCACGCTGGCGCAGCACGTCGATCGTAGCTTCGTGATGGAACCGGCTATGGGCGAGGAAGGCATGATCAAGACCGAGCGCAAGGGAGTCGGCCGCTTTACGATCACCGTTCATGGCAAAGCCGCACATGCCGGCCTGGATCCCGAGGGCGGCGCCAGCGCAATCCTCGAGCTTTCCCACGTCATACAGACGCTTTTCGCACTTAACGATTCCGACAGCGGCATCACCGTAAACGTCGGCATGGTCGACGGCGGCCTGCAACCCAATGTTATCGCACCGCACAGTCAGGCCGTTGTCGACGTGCGTGTACCAACCGTTGCCGACGGTCAGCATATCGAGCAGGCCATTCGCGATATAGCGCCGGTTACACCGGGCGTGCGCCTGACTGTAGACGGAAGGATCGGCAGACCGTCCATGGAACGCACGGACCGCAACGATGCACTTTGGCAGCAGGCATCCGAACTTGGAAAGCAGCTCGGCATCGACTTGAAGCATGGCCGTGCCGGTGGTGGTTCCGATGGCAACACCACGAGCCAATACACAGCGACGCTCGATGGGCTGGGCCCGGTGGGCAACGGTGCGCATGCCGAGCATGAGTTCCTGTATATCGATAGAACGCTCGAGCGGACTGCGTTACTGGCGTTGTTACTGCTGGCGCCGCCCGCCGAGCCGAAAACAAAAGGAGATGATCTGTGACTGTGGTCTCGATGAGTTCTCTCACCCGCATCTCTGATCTGGCCGGGAAACCGTACGACTTGGCACCTGTCCCGCGGGACGAGTGGGCCAGTGGCGACTACGTGGCAGGCGAAATCACCGGTGCCCCGCATCGTGTTTACCGGATCGAGCTCGCATCCGGGCGCATGGTGCACGCACTGCCCGGCGACTGCATCATAGGGGCGTTCGGTAATCGTTCGGCAACGCTGGAAGGGGTTGGCAGCTACAAGGACATCAAAGGCGATCGTATGTACGCGATGACCAGTGCCGGCCTGTTTGGCGCCGTTACTTCCGTGTCGCAGTTGTTGCCGCCGCTACTGCAACTCAGGTATCTAGGTCATGTTGTGAGAGATGCCGGCAAAGTTTGCATGTCCGACTTTGCCATCAAGTCCGACGGCGGTCAGTTCAACATTCCGACCATTCTTCTGGTCGGAACATCGATGTCAGCCGGCAAGACCACCACAGGTCGGTTGATCGTTCATGAACTGGAGAAGATGGGCAAGACAGTCGTAGGCGCCAAGTTGACGGGCGCCGGCAGATATCGTGACATCCTCGGTTTCCGTGACGCCGGTGCGGATGCCGTTCTGGACTTTGTTGATGCGGGCTTACCGTCGACCGTGGTTCCGGAGGACGAGTTTCGTGCGGCGATCCGGCCACTCCTGCATCGCATCGACAGCCTGAAACCCGATTTCCTGGTCGCGGAAGCCGGCGCATCCCCGCTCGAGCCATACAACGGCGCTGCCGCGATCGACGAACTCGGCGACAACATCAAATGTACGGTCCTGTGTGCATCTGATCCGTACGCGGTGGTTGGCGTTGAAAAGGCCTTCGGACTGAAGCCTGATGTAGTGTCCGGTCCTGCGACCAGCACCTCGGCTGCCATCGATCTGGTTCGCAAACTGACGGGTGTCGAGGGCATCAATGTAATGGATCCCGAGTCATTGCCCGCCCTGCGCAATGTTCTCGAGAGGACATTGCTGTGAATAGCTTCGCGGGCGAGGCAGGTGAATGCTCCTGCAACACCTGCACTCCCGCCATCCATGGCGGTCGCGCCCGCCAAAAACGCTGGCAAAGGCGTCTCTGTAGAAACGCCTCCTGAGGCGCGATCAGAGCCCTTTTATTCTGCCTTTCCGCAGAACAGGTCGTGCAAAGCCGCCATTACTATGGTCGCCTCATCGCCAGACAACGAATAGCTGACGGATTGAGCGTGCTTCCTGGAGCGTACGATTTTCTCGCGCCGCAAAATTGCGAGATGCTGTGACAGAGCCGACTGACTGAGTCCAAGAACGCTCCGCAGCTCGCTGACCGTTTTCTCTCCTTCCGCGAGTTGACACAGAATCATCAGGCGCCATTCGTTGGCCATCGCTTTCAACAATTCACACGCGTGCGATGCCTTATCGTGCAGCTCGGTCAGTTTCCTGAAATCCTCCGGCACAATAGTGTTCTGTAATTCTTCCATAAAGACGATTCCTCTATTCGCAGCCAGCGAACCCTTCGGAGTCCATTTTTGCTTCATACGCCGCGGTAACGTCGCTGCCGATGACGAGTGTCCCGACGACCGACTCCCAGTCGTCGGGTTTCAGGATGGCCAGCCATCCAGCTTCGTAGGGATCGTCGTTGGCAATGCTCGGGTTGTTAACCAGATCGTCGTTCACGGCAATCACCTCACCGCCCGCTGCGGATCTTGCCGGACCAACCCATTTGCCGGATTCCAGCGTCCCGCAGGACTTTCCCGCCTTGATCGTGCGACCCACCCGTTTTGGCGTATACGCCACCAGCTTGCCGGCCATTGCCGTGGCGACGACTGTCATGCCGATTTTTACGCTCCCGTCGCCCTGTTCCTTGAACCAGATGTGATTATTTACATCGTACAAAAGATCATCGGGCAAATTGCAACCACGTACAGATGGCATCGCTATGCCTCCCTAATAAGTCAGGACTTTGCAGTCGCCTTCCATGACCTCTTCGATTAAATGCGCTCCACCGACGATGCCGTCGCATTCAGGGATCAGGTCCTCCTCGGTCATGTCGAAAAGATCCAGATTGGGTGAGCAGCAATAGAACTTGACGCCCGCTTCGTGGGCATCCTGTATGAAACTGTAAACGGACTTCGGGGAACCTTCTTTGATGAACAGTTCCTCGGCGACACCTTTTTTCATCAGGCGCCCTGATGTCGCCGTGCAGATGACGTCGACCTCGTAGTCCATCGCTGCGGCAACCGATGCCTGAAATATCGGTGCCCCCAGCTCCTCCCCGTTGCGCGGGTCGGTGTTCGCCATAACAATGATGAGTTTTTCAGCCATGAATCACGATCCTTTGGCGTCATATTGGTGCAATCCACCGGCTCGCCAGGCTCGTCTAACAGCTCATTAGCATATACTAAATTACTTGTGCATCCAATTTCGCTTCGCCTGGTCCGCTGCCAGCGCGTCTGCAATCGATGCCTGAAAGTCAGCCGGCAGAACGCTCAGCATATCGACTTCGCTCTCTTTGAAGAATGTGTCGATGGCAGAATCAATTTCTTCGAGCCGAACGCCCTTGAGATGTGCCTCGAGGTCAAAAACGAGACGCGGCGGCGTGACGAAGAAATCGCCACTGATCAGGACACGCTGCAGGATGTCACGGGTCGGGCCCTCGAGCTTGACGAACGAGGCAATCGTTCCTCCGGCGCCGGTATGATTGCCTGTGAGGACTTCCTCCTGCGCTGCCGGGTTATTTATTTCGGCGACAAATTCGTCCGTACCGATTTCCTCGTCGAAATATTTCTGTGCCAGCCGCTCCTCAGCATCGGTGATGTCACCCGGGCTGGCGCTGATTCCGAAATATCCGGTAAATCCCTTGATCAAAGCCAGCTGAATCGTTTCCATGTCCGGCAGATCGTCGCCGAGCAGTTCCTTCAGTGTGATGACCCGTTCAGCCGCGGAATCGAGTTTGCGTTTGGCAAGTTTGCTTTCCGGGATTTTCAAGGCGTTGACCATGAGCTGCGGATTCATATCCACCAGCACCGTGCCCTGGTAAATCAGAATATCGCCATCGAAGAATCCGCCGGTGCCGCTGATCTTGCGGCCATCGACTTCGATGTCGTTGCGCGGGCGAAATCGTGCATC
>Ga0255058_10000869_pt1 | contig 17323 bp, 11 predicted proteins | sample Cases_109_9_MG_FD_188637 | JGI IMG/M metagenome (GOLD analysis project Ga0255058, IMG submission 188637) | Seawater microbial communities from Amundsen Gulf, Northwest Territories, Canada - Cases_109_9 | ecosystem: Environmental > Aquatic > Marine > Gulf | place: Canada: Northwest Territories... | reverse complement strand
GGAGTAGATCTGCCAGACGCGGGTCAGTACGGCGTTGGCACGCTGTTCGTTCCGAGAGACGAGGCGGTGAGGGACGAGGTGTTCAGCATCTTCGTTCGCATCGTCGAAGAAGAAGGGCAGAAACACCTCGGTTGGCGCCAGGTGCCGACGAACAACGAAGAGATCGGCGAGTCAGCACTCGCAGCGGAACCGTGGATGTACCAGGCGATCGTCGAACGAGGTTCTGACGACATGGACGCCGATGCGCTCGAACGCAAGTTGTATGTGATTCGAAAGCGCTTCGAACACACGATCCAGCGAGCTGACATCCCCTCCTCCGACGCCGTCTACTTCGCGAGCTTGTCCGGCCAGCGGCTGGTCTACAAGGGGATGCTGACGGCGCTCCAGGTCAAGGGCTATTTCCCAGATCTCTCTAATCCGCTAACCAAGAGCCAGCTCTGTATGTTCCACTCACGGTTCAGTACCAACACGTTTCCGAGCTGGCGGCTCTCCCACCCGTACCGAATGGTCTCACACAATGGCGAGATCAATACGTTGCGCGGCAACAACAACTGGATGCGCGCACGGGAGGCGCTGATCGAATCGCCGCTCTTCGACGAAATCAGCAAGACCTTCCCGATCATAGATGAGAATGGGAGCGATACCGCCTGCTTCGACAACGCGCTGGAGCTGCTGACGCTGGCGGGGAGGCCAATCCACCAGGCCGTAATGATGATGATCCCGGAGCCGTGGGACGGTCACGAGTCGATGAGTCAGGAGAAGAAAGACCTCTACGAGTACCAGAGCTGCCTGATGGAGCCGTGGGACGGGCCGGCCTCGATCGCCTTCACGGACGGAAAGCGGATCGGCGCAGTGCTGGACCGTAACGGCCTGCGTCCCTCGCGCTACTACGTTACGAAGGACGATTACGTGATCATGGCGTCGGAGGTCGGCGTCCTTCCGGTTGAGCCGGAGAACATACTCTACAAGGGCCGTCTGCAGCCGGGACGGATGTTCTTGATCGACCTCGAGGAAGGGCGCATCGTTGACGACGCCGAACTGAAGAGCACGATGTCGAACGAACTCCCGTACGGGGAGTGGCTGAAGAAACACCTGCGGACGTTCGATGACCTGCCGGAAACCGAGCCGGCGCCGCGGCTGGTTGGCGACGACCTGCTGGAGCAGCAGATGGCGTTTGGCTACACGGTGGAGGACCTTAAGTACATCATTGGCCCGATGACGTCGGCAGCCCAAGAGGCGCTCGGCTCGATGGGTACGGACACGCCGCTGGCAGTCCTCTCGGACAAGCCACAACCGCTGCACTACTACTTCAAGCAGCTGTTCGCACAGGTCACGAACCCACCTCTGGACGCCATCCGAGAGGAGATCGTGACTTCCGTCCGAACGCTGATTGGACCGGAAGGCAACCTCCTTGACCCGCAGCCGGAGAGCTGCGCGATGATCAGCCTGAACTCGCCGTTCATCAGTAATGAGGAGCTAGCAAAGTTCAAGGCGCTGGACGACGATCAGTTCCAGACCGCCGTGCTTCCGATGCTGTTCGATGCGAACAACGGCCCTCGCTCCCTTGAGACCGCGCTCGACGACCTCTACGAGAAGGCCGATGAGGCGATCGCGAACGGCGCAACGCTACTTATCCTGTCAGACCGCGACGTCGACGCGAGCCACGCGCCGATCCCGTCGTTGCTGGCGGTCGCCGGCCTGCACAACCACCTCGTACGTAACCGCACGCGGACGCAGACGGGACTCATCGTAGAGACGGGGGACGCGCGCGAGGCACACCACTTCTCACTGCTCATCGGCTACGGCGCCGGCGCGATCAACCCGTACTTGGCCATCGATTCGATCGAGCAGATGATCGATGAGCGTCTGATCAGCGACGAGTTCGATTACGAGGAGGCGGTGCAGCGCTACCTGAAGGCGATCAAGAAGGGTGTCGTGAAGGTGATGTCAAAGATGGGCATCTCCACGATCCAGAGCTATCGCGGCGCCCAGATCTTCGAGGCGATCGGGCTCAACCAGCAGTTCGTCGACAAGTACTTCACGTTGACGACCTCGCGCATCGGTGGCATCGGCGCCGAGGAGGTCGCGCTCGATACGCTCCACCACCACCGCCGCGCGTACCCGGACCGCGACGGCGGGCTGAAGGAGCTGGTCTGGGGCGGGCAGTACCAGTGGCGTCGTGACGGCGAATACCATCTCTTCAACCCGGACACGGTTTTCAAGCTGCAGCACGCCACCCGGGCGGGGAAGTACGACATTTTTCGCGAGTACACGCAGATGGTCGACGACCAGAGCGAGCGCATGTGCACGCTTCGTGGCCTTTTCGAGATCAAATCTGACCGCAAGCCGATCCCTATCGACGAGGTAGAGCCAGCCGAGGAGATATTCCATCGCTTCGCCACGGGCGCCATGTCGTTCGGCTCGATCGGCGCGGAGGCCCACGAGACGCTGGCGATCGCGATGAACCGCATTGGCGGCAAGAGCAACACAGGCGAAGGCGGTGAGGACCGCCGTCGCTACACTCCCGACGCGAACGGCGATCTGCGCCGCAGCGCGATCAAGCAGGTGGCGTCCGGGCGCTTCGGGGTGACGAGTGAGTACCTCGTGAACGCGGACGAACTGCAGATCAAAATGGCACAGGGCGCGAAGCCCGGTGAAGGCGGACAGCTCCCCGGTCACAAGGTCTACACGTGGATCGCCGAAGTGCGTTACTCGACTCCAGGAGTCGGGCTCATCAGCCCGCCGCCGCACCACGATATCTATTCCATCGAGGACCTGGCGCAACTGATCCACGACCTCAAGAATTCGAACCCGCGGGCGCGCATTAACGTCAAACTCGTAGCGGAAGTCGGTGTCGGCACGGTCGCCGCGGGTGTGGCGAAGGCGAAATCGGACGTCGTCCTCATTAGCGGCCACGATGGCGGCACGGGCGCCAGCCCGCTAACTTCGATCAAGCACGCCGGCGTCCCCTGGGAGCTCGGCCTCGCCGAGACGCAGCAGACGCTGGTGTTGCAGAAGCTTCGCGACCGCATCGTCGTCCAGACGGATGGACAGATGAAGACCGGCCGCGATGTGCTCATCGCCGCGCTGCTCGGCGCTGAGGAGTACGGTTTCGCGACCGCACCACTCGTCGTCATGGGCTGCATCATGATGCGCGTTTGTCACCTGGACACGTGTCCGGTTGGCATCGCGACGCAGAATCCCAAGCTCCGCGAGAAGTTCGGAGGTAAGGCCGAGCATGTCGTTAACTTCTTCCGGTTCATATCGGAGGAGATCCGCGAGCACCTGGCGCAGATGGGCTATCGGTCGATCGACGAGATCATCGGGCGTAGCGACCTGCTGGACATGCGGCGTGCGATCGCGCACTGGAAGGCGAAGGGCCTTGACCTTTCGGCCATCCTCTATCGGCCAGATGTCGGACCGGAAGTGGCGACTCGGTGCATAACGACGCAAGACCACGGGCTCGAGAAAGCGCTGGACCAAGAGCTGCTGAAGCTGGCCGCGCCCGCTCTCGAGAGCGGTGAGAAGGTCACGATCGATATGCCGATCCGCAACATCAACCGTACCGTCGGCACGATCCTCGGCAGTGAGTTGACGCGGAAGTACGGGTTCGACGGGCTTCCAGACGACACGGTCACTATCAACTTCAAAGGCTCGGCCGGCCAGAGCTTCGGCGCCTTCGTGCCTCGCGGAATGACGCTGCGGCTGGAAGGCGACGCCAACGATTACTTCGGCAAGGGTCTGTCGGGCGGCAGGATTGTCATTTACCCGCCGAAGGCATCAACGTTTGTCCCGGAAGAGAACATCCTCATCGGTAACGTAGCGCTGTACGGTGCAACCGCCGGCAGCCTGTTCGTCCGCGGCGTCGCAGGCGAGCGGTTCTGCGTCCGCAACAGCGGCGCGATCGCGGCTGTCGAGGGCATTGGCGACCACGGCTGCGAATACATGACGGGCGGCCGGGTCGTCGTGATCGGCCCGACCGGGCGTAACTTCGCGGTAGGCATGAGCGGCGGCATCGCTTACGTTTACGACGCGGACGGCGACTTCCATGTCCGCTGCAACCAGGAGATGGTCGACCTCGATGAGATGGATGAGGAAGACCGGGATCTGGTGCGCGGCCTGATGGAGCGGCACAAGGAGTACACGGGCAGCAGCGTGGCGGAGAAACTGCTGGCCGATTGGCCGAAGATCGCTACGAAGTTCGTCAAAGTCATGCCACGCGACTTCAAGCGCGTCATTCGCGAGCAAGCTGAGGCAAAGGCGAAGGAAAGCAGCGAGGAGAAGATCGGAACAGCCGGTGGGTAAGATCACCGGTTTCATGGAGTTCAAACGGGAACTCCCGGGCCGACGGCCGATCCAGGAAAGAGTCACCGACTGGTTAGAGGTCTATGACGAGTTCCCGGAGGACCACCTCAAGAACCAGGCCGCCCGTTGCATGGATTGCGGCATCCCTTTCTGCCACCAGGGCTGCCCGCTGGGCAACATCATTCCCGATTGGAACGACCTCGTTTACCGCGATCAGTGGCGCGAAGCGATCGACCGTCTCCACGCGACGAACAACTTCCCCGAGTTCACGGGGCGCCTGTGTCCGGCGCCGTGCGAGGCGTCCTGCGTACTTGGCATTAACAACGACGCCGTGACGATAAAGCAGATCGAGCTGGAGATCATCGAATACGCGTGGAAGCATGGGTGGGTGAAGCCCGAACCGCCCGAGCACCAGACGGGGATGAGCGTGGCAGTTGTCGGGTCCGGCCCTGCCGGTCTCGCCTGCGCGCAGCAACTCGCGCGTGCCGGTCATGCGGTCACTTTGTTCGAACGCGAAGACCGCATCGGAGGGTTGCTCCGCTACGGAATCCCGGACTTCAAGATGGAGAAGCACTTCATCGAGCGGCGTTTGGACCAGATGGAGGCGGAGGGCGTGATCTTCCGACCCGGAGTCAACATCGGCGAGGACACGGACGCACGCGCGCTTCTGAACGAGTTCGACGCGACCTGCCTTACCGGCGGCGCCACTCATCCACGCGATCTGGACGTGCCGGGCCGTGAACTGAAGGGCGCGCACTTCGCGATGGAGTTCCTACCACCCCAGAACAAGCGAAACGCGGGCGACGAGATCCGCGATGACGGGTTCATCAGCGCAGAGGGGAAGAAGGTCATCATCCTTGGCGGCGGTGACACTGGCGCGGACTGCCTAGGTACGGCTCACCGCCAAGGCGCCGAGTCCGTGATCCAGATGGAGATCCTGCCTCGGCCGCCGGAGGATCGCGCCGACGACAACCCGTGGCCGACGTGGCCGAACATCTACCGCGTCTCCTCCGCGCACGAAGAAGGCGGCGAGCGCGAGTACCAGATCCTCACCAGAAAGCTGACGGGCGAGAACGGCGTCCTCAAGCGCCTGCACGGCTGCAAGGTTGAGTTCGTCCCCGAGAACGGCCGCATGAACATGAAAGAGATCCCGGACACGGAGTTCGAGGAGGAGGTTGACCTCCTTCTGCTGGCGATGGGATTCCTCGGCCCTGAGAACTACATGCTCGCGCAGCTCGGTGTCGAGCTGACGGACCGCGGCAACGTTCAGGCCGATGCGGACAAGATGACGAGCGTCCACGGCGTCTTCACCGCGGGCGACATGACCCGCGGCCAGTCGCTGATCGTGTGGGCGATCGCCGAAGGGCGCGATGCGGCACGGGGCATCGATAAGTTCCTCACGGGCGACACGATGCTGCCGGTCAACTAGACCGGGATCTCCGGGCTCGCCTTACGCTTGACCCCTGCCCCCGCACATCTGACAATCTGCCGTGTGTGCAACCACCTCAGGTGAGCGCACGAGCCGCAATCCTGATCCACCGATCCCACGGAGGACTCGCGTGTCAGAAATAAGCATAGACATCATCCCGCAGGTACGGGACAAGATTCACGACCTCGTCGCTTCCTACGCAAAGGGCAAGCGGTCATGCCGCTACGCCGACGTCCGGATCGAGATCAGCGAAGGGAAGGGCGCCGTCGCGGAGAACGGTATGGACAAGTTCAGCGGCGAGGACTACGAGTTCGAGTTCGGCGTGCGCGTGATCGCGGGCGAGCGGGTCGCGGCCCCGGGCTACTTCGGCGAGATCATCGGCGAAGCGGACCTCGGCCGTCTGCAGGACAACCTCACAGAGGCGCTCGACCGTGCCTACGACCGAGCGATGGCGAACGCACGCGCCAAGGACGACGCGCGTGGCCGCTTCGCGACGTTGGGCGATGCGCTGGGCGACCTGACGCTGGCGCCGATCGACGTCCGGCAGGACACGACAGACGCGAAGTACGAGACGGACCCGCGCGAAGTGCCGCTAGAGGATGCCGTCTCCTACGTTGGAGACGTGTCGAAGCGCGTGCAGGGGATCGACGACTCGGTCGCCTTCAACTACATCTCCGCCAGCACGCAACTCAATCGACAGCTGTTCGTCAGCTCCGAAGGCGCCAACATCCAGCAGACGTGGGCGATCACGCAGGGCACCTGCTTCGTCATCGCGGCAACGGAGGACGGGCACCAGGAGCTATACGACTACACCGGCCATCTCCGTGGATGGGAGTTGATCACTCGCGGCGCGGACGAAGAGTTCGTCAAGTTCCCGCATCTCATGGACTTCTCGCTGGAACTGGCGCGCGACACCGTGACGCTGGCCAGCTGCAAGCCGCTGAAGGCCACGGATAAGGACGTCGTCGTCGTCACCGACCCGCACTACAACGCGCTGTTATGTCACGAGGTCATCGGCCACCCGACGGAACTGGACCGCGCGCTGAAGTTCGAGACCGGCTACGCAGGACGATCGTGGTTCCTTCGCAGTCCGGACGACAACCAACTCGGTAAACGCGTGGGATCGGACCTCATAACTGCGTTCAGCGACCCAACGCTGGACTGCTTCGGCCACTACATGTACGACGACGAGGGTACGCCCGCCCGCCGCATCTACCACTTCGACAAGGGCATCTTCAACGGCTTCACGAACAGCCGACAGACCGCCGCCATCATGGGCGTGGAACCGAACGGGCACTACAAGGCGACCGACGCCTCGTTCGTGCCGCTCATCCGCATGTCGAACACGGCGATCGCGCCCGGCGACCGCAACCATGACGACATCATCAAGGAGGTCGACGACGGCTACTACGTCGTCGGGCACCGCATCCCCTCGATCGCTGAGTCACGCGAGAACTTCCGGATCACGGCGATGAAGGTATACGAGATCAAGAACGGGCAGATAGGCGAGATGTACCGCGACGGCGGCCTGATGAGCGACAGCCGCGACTTCTTCATGAACGTCGACGCGGTCGCCGACGACTTCCAGATGTTCGCGATCCCGAACTGCGGAAAGGGCCAGCCGATGCAGACGAAGCGGATGGGCAACGGCGGCCCGACGCTTCGCAGCCGGGCGCGGCTGACGGGGGCGTGAGCAACTGCGCCATGGCCGACAAAGAGAAGACTCCGCCTCCCTCACGACCATCGATCCCATACTTAGCCGTGTACCGTGCCAATCTGGCACCGCCGGAAGAACGCCTAGAGGTGATGCGCGACGATGGCCTCGCCGTTCACCTTGAGGCAGGACCAATCCACTTCGCGCATTCGGTGCCCCTCGTCACCTATGATCCACCAGCAGCAAGAATGACGCTGGCTGAGCAGCGAGTTGAACTTCCAGCCGACTCGTACCTCGTGATGGAGATAGAAGGTTCACGAATCGATCCTCAGCTCGTTCTGAGCGATGCATCTCTTCGCGTATCGGAGATCGTGGCACTATTCAACCTCCGGTACGATCAGATCATTGCGGAGAGGGTGTTTGAGGGGGCGATAAACAAGGGCAACGCTGGTGTGTTTGTCCAAGAGGGCCCATTCACCCTGACCGCTCAGCCATCCCGTGAAGCATCCGAGATTGTCGGTCAACTCACCTCGGACCTTAGGAGTGTGGCTTCATTGACCGCCGAACGGCGCAATCGTTTCCGGCTCGGCGCGCGCTGGTACCGCCGAGGTCACGGATCGGTCAATCCAATCGACAAGTTCCTTTCCCTTTGGACGGCTCTCGAAGTGTACCCAGGAGAAGGTGACCCGGACGTAGTTGGACTCGTCGTAGGTTTGTTGTCGTCTGTTTATCCTGACGTCCCGAGAGAAGAGCTGAAAGCACGCATCGGAATCGGTCGCATAGCCGGCCTCCGCGGCGACATCGTCCATCAAGGAAAAGCTTTCGTCGCGCGTGATGACGAAGAATCGTTCAGCGACCACCTAAAGCGCCTTGCCGCAATCGCAGCAACTTGCCTTCGGATGTTGGCATCTCTTGAAGCCGGGACAGACCTAGACCCGTTTGTTCGCCCAAACTAGCATGAAGAACCTCTGGAAAGACAGCGACGCCGGCAAGACCGAGCTAGAGCAGGTCGTCTACCTCTCGAACCTTATCGGCGGCGACCCAACGCTCGTGCAGCCCGGTGGCGGCAATACGTCCGTCAAGTTCGACGAGGACGACCTCTTCGGCGCATCGGCCAGCGCGCTGATCGTCAAGGGCAGCGGGACCGACCTACGGACGATCACAGCGGACGGTTTCACGCACCTCTACACGAGCCGCCTCGCCGCGCTCCAGAAGTTCGATTCGATGACAGATGAGGCGATGATGCAGTTCATGCACGCTTGCATGCTTTTTCCTGCGCGCGATCCGCTACCGAGTGTCGAAACACCGCTGCACGCACTGCTGCCAGCGAAGTTCGTGGCCCACACTCACGACATCGCCACCCTCTCGCTGACCGACACACCCAGCGCCAGACAGCACGTCGAGCAGGCGCTTGGTTCCAACGTTGCGTTTCTCGAGTACACGCGACCGGGCTTTCCGCTGGCGAAGCGACTCGCCGAGCTGTACGCGAACGGACTTCCGGGAACCGCCACCGGCCTCGTGATGGAGAAGCACGGCCTCACGGTTTGGGGCGACACCGCCAAGGAGTGCTACGAGAATCTGGTAGCGATAATCGATATGGCGGAGGCGTTCGTTGCCGAGCGTGCTGACGGCAAGGAGATCCTCGGAGGTCAGACCGCCCCTTCGCTCGACATCACAAAGCGGCGCACGCACGCCGAGACGCTCCTGCCAATCGTCCGCGGTGAACTCTCGCGCATCGTTAGCAGCCCGGACTGGCATCCGATCCTCGTTTTCACGGACGCTCCGGAGAATCTCGAGGAGATCTCCGGCCGTGCGTTCCCAGAGGCGGCTGCGAAGGGCGTCATGACGCCGGAGCACATTCTCCGCGCGGGCGTCCGGCCGCTGGTGCTGGACGTCGACCTGGATTCAGAGCCAACCCAGCTCAAAGACGACGTCCATCGCTCCCTCGCTACGTTCTACGGCGACTACCTCGACTACGCGATGGCGAATGGTCAGAAGAACCCGATACCGGACTTCCTCAAGACCGTCGTCATCCCGGGCCTCGGGATTATCAGCGCGGGCCGCGACCGGAAGAACGCGGCTATTGCCGCTGATTGCTATCGCGCGACGCTGGACACGATCGCCGCGGCGGAGGCCGTCGAGTCGTTCCAGTTTCTCTCCGATGCCGACGCCTGCGAGATGGAGTACTGGCCGCTGGAACGCCGCAAGATCGAGCAGAGCGCTAAATCGCGGCCGGAGTTGAGCGGGAAGATTGCGGTGATCGTCGGCGCGGCGAGCGGTATCGGCCGTGCCACGGCGCTTGAGTTCGCCGCGCAAGGCGCACACGTCGCGCTCGGCGATATAGACTTCGACGGCGTCACAGAGGTCGCGAACAGAATCAACGCAGACGCAGCGGGGCGCGCGCTCGCGGTACGGATGGACGCGTCCGATCCGAACGAGATCTCATCGTCGTTCCATGAGGCCGTGATGCGCTTTGGGGGCATCGACGTTCTCTTCTACTCGCCGGGGGTCTCGCCGGGGATGCACTCGGTGGTCGACATGCCGGACGCTGAGATCGAGCGCCAATCCGCGATCCACTTTGAGGGCGCGGTCGCGGCAACGCGCGAAGCGGCGAAGGTGATGATCGCCCAGGGCACCGGCGGCCGTCTCATCTACAACGCATCGAAGGCGGCGTTCGTGCCGGGGCGGGGAGCAGCGGCATATGGTGCGGCGAAGGCGGCGCTGGTGCACTACGCGCGCAACGTCGCGGCCGAGCTGGGCCGTCAGGGGATCACGGCGAACTACATCAACGCTGACGCCGTAGACACCCGCCTCTTCCGCGAGCGGCTGGCGGAGCGGGCCAAGGAGACCGGCAAGTCGGAAGAGGAGATGCTGCAGTACTACGCCGAACGTAGCGTCCTGGGCAAGGCGACGATCCCCCCGAAAGCGGTCGCGGAGGCAGCGGTGTTCCTCGCCTCGGACCGGTCTGCGTACACGACAGGCTGCGCGATCACGGTCGGTGGCGGCCACGAGGCGTTCCCGCGATAAGATGAACCTGAACAGATACGAAGGAGCCCACGAATGATCCCGCTGGCACACTTACAGAAGGCCGCCGCAGACGGCCTCGCATTTCTGCGGACGCAGGAGGACGTCGAAGAGGCGGAGGTCTTCGTCTCGGCTAACGGCATCCTGCTGACGCGACTCAACTACACGTCGCACATCCCCTGCAACGGTGTTGAGGAGCCGAAATCGGTCGTCAACTACGGCATCGGCGTACAGGTCGTTCTGCGGGATGGCGAGACGCGCCGCATCGGCTTCGGCTCCGAGCCCTCGGACATCAGCATCTCCGGTGTGAAGTCTGCGCTCGACAAGGCGCGGAAAGGAGCGTCCGACGACCCGGAGTTCGTCAGCCTCGCCCGTCCGACCGGTGAGAAGTCGACGCTAAAGGACTACCACGACCCGGCGATCATGGACATCGAAGACCAGGATCTTGTCGACGCCGGTTGGGGAGTCGTTGGCGGCGCCCTGCAGGTGTTCGAGGGGTCCGAGACCCTTACGAACATCGCAGGCGATCCCGAACGCCTCAAGGAGCTTGGCCTCATCGTCAGCGGCGACGTCAGCTTCCTGCAGGAGCGGGTGGCGATCGCATCGACGGCGATGCCCGAAGTCCAGTCGGATGAATCGACGATGGTGATGTCGTTCATCACCTCGATGGTGGAACGAGAAGACGCCAAGGGAAGCGGTTACGGCGCCGCGACCAAGCTCGCCGACTTCAGCGAAGAACCGGGGCGAGCCGCCGCGCGCAACGCGATCTCAGGCATCGGCGGGGTACGGGTTCCGAGCGGCGAGTACAAGGTTGTGTTCGGGCAAGAGGCGGTGATGGAGATCCTGCACTACATCCTGATGCCCGGGCTGAACACAGGCATGTTCTACGCCGCCGCTTCGCCGTTCATGGGCAAGCTCGGCGAGCAAGTGGCAGCGGAGAAGTTCAACCTCGTCGACGACGGCGGGGCCGCGGGGCTGGTGGGCTCGAAGTCCATCACCTGCGAGGGGCTGCCCACAGGGCGCACGGAGTTGATCAAAGACGGCCGCCTCGTCGGCCTCCTCTCGAACCACTACGAGACCCAGCGACTACAGAACGACCCTGGGGCGAAAGAGAAGCTAGGCGTAGACCCGAAGGACTGGGCGTCCGCCTTCGTGCCCCGTAACGGGTTCCGCTTCGCCCGCGGCGGCGGACGGCATTTCGACGCACAGCCGGGCATCAACCCAACAAACGTGCTGGTGCCCGGGGAGATCGAATCCGGCGAAGAGATCCTCGGCCTCGTCGGCGACGGCTTGTACATTGGGCGGATCTGGTACACGTACCCGGTCAACGGGCTGCGGGCCGGCGACTTTACGGGGACGGTCGTGGCTGACTCCTACCTGATCAAGGACGGGAAGCTCGCCGAACCGATCCGGGCGAACACCCTCCGGATCAACGAGAATATCCACCGCTTCCTCAACGGCGTCATCGGCGTCACGAAGGAAGGGAAGCCGACGCTCGTCTGGGCGGCGGATGAGATCGTCTACGCACCGGAGATTGCCGTAGAGAACGTAAGAATCGACGCGATCGGCGAATACATGGACACTATTTAGCGCTGAGTTTCGTATAAACCACTGATATGCTCGTTCGTCTGCTAGCCGTAATCGTCTTCGCATCGGTCGTACTCGCCGCCTGCGGCGGCTCCGATGGCTCTCAAGACGCCCCGATGGTCGGGCGCGGGCCGGCGCTCCAGATCTTCCTGCGCGAGGCTTACGACAACGGCTGGTTCGCCGAAGGAGACCCCGTCGACGTCGAGATCGTAGAGACGTTCTACGAGCCGGCGGCCGCCAGAGCACAAGAGTACGGCCTTGGCTTGTACGCGACCGCTCCCGGCACGCCGCCGTTCGCGGACGGTCTTCCGGGGTACCTGGTCACGGCGATCGGTGACTTCTTCGACTACGACGGCGAGGGACGACCGCCGTCCGACACTCCGCGGCGTCCAGCGGTCGCAGCGGGCTACATCGACACGACCGGACGGTTCACGCATGTGTTCCGCTATCTGGACGAAGTGGAAAAGCGGGCGTTCGAAGAGCTGGCGGAGCAGATCGCCGACTAGGTCTCGCGGCTCAGTCAGCCCAACTATCGCACAAATACTCGTCGATCGCGGCGGCGGCGCGCTTGGCGTCGGCGAGGGCGGTGACGACGAGGTCGGCGCCACGGACGTTATCGCCGGCGGCGAAGACGCCCGGATGGCTCGTGCGGCCGGAGTGGTCAGTGCGGACGGTGTTCACATCGGTGGCCTCGAGGTCTGGCGTGCCGTCGAAGAAGGTCGGATCGACCTCGTATCCGATGGCGACGACGACGGTGTCCGCTTCGACGTTGAACTCGGACCCAGGCACTGGCTCTGGGCGCCGTCTGCCCGACTCATCTTCTTCGCCCAATTCCATGCGCTGGAACCGCACGGAGCCAACCGACTCGCCGTCCTCATTCGTAAGAATCTCGACTGGGGCCACTCGAAGCAGGAATTCGACCCCCTCTTCCTTCGCGTGCCTGCGCTCATCCTCACGACCAGCCATCTCGGCTTCACTGCGCCGATAGGCGCAGATCACGGTGTCAGCGCCGGTGCGGACGGCGGATCGAACGCAGTCCATCGCCGTGTCGCCGCCGCCGATGACGATCACACGGTCGCCGACATCGATGGGGCGCTGCATGTGCTCAGGGAGATCGTCACCGTGGAGATTCGTGCGTACCAGGAAGTCGGTCGCAGTGTAAGCGCCCTCGAGGTCTTCGCAAGGAATGCCGATGCGCCTGGCGCGGCCGGCGCCGTGGCCCAGAAACACCGCATCGTATCCGTCTTCGAAGAGATTGTCGATAGGAACGTCGCGTCCGATCATCCGGTTGTAAGCGAACTGGACACCAAGGGAGTGCAGATAGTCCACTTGCTCATCGATGTGACGCTTGTCCATCTTGAAGCCGGGGATGCCGTACCTCAGTACGCCACCCGGCTGCGGCCAAGCCTCGAACACCTTCACGCCATGACCGCGCTTGGCGAGCTCCTCGGCGACCGCTAGACCCGCCGGTCCGGAGCCGACGACCGCCACTCGCTTCCCGGTCGACGGCGCTGGTGAGGGGATGGCCCGTCCACCGTGATCGCGCTCGTAGTCTGCGGCGAAGGCCTCGAGCTTTCCGATGGCGACCGGGATCGCCTTCTTACCGACGACGCAGCTGCCTTCGCATAGGCTCTCCTGCGGACAGAGGCGGCCACACATATCCGGCGCCGGGTTGGTCTCTCGAAAGACGGCTGCCGCACCGAGCACGTCGCCGTCCTCCAGCCTAAGAAGCGCGGCGGGGATGTCGTTATCGACAGGACAGGCGACCTGGCATGGCGCGGCCGGGCACTGGATGCACCTCAGCGCTTCTAGCTTGGCGGTCTCCAGGTCGTAGCCTTCGTAGACCTCCAGCCAGTTATGGACGCGCTCTTCAGGTGCTTGTTTTGGCGGCGCTTCATGCGGAATGCGCAGCCGCGCTTTGCGGTCGATCTTCTTTAGTGCGCTTGTATCGAGTACCATCGGCGTTCCTACTACTTATGACGACAGGGCACGCTCACTGATACCATCGCGCACTCAATAGCGGGAAAATAGGGCCGAACGTCAGCGGTGCGGGGTCCGTTAGTCGGCGTTGAGGCGTTTTTGGCGCTCGCGCTCGAGCCCCACCTGCTCCGCCGAACGGCCGTAGATATGGGGAACGTCCCAGCCCTGGAGACCCGCATAGGTGTCGATCTGGGAGCGGTGGTGCACCTCGTGCTCCAGGTTCATCATTAGTATGCGCCAGCCGGATAGCGCCCGATCGGTGTCGATCATCTTGATCTTCCGGGTCAGCCACTCGGCCGGCGTACTGGTAAGCCGCTCGACCACAAGGTTAGCCGACTCCTCTAAACAAGGCACCCAGTCGTCCTGGGTGTCAGCTGCGCGAAGCTCATCCGAGAAGAACCAGCCTTCGTCGCGGTAGGCGCGGATGAAGTAGAGCCGCGCACCAGCCATGTGCCGCACGATCTCGCCGATGCCCCAGGCGTTCTCGCCCTCGCCCGTCTCGGGCTCGTAGGAGGCGGCGGCCGGCGGCAGCGCCGAGACGTCCCGGACCGAGCGCTTGTGCGCGCCCTCGAAGTAGTTGATGTAGGCGTCGACGTTCGTAAACACGCTGCCTCAATCTTACAACCGTGGCAGACCGGTAGCACGATCGCACAGCCGGCTACGAGTGCTGATAAGATGCGCTTGATTCCAGAACAGCCGAATCGAACGAAACCGATGCTAACTACGACTGGACGAGCGATCATCATCGTCGCCGGCGCCCTCGTCGGCCTCGGCATCGGTGTGGTCGTCGGCGTAACAACGACCGTCCCCTTCGCCGAGGGCATCGGCGCGGCCATCGGCGCCGGGCTGGCGTATCTGGTGACGATCCTATGGATCTGACCTGCGGAGAGGGCTAGGCGTCGCCCGCTGCCCCTTCCGTGGACCTATCGGGTTCCCACTTGTGAGCTTGCCGGAGCAGGCCGTTTTGGGGCGAGAAGAGAAAGGCTAGCGCGAACAGCGCTGTGGCCGTAAGAACGATGGATGCGCTCGCCGATACATCTGCGTACCAGGCGGCGTACAGTCCGACTACGGCGGATACGACGCCGAACACGGCGCCAAGCGCCATCATCGCCGGCAACCGACGCGTCAATAGCTGAGCGGTCGCCGGCGGGGCCACAAGCATCGCCAAGACCAGAACGATTCCCATCACCTGGAGCGCAATCACGACTGTGATCGCGATCAGAATCAAGAGGCCGTACCGCGCAGCGTTCACCGGCAGACCGGACGCTGCTGCCATCGACGGGTCGTAAGCGGTGAACAGCAGTTCCTTGTAGAAGAGCCCAACAACTGCGAGAACAAGACCGCCCAATCCCACGGTGATCCAGACGTCGGTCCAGCTAACGCCGAGCACGTTCCCGAAGACGAAGCTGAACAGATCGACCACGTATCCGTCCTGGCGACTAACAACCAGGAGTCCCAGCGCGAAACCGGCGATGAACATGATGCCGATAGCGGTGTCGTAGCGAATCGTCCCTCGATTCCCGATGAACCCGATCGCCAGGGCTACGAGGATCGCCGCTACGGCCGCCCCGAGTTGCAGATTCGCCCCCAGAACGAAGGCGATGGCGACGCCGCCGAAGCTCGCATGCGGAAGTGCGTCGCCGATGAACGCCATGCCCTTCAGAATCACGAAGCTGCCAACCACCGCTGATACGACGCCGATGACGACCGCGACGATCAGCGCGCGTTGCATGAACTCGAACGTCCATGGCTCGCGCAAGGTATCGACGACCTCTGTCACGGACCCACCAACGTTCTCTCACCACCTGGCAGCACGAGGAGGTGCCGCTCGAACGCCTCGGATAGCAGCTCGGCAGTGAATACGTCCTTCGGACGTCCAAACGCGACCACTCGCCGGTTCAGGAGCACGGCATGATCGAAGTCGGAGGCAACGCATGATAGATCGTGCGTGGCGACGAACAGAGTTCGGTCTTCCTTCCGCAGGTCCTCTAACAACCGCAGCAGATCGTGCTGCGCGGCGGCATCAAGACCCGCCAGTGGCTCGTCGAGGAGAAGCAGATCCGTTTCTTGGGCCAGAGCGCGGGCGATCAGCACCCTCCGCTGCTGGCCTCCCGACAGTTCGCCGACGCGGCGCTCACGGAACTCCGCCATGTTCACGCGCTCAAGCGAGTGCAGCGCGATCTCACGGTCGACCTCGCCCGGACGACGCACCAGGCCGATCTTTCCGTATCGACCCATGATCACGACGTCTAGCACCGTGACCGGAAAGCTCCAGTCAACGAGCTCCGCCTGTGGCGCATAGCCGATCGAGGAATGTCCGACCTTGACCTTCCGGCCCGACACCTCGACTTCTCCGCTCCAAGGCTTCTTCAAGCCCATGATCACCTGCAGCAAAGTAGACTTTCCGGATCCGTTCGGGCCCACGAGGCCAGCCAAGCATCCCTTCTCGACGGTGAAGGTTACGTCGTCAAGTGCGGCGTTGCCGTTGTAACCGGCACGAAGGTGGCTGACCGCAACGGCTGGAGTCTGTCCGGTCTCGACGCTCACTGCATTACCCTCCTAGACACCGAGCGAGCTCGTCTGCGTTGAGGCGAACGAGATCGACATACGACTCCGCCTCTCCTTCAAGCGCATCGCTCAGGAGCACACAGACCTCGACCCCTGCGTCTCGGGCCGCTTGCTCCAGGACATCGCCTTCGGGCCCGACTTGAGGCTCTCTGAACACGGCCTTCAGGTCGTGTTCCTCGATGACCTCAGCAAGCTCGGCTACGGCGCGAGGGCTGGGTTCCTGGCCTGGTCCTACAGCGACGAACGCGCCGACCTCGAATCCTATCGCGCGCGCCAGATACGGGAACGCGTCGTGGGTCGTGACCAGCACTCTCTGCCCAAGCGAAACCTCAGCCGCCTTCTCGGCGAGATAGGCTACGGCAGCGTCAAACTCCTCAAGGTACTCCTCACGGTTCTTCGTGAAATCGCTCTGATTGCCGGGGGCGACGAGCAGAAGTTGTTCTCCGATAACGCTCAAGTAGAGTTGGACGGCCCGGGGATCGAGCCAGAGGTGGGGATTAGCTTCACCATCGCCATCGACCAGTTCGAATCCCCGGTCGCCGGACTCATCGCCAAGCTTGACAAGTGATGTACTCGATCCGATGTTCGCCTCGATGAGGTCAAGTGTGGCGGCCTCCAGCCCGAGGCCATTTGCAAAGACGATGTCGGCCCGCGAGATGAGAGCGACATCGCCCGGCGAAGGCTCGAACGTATGCGGGTCTGCACCCGGCGGGATGAGCGCCGAAACGTCGACAAGTTCGCCACCGATCTGGCGCACGAAGTCAGCCACCAACTCG
>Ga0255058_10000868_pt1 | contig 17324 bp, 19 predicted proteins | sample Cases_109_9_MG_FD_188637 | JGI IMG/M metagenome (GOLD analysis project Ga0255058, IMG submission 188637) | Seawater microbial communities from Amundsen Gulf, Northwest Territories, Canada - Cases_109_9 | ecosystem: Environmental > Aquatic > Marine > Gulf | place: Canada: Northwest Territories... | reverse complement strand
CTTTCTTTTTAAGCATTACTTGCTATTCTCTATCTATGAAGATAGCGATTGCAACTCTGGGCTGCAAAGTCAATCAATATGAGAGCAGTAAAATAATCAATGACGTATCCACTTATTCGGGGGTAGAAGTTGTTGCATTCAATGATGTCGCCGATCTTTACCTGATAAATTCATGTGCCGTTACCTCAAGTGCGGATCATAAATCAAGAAAACTAGTATCAAAGGCGAGAAAATTAAATCCTGATTCATTCATTATCGCTCTTGGATGCTATGGGGATCTAGAACCCGAGATGTTACGCGAGGCCGGCGCCGATCATATCATTAAAAATGCTGATAAAGCTGACTTTCTCGGTATCCTTAGAGCTTTTGGCTTGATAGATACAGACCGACCTAGAAAAGATGCCGGGCGCATCGGAAGAACCAGAGAAGTAATAAAAGTTCAAGACGGCTGTGATCAGTTCTGCTCATACTGTATTATTCCTCATCTGAGAGGTAAGCCCTTGAGCTCAGACCCGAAAATCGTAATTGATGAAGTGATAAAGGCCGAAGCGAAAGGCATAAAAGAAATAGTAGTTACCGGTATTCATCTTGGTAAGTACGGCCATGACTTAGATCTGGATATAGATCTCGCCGGCCTTGTACAGACCCTATTAAAGGAAACTAGCATATCTAGAATCCGGCTGAGCTCTATCGAACCATTCGAGATCGATATCTCACTTTTAAAACTAGTTGCCTCTACAGATAGAATAGCGGACCACCTCCACATACCTCTACAAAGCGGGTCCGACACTATTTTAAAGTCAATGAATCGACCTTACACAAGATCCCATTATCTGGACCTTATCGATCAAGTAAGAAATATCTCGGACGACATAGCTATTACGACAGATGTGATGGCCGGTTTTCCAGGAGAGACCGAAGATGACCTAGGTGATACTCTCAGCCTCATAGAGTCCATCGGGTTCTCAAAACTGCACATATTTCAATACTCTGACAGGCCTCTTACAAGATCGGCTGCGTTTTCCAATAAGATCGACTCGGGCATAAAGAAGGGAAGAGCAAGGACCTTAAGGTTTCTTGGAGACCGGCTTTCTCATAGGTTCGCCTTATCCCAAGTGGGCAGCGAGATGCGGGTTGTGGTTGAAGACCGCTCGGACCAAAAAGTGTTAAGGGGTAAAAGCAGCAATTACATGGATGTTTTTATTAACAACAAAACTGAAAGTTTCAATGAAATTGTCGAGGTAAAGATAACAACCGTTACCGCTTCAGGGCTGATAGGCGAAATGATCTAGGTGTACCCGATGAGAATTTTAGTGTTGTAAAAATGGGATCATCAAATTATTTCTTTATTGTATAATTGCTTGACCACTGCTCAAATGCGTTAGGGGGTGAAGATCATGGATGATTGTATCTTTTGTAAGATCGCCAGCGGTCAATTTGAATCAGATATCGTATATGAAGACGATGATATTGTCGCTTTTAATGACATCAATCCTGAAGCACCGACCCATATATTGATCATTCCAAAAATTCATTTCGAGTCTTTGAACGACGTAAGTGAGGCTGAATCGACCGTCCTTGGCAAGATCAACTTGGTTGCCAAAAACCTGGCAATGGATAGGGGCATAGAATCCGGATATCGCCTAGTCTTAAATGTTGGCAAAGAAGCCGGGCAGACTGTTGCTCACATTCATTACCATTTGCTAGGTGGCCGACGATTGACATGGCCCCCCGGTTAATAGCTATCTTCTCCTGTTAATCCCTTATCGTGGACGGGTATCTAGGCTATGACGATTAACGGGGGTCATCGATGAAAAAAATAGCTTTTTTGGTAACTGACGGTTTTGAAGATATTGAAGTAAAAGTCCCTTACAGCAGACTTAAAGAGCTGGGATATAAGACGGTTATCGTGGGAACGACTGAAGGAAGAGAAATAACCGGAAAAAGAGGAAAGGTAACTTATAGGACCGAGCTTTCCATCGAATCCATAAAGAAAGAAGATTTTGACGCAATAGTCATACCGGGCGGATATTCGCCGGATAAGCTTAGGATGAATAAAGAAGTAGTTGATTTCGTACGAGAATTCTATAAAACGAATAAGCCTATCGCCGCAATTTGTCACGGCCCTCAACTCCTTATCACAGCGCGTGTTTTAAACGGCCACCAGTTGACTGGATGGGAATCTATCGCCGTTGATATTGAAAACGCCGGCGGTGATTATCTTAACAATTCAGTAGTAATCGATCGAAATATCATTTCATCAAGAAAACCTCACGATATACCGCAATTTATCGATGCTATCATCTCTGAGCTTGATAAGGGCGAAAAAGAAGAGTTAAGCGCCTAGCTCTTTTTATCGATCAGCCTATCTTCTTCCGATAATCCGGGTGGCGAGATTACCGATGTCGTTCAAATTTAGCCAGCGCTCTCTGGTAGCTACAAAATCGGTATTCCCATAACCCTCTGAGATCTTTTTTATGCTTGCTTCGCTGGATCTTATCTCTTCTCTTATTTTTTTTAGATACTCTTTTTCTCTCACAGATCCTCCTTTACTCTTTATCTTTTCCCAATTAAGGGATCGACGATACACAAATCATGATTTTTTTTGATTTAGAGGTGTCCGCGGTTAAATGTCCTTTTTAGCTTGTCTAATATGATAATTTTAATTATCCTATTTCTATGCTGACCATAAAATTTTTCGCATCTCTTAAGCAGAAAATCGGAAGATCGGAGACGACTATTGATATTGTTGACCCGATCTCAGTTGCGGACGTTATCGTCATTCTTGAAAAGGACCTACCGTCTTTATCGAAAGCCATTAAGGAGACAAAATCAGTAATTGCCGTCAATCATGAATTCAGTGACGAGAATTCGAAGGTTCAAAACGGTGATGAACTTGCCTTTATTCCGCCAATGTCGGGCGGTTCAGAAGAGTTCGTCAGGATCCAAAAAGAGGATTTCTCTATCGAAGAAGAAGTCGAACGAATAAAGAAAGTCTCTACCGAGATCGGCGGAATAACGACCTTCCTTGGAACCGCGAGAGACATCTCTAAAGGGATGACAATTAGAGAGCTCGAATTCGAACATTACCCTGTTATGGCGGAAAAAAAATTAAATGAGATCAGATCTCGGTCTTTAGATGATTTTGATGTTATCGACGTAATTATTGTACATCGCCATGGAAAGATTGAGATCGGAGAAAACATTGTACTGATAGTCGCTGCGGCCAGGCATAGAGATGATGCCTTTAGAGCTTGCCGCTGGTGCATCGATGAGTTGAAGCAGATAACTCCTATCTGGAAAAAAGAGATGACTGACAGCGGCGAAGTATGGGTAGAGGAACACCCGTAGAGCTATCTAAGGAGACTTTTGTCAGATAATGACTTTAAAGAAACCATAAAGAAATTCGCAACTGGCGTCTGCGTTGTTACCACTCGTTCGAATGGCGAGATAAACGGCATGACAGCGACTGCCATTTCCTCACTTTCAATGGATCCGCCCCTTCTGATCGTCTGTATCGACAAGAAAAACAGAAGCCACGAGCTAATAATAGATTCGTCCTCCTTTGCCGTAAATGTCTTGTCCGAAGAACAAAAAGAGTCATCTAATGTTTTTGCCACTCCGGGAAAGGATAAATCCGAATACCTTCAAGGACTAGAGACTTTTTCGAAAACTACAGGTTCGCCGATCATTAAGGATTCGATTGCCTATATTGATTGTAAGCTTTGGGCAGTTCACGATGGAGGAGATCATTCGATATTCATAGGTGAGGTCGTTGATTCCGCCACCCTCTCAGATAATCAGCCGCTGCTCTACTTTGATGGGGATTACAACGCAATCGCTGATCAATAACCATCCATGAGATCATTTTTATTCTTTTTATTAAAGGTTTCCACTCTCTTTTTTGGGAAAAGTACTTCTTTGGCCGACTAAAGAAGTAAATGCACCACTATCGCGCCACAAATCGTAGCACACTTTGACCACGCTTTTTATAGTCGGCCTTTTTAAGGAGTGATCAGCATATGAAGCCAAAAATAGCCTTCGTTGAGACATCGGATCATTTCGACGAAATAGAAAAAGAGATAGGTCCGCTTGCAGAGAGTATTATGATATCGCCGGAGCGACTCGAGAATGTCGTTGATGAAATAAAAGATTTTGATATCGTCAGTACGTTTATAAGCTCCAATGTCGACAGAAAGGTCCTTAGTAAGTTTTCCGATCTTAAATTGATCGTTACGAGATCGACCGGTTATGACCATATCGATGTCGGATATGCCAACAAGAGAGGCATCACTGTCAGCAATATCCCATATTATGGAGAGAATACGGTTGCTGAACATACATTTTCTCTTATTCTTTCACTTACGAGAAACGTCCATCGTGCCTACGTTAGAACGCAGAGGAAAGATTTTTCATTAGAGGGTTTAGTCGGTTTTGATCTTAAAGGCAAGACAATCGGAGTGGTGGGAGCCGGCCATATTGGCCTTTATGTTATCAAAATGGCCAAAGGCTTTGGAATGAATGTGCTGGCATTCGATATAAATCAAGACGATTTCATAGCCGAAGTACTCGGTTTTACCTATTCCGAACTAGATGAGCTGATGAAGAACTCAGATATCATCTCGCTTCACGCTCCCTATAATCAAAAGACCCACCATATGATAAACAAAGAGAATATCTCGAAGATCAAGCCTGGTGCTCTTCTTATTAATACGGCAAGAGGTGCTCTTGTGGATACTGAAGCTATGATCTGGGCGCTGGAAAACGGGATCTTGAACGGGGTCGGCTTAGATGTTTTAGAAGGTGAGACCTTGATCGAAGAAGAGCTGGAAGCCTTGTCGTCAGCATCAAAGGATACTCTAACGACTCTTATCCGTGACCATGCCTTACTCAATAGAGAGGATGTCGTCATAACTCCTCATATCGCTTTCTATAGCCAAGAAGCCGTTATGAGGATCTGGGAGACGACATTCGGCGATATACTCGCTTTTTTGGGGGGCGACGCTGTTAATACGGTCTCGATAAAGAAAAAAGCCGCTTAATATAATTAATCGCCTAAAGGACCGTCACATTTCGGACAGATGATCTCAGTTGAATCTACTTCTACAGCCTCGTGGCAATCAGCACAGACTTTTTTTGATTTACCGACAGGCTGCGGCGCTTTTCCGCCACAACCAAGATGAAGGTCGGGACCGATCTTCTCTTCTATCTTCTGATCTTTCATTAGATTCACTTCCCGCTAAAACATCAATAGACCAAATGCTTACTTATAATAAGTATATACCCTGATTACAATAAGAGAATCAATGTATCGGTTTGCCGATTAGATTATATCTAGAAGATCGCTATATTGATACCGGTGAGCATTAGTAGGCCAAGTATCAAGACTTCCGCAATTAATAAGTACTTTTTTGTCATCATATTAAGATTATCGGCAGAAACAAGCATCTGTTTATAGTTTTTTTTAGTAAATATCATTTTGTTTCAATCAAGCTTATTTAGGGTATTTTTTAGTCAGCTAGCTATACAAGTAAGCCGAGGCGGAAATTTGAACGAAAGCAGTTACGATCTTGCGATTTTAGGCGGTGGAACGGGTGGTTATTCTGCGGCGATACGTGCCAGCGAATTGGGTCTAAAGGTAGCTCTCATTGAAAAGGATAAGCTGGGAGGAGTATGCCTCCATCGTGGATGTATTCCGACTAAATCTCTGTTAAGAACGGCCGAATCTATCGAGGATATCAAGAGGGCCGACAAGTTCGGGGTCGAACCGCTTACCCCAAAGTTGAATTGGAAAAAGATGATGTCCTCAAAAGAGAATGTTGTCGATCAACTTTTTAAAGGCCTAAACACTGTCCTGGCAAGCCACGATATCGACATCTTAAAGGGCGTTGGCGATCTTCTTGAAAACGGTAATATCAAAGTCACTCTTTCAAAAACCTCCAAAGAGATATCGGCCGATAATTATATCCTTGCTACCGGCTCAAGGCCGAATACTCTGGATTTTGAAGTTGACGGTAAAACCATAATTACAAGCGATCATGCGCTACGACTTGATGAAAAACCGAGATCGGTGATAATCCTCGGAGGCGGAGCGATCGGGCTTGAATTTGCTTACATGTGGGCAAGCTTCGGTATTGAAGTGACGGTCGTTGAAGTACTCCCCCGGATTATCGCTACTGAAGATACAGAGATTTCCAATAAGTTAGAGCAAGCGTTAACCAAAAAGGGGATAAATATTCTAACAAATACGTTATTGGAATCCATTGATAAGAACAAGGGTAAGGTTAAAGCAAAGATCAATAACGAGGGCGAGACTAGAACAATCGAGGCTGACAAACTATTTATCGCCGTAGGAAGAAAAGCAGTGCTTGATGGATACGGGATCGAAAAATGGAAAATAAGGACTAATTCCTTCATCGATGTGGATAAAGATCTTAGAACCAGTAATCCGCATGTCTACGCCGTTGGGGACGTTATCGATACACCTCAATTCGCGCATATGGCTTTCGCAGAAGGTATCTATGTGGCCGAGCATATCGCCGGTGAAGATCCTGCCCCGATTGACTACGGCCTCATCCCGCGCTGCATCTATACCCACCCCGAGATCGCAGCTGTTGGTTTAAGCGAAGATGAAGCGATCGAAAAAGGATTGGAGCCGATCGTCTCAAAATTCCCTTTCATCGCTAACAGCAAAGCAACCATCCTAAGAGACACAGATGGTCTGGTAAAAATCATCGCTTCCAAAAAAGGGCCGATACTGGGCATCCATATGATAGGCCCCAAAGTTACCGAGTTAATGGCCGAAGCGATGCTAATTACAAGCTGGGAAGCTTTTCCCGAAGAGCTTGCAGATATTATTCATCCTCACCCGACTCTTTCAGAGACCATTAGTGAGGCTACTTACAAACTATTAGGCAAACCGTTAAATATTAGTGCTTGAGAAACGAGGATAGGCTTTGAGGGTCAATAAAAAGATCAAGATTGAGCTCTATTATTATATGCGACTGGGAAGGGCGATTGAGGAAAGACTTGAGTCGCTTTACCGTCAGGGAAGGATGCCAAGCGCAATCTACCTTGGCAGAGGCCAGGAGGCGATCACCGTCGGAGCGGCTATGGCGCTGGAGGACGGTGACACCATGGCCCCAACCCATCGTGACATGATCGCGATGCTTCCAAGAGGAATGGATCCAAAAATGATCTTCGCTCAACATTACGGAAAGGTAACATCGCCTACCAAAGGTCGGGGTGAGGCTACTTATCTAGGAGATATGTCGAAAGGCATATTCACCACTGTTAGTATGCTCCCGGACTTTTACCCGGTCTCCGCCGGGGCCGCTCTAAGTTTTAAGCTTCAAAAAATGCCCAACATCGCTCTGGCCTTTTCCGGAGAAGGAGCGACAAGTAGGGGAGATTTTCATGAAGCTCTTAACTTTGCTTCGGTACTTCAACTTCCAGCTGTATTCGTCGTTGAAAACAATCATTTCGCTTATTCGACACCAGTTGATAAGGAGATGAAAGTAGATCAGGTCTCTACTAGGGCAATCGCCTACGACATGGAAGGATCGACCATCGATGGAAACGATATCTTAACCGTTTACGAAAGTGTAAAAAAGGCAGTAGATAGAGCCCGAAGCGGCAAGGGACCGACTCTGATTGAGGCGGTTACCATGAGAATGAAAGGTCACTCGGGCCACGACCCGATGAAATACGTTCCTGAAGAGTTATTAGAGAAATGGAGAAAGAAGGATCCTATCGACAATTATCAGCGACGCCTACAAAAAGAAGGGACACTGACAAAAGAAGAGATAGTACGGGTCTCCGAAGAGATCGAAAAGACGGTTGAAGATGCAGTTGCTTTTGCCGAAGAAAGCCCCTTCCCCAGAGAGGAGGATCTGGTCTTAGATGTCTACCGTTAAAGAGAAGGTCAATGCTACTAATAAAGAGGCCCAACTTAAGCAGTCGAGCTACCTTGAAGCTATTTCTCTTGCCCTTTGGGAAGAACTTGAGCGTGATGAAAAAGTCTTTCTAATAGGTGAAGATATCGGGGTCTACGGCGGCGCTTTTAAAGTGACTGAAGGTTTCCTCGATCATTTTGGAGAAGATCGGATAATCGACGCCCCTCTTGAGGAGACCGGATTCATTGGTGCCGCCATCGGTGCCGCGCTTACCGGCCTCCGACCGGTCGTTGAGATCCAATACGCGGACTTCATATCATGCGGCTGGGATCAGATAGTAAATGTTGCCGCAAAGATGCACTATCGATCTTTCGAACCAGTCCCGATCGTCATCAGAAGCCCCTCAGGAGCCGGTCTAAGAGCAGGTCCATTTCATTCACAAAGCCCTGAGGCATGGTTCTCACATGTCCCGGGATTAAAAGTTGTCGCCCCGGGAACACCGTATGATGCTAAAGGCCTGCTAAAATCAGCCATTCGAGATGACAATCCGGTAATCTTTTTTGAACACAAGTATTTATATAGGCGCCTAAAAGAAGATCTACCCAACGAAGATTATACGATTCCGATCGGTAAGGCCGACGTCAAACGATTTGGCGAAGATATTTCACTTATAACTTATGGGGCGATGCTTCAAAAATCATTGGAGGCCGCAGACCGCCTGATTAGCGAGGGAATCTCAATGGAGATCATCGACCTCAGAACTATATATCCTCTTGATATTAAAACAATAATCGACTCGGTTAAGAAGACGAGTAAAGCGATGATTGTCCATGAAGACATTCGAACACTGGGGATAGGCTCAGAGGTGGCGGCAAATATCGCGGACGCCGCTTTTGAATACTTAGACGGCCCTATAAAGAGAGTTACTGCTCCGGATATACCGGTACCTTTTAGCCCGATCCTTGAAGATGCCTTTTTACCCCAAACAGACGATATTGTCCATGCCGCGACCGAACTTTTTAATTACTGATGGAACCCGATATTAGCCAGGAGAGATTATGGCGACAATGATAATGCCAAGACTCGGAGAGACTATAACCGAAGGCACCGTAACTAAATGGTATAAAAATGAAGGAGACATGGTCGAAAAGGATGAGATGATACTTGAAGTCTCAACGGACAAAGTCGACACCGAGATCCCCTCTCCCATCTCCGGGAAGCTTTCGAAAATTTTCGTCCAGGAAAACAAGACCGTCCCCGTTGAAACCGAGCTTGCACTGATCGACGACGGAGACCAGACTCCTGGCGATGAGTCAAAGATAGAAGAAAGAATAGATAGCGGCGATAAAGCTCAGGAACATGAATTAGACTCAAAGAGAGATAAGCCATCATCCACCCTATCACCACTTGTAAGGCGGCTGGCAGCAGACCATAACATAGATACGGATCAGATCGTCGGAACCGGAATAGGCGGTAGAGTTAAAAAAAGAGACATTCTTGAGTTCATAGAAAAACGGGATGAGCCCAAGGAGGAACGGGTTGCAAGTAATTTGAACGAACCTACAAAACTCTTTCGTAACGGGGAAGAGCGAGTCCCGCTTTCTGGCATGAGAAAAGCCATTGCCGAACACATGGTCAGGAGCAGGCGTACATCTGCCCACGTTACTGCTGTCGTAGAAGTAGATATGACCAGGATCGCCACCTTTAGAGAGCAGGTAAAGAAACGGTTTAAGAATAACAAGGGTTATTCCCTAACCTTCTTGCCGTTCGTGGCTAAAGCAGTCATCGACGCGCTGCAAAAATATCCGGATATGAACTCATCCATCGATGGCGACTATCTGATCATGAAAAAATCGATTAATTTAGGTATTGCCGTATCTGTCCCAGGCGGTCTAATAGTCCCGGTTATAAAAGAAGCGGAAAACCTAAGTGTTGCCGGCCTGGCCGCATCCATTATCGAACTTGCGGCCAAAGCAAGAGAGAAAAGACTGGAACCGGACGACGTCCACGGAGGAACTTTTACTATAACCGATCCGGGCATCTTTGGATCGATTATCCAGACCCCCATCATCAATCAACCGGAGGTAGGTATCTTAAGCTTAGAGAGGATAGAGAAAAGAGCCGTCGTCATCGATGATGCAATAGCGATCCGATCGATGGTTTATCTTCCTTTGTCATATGATCATCGAGCTGTCGACGGAGCACAGGCAACCAGCTTTCTTGTTCAAATAAAGGAAAATCTTGAAAACTGGGACCCGTCGGCTGAAATATCACTTTAAGAAAGAGAGGGCGGAGCGAAATTGAAGGATTGTTGGTCTTTTAACTTTGGCATGAGAGATTATGAAGAAGCCAGAGAATTACAAAAATCTCTTTGTTTTAAAAGGTCCTATGGGGATATAGTAGATACCTTGCTTTTCATGGAACACTATAGTGTATACACGCTGGGAAGCGGTACAAGACCTGAAGACATTAAGGGTATTGATCGTGTGGAGACAAATATCCAGACCCTAAAGACAGATCGGGGCGGGGGTGCCACATATCATGGCCCGGGACAACTTGTCGTCTACCCAATCCTGCAATTAGATATTGCCATTGATGTAGAGAAATATATGCGCTTATTAGAAGAGGTCATAATCTCTTCGCTAGGAGACTTTGGCGTCACCTCTATGAGGAGAAGGAAAATGACAGGCGTGTGGGCAAAAGGTAAAAAGATCGCTTCTATCGGCATCAAGGCCAGTCAGGGAATAACTAAGCATGGCTTTTCGATAAATGCCACCTGCGACCTCTCCTTCTTTGATCATATTAACGCCTGCGGTTTCAGCATGCCGGCGACTTCAATAGCCGAGCTCTTTGATTGTGAAGTCAATATGGCAAGCCTTATAGCTTCCGTCGAACGGAATTTTGGTGAGATATTTGATCGCCGGATCATCTCATTTGATGGGAGCGAGTTAGATAAAAAGATAGGAGAGTCTCTTGCTGCCAAAATCGGCATATAAAAAAAATCGTCCACCATGGTTAAGGGTGAAGTATGTTAATAATTCGGGCAACAAAAAAATAAGTGACGCCGTAAAATCAAATGGTTTAAATACCGTCTGCCAGACGGCAAATTGCCCGAATATTTTCGAATGTTATGATAATTCGTCTCTTACCTTTCTTATCCTTGGTGACAAGTGTTCCAGGAGCTGTTCTTTTTGCAGGGTAAAGTCGGCAAGCAGCCTCTCACTTGATCTTGATGAGCCTAGAAGAGTAGCAAAGGCAGTTACGGACTTAGCGCTTAAAAGAGTCGTTATAACCTCTGTTACCAGAGATGATATTCTTGACGGCGGTGCCTCCCTCATCTCCCTGACCATCAGCATGACAAAAGAAAATAATCCTGATTGTCATATTGAGGCCTTGATTCCCGACTTGAGAGGAAGACGAGCTTCTTTCTCCATAATATTTAAATCAGAGCCGGATATTCTCGCCCATAATATAGAGACCGTGAGACGGCTATATCCAAAGTTAAGGCCCCAGGGGGATTACGATCGTTCTTTAAAGGTGTTACAGTTATCAAAGCAAGCTGGCTTACTTACAAAATCAGGCATGATGGTCGGACTCGGTGAAGAAAGAGATGAGATAATAGAGGCAATGAAAGACGCCCATTCTAGCGGTACCGATATTTTTACAATCGGCCAATATCTAAGTCCGTCGCCTATACATCATCCTATATCGAGATATTATCAACCTTCTGAATTTAGGGAGCTAAGATCTATAGGATTTGATATCGGATTTTCAGATGTTATGTCCGGACCACTCACCAGAAGTTCTTACAATTTAGGTGGTAAATGAGGAACGAGTACGTGAATAATAATATATATAACGATTTTGCCTACATTTACGCCCGGCAGGAAAAGTACCACAGCTACAGTAAGGACTTAGCCCATTTAATCATCGACCGGATGAAACATTTAGGCCATTGGCCAAAAGATGTCGTCGACCTTGCCTGCGGCGTCGGCATAGCAGCGGAGATATTTGCCAACGCCGGTTTTGACGTTACCGGCATCGATAAATCAGACGAGATGCTTAACTACGCCAAACAACGCTCACTCGAAAATGAGTTGGGGATCAAATTTTATCGACAAGAAATAGAAAATCTCATGCTCGAAAAAAAAGTGGACCTGATCACCTGTATGTATGACAGTTTAAACTACATAACCGACGAGACCAATTTTTACCGATCGATGGATAACGTAATCTCCAGCCTGAACGAATCGGGGTGGTTTGTTTTTGATATTGCTACCCTGCATGCCCTGTCAAGCAAATGGGTGGGCGTAGAAATTTTACGAAATAATAAGGATTTTTTTGAAATACATAATGCTACTTACGACGACACGAATGGTGTAAATATCAAAAAGATCTCTTTTTATATTGGAGATAATGGAACGTTCAGGCACCTTTTTGAAACACACATCGAAAAAGCTCATGAGCCTAAAAAGATAGAGGATTATCTTTTAAGAAGAGGAATGGAGATCATCGACACTTTTGCCGACACTGAGTACCGGCCCGTAGATAAAGAGTGTGAGCGTATCATCTATTTTGCTAGAAAAATCTCCAGATGATCATTCCAGTTAGACAATAGCCAACTTTTTGAAGAACGGAGAAGATGGCCAGCCCCTCTTTTTTCAAGTTCCTTCTCTACTACACCGCCTCGGTGCGGATATTTATAGAGTCTCTCTCTGTTTGAACCGAAACCATGGATGTAATGGACAAGTTCATGAGCGATCACCTCATCTATAACAAAATCAGGTACACTAATAGAAGACAGTGCACCGTTTACCCTGATAATAGAGATATCACCTTTCTTTCTGATAGATCCAAGGCGCCCTCTGGCTTTGCCGTAAAATCTGATATGGACATCCAAAGCTTCTATATCATTAAAGTATTTCTTTAGAACAAAACTTAACTTTCTATTTAGCCACATGTCATCTCTCATATCATAATGATTCTAATAACCGATCGAGTTGTCAAGCCTTTGAATATATTGATATAATTAATCATTATCGCAGGTAGCACAGGTTGCCTGCTTTGACATGGATCAAAGACGATGATAATCTTGATCTTAGAAATATCGTACACGACTAGAATTTTTGTCGTCACCGCTTTAAAAATCCAAAAAAGTTAGGTTGATTCTTTTATGTCTCAGTTACGAAAAGTGTCAAGAAATATCATCAGCGAGTTTGGGTCGGTAAAAGGAGCACTTTTTCAACATTTAGCTCACTTGATCCCCTCAAAACATCATACCAGGCATTATTTTAAAAAAGATCCGATAGTTGCCCTGATCTTAGTTTTTACATTGGCTAGCCCGGCACTGGCATTTATCCCGTCGCAAAAAAAGGATCTGGCCACTACCGATGCGCCGAGTAAAAAAAGTGCTTCAAATAGCCCAGGCACTAACGAGAGTGCCAGAAAATTATTAAGAGGTGGAACGACCAATGCTGTCAAAGCTAACGATGGCCAGCCAGACACTCTCGGGAATCAAAGCGCTGCTGTGCCAACAGACGTAGTTCCGCCGGTTGCCGATCCTGCCCCTAAGAAATCCCGGATAGTATCTGGTTGGCTACCAAATTGGGATATGAGTACCGGTTTAAAGAGCATGACCGACAACCCCGGTACCATAAACGAGCTTAGCCCCTTCTGGTACGAGCTTACTCCGGAAGGGACAATAAAGTCTGCTAATGGTACTGGCAACGCTCACGTATTAGACGTCGCCCGCCAGCAGGGACAGACTGTTATTCCGACGATCCATAACAATTTCGAAGGTGATCGAGTCGAGCGCCAGATCGGTACTATTGAATCGCGAGATAGATTGGTTAATGAGATAGTAGCAATGACAAATCAAAATGGCTATGACGGTATCGATATCGATTTCGAAGCCGTTTCACCCGAATATCGCGGCGCTTTTACCGGATTTGTTCAAGTACTCGGTCATAAAATGCATGAATCCGGAAAGCTTCTTTCAGTTACGGTAATGCCAAAGACCTCGGAACCGGGTAGCCCATACGGAGCATCATCACAAGATTACGCGGCTATCGCCGCATCTGCGGATAGAGTTCGGATCATGGCATACGACAACCATTATCAAGGCGGAGATCCGGGACCGGTTGCGCCGGCTGATTGGGTCGATGAACTCCTTGCTTTTGCAGTGACCGTGGTACCGCGAGAAAAATTGGTGTTAGGGGTGCCTTCTTACGGTTATGACTGGGCTCCTACCGGAGGTAAGACAAATGGCAAAGCCGTCACTTATGAACAAGCGATGTCCCTTGCCAACCAGCACCAGCGGCCGATCGACTTTGACGGTAAAGCATTTTCGCCAGTTTTTACGTATGATGCCGGCGGGGTAAAGCATTATGTCTGGTTTGAGAACGCCACAAGCCTTTCCGTCAAGCTTGATCTCGTCAATAAGTACGATATCGGCGGGATAGCTATTTGGAGGCTTGGCCGAGAAGATCCCGACAGCTGGGATGTTATTGATAATAAAATCGGTGGTTAACTTGAAACTGACAATGATCGATTGACTAAAGAGGAGCGTGCATTATGCACGCTCCTCTTTTTATGGGTAAGATTTATGATTTACTTCTATATGGATAGATCCCTTCTTGTGAAAGCTATTACTGATAAGATGAGCAATATAAAAATAACAATGATAAATATTGCCACATCCACGATTCGGATGCCGTTAGTTAAAGGATCAGCATCCAGATTATAAAAAAATAGCGAGAACCTCTCGTATTTTTCGAGAGAGTCAACGATCTTTGAGAGAATATACAGTAGATATGAACCTGCAGCGACTGCGACTGCGAACCCTATCGCTAGGCCTCTTCTGCCACTAGCGCATCCCGCCAACAAGGCAAACGACCCAAATGCAAGACCCAGTAAAGCGGTGCTTGTCGTAGCAGCAGCTAACAGGCTCGCACTGATATCCATATCAAAAACTGACGCTCCAATAACAAATGAAATCCAGACTATTATAGCGATGACTAAAGTCGATAAAGCCATGGCGACAAATTTTTCCACTACGACCCGCCACCTGGACACCGGGTAGGACAGCAAAAGGTCCAGCGTCCCTGATTCTTCCTCGCCCGCAATAGCGCTACTTCCAATACCGATAGTAAATATTAATATCATTATTGGTAACATCAACGTGTAAAGCTCAGCATTGAGGAAACCGCTAGGGGTCGTAAGCGCTGCCGCTTCTCCGACGCCAAACGCTTCCGTTAGGGCCTTAGGTAGACTCTCTATATAGGATTCGAGATCTGGTGCGCTCTCTTGAATAGCCGGGAACACCGACGAGATTAAAAATATTAAAAGAAAAAAACCGATACCCCACCAGAAGATAGACATCCGTTTATCCCTTATGTTTTTTAAATAGATTGTCTTAAGAAACATTCTCATCACTACCATAGTAAGTAAAAAATATGTCTTCCAGATTCGGTTCCCGGCAAACCATATCCTTGACGTTATATTTTGCTGCCGTTTTTATCAATTTATCCATTGATCCAGAGACTTTGCATTTTATTAAACCGTTCTCCTTCTTTACGCCACTAACGCCATCGAGACTATTAAGGTCATTAACATCGAAGACGCCTTCCACGGTTATCTCTATTTCACGAACCATTTTGACCTTTAGATCGTTCACGTTCTGCACGTCGATAAGTTTTCCTTTTCGAATGAATCCTACCCTGTCACATATCTTCTCTACTTCGGGAAGAATATGAGATGATATGAAAGCCGTTCCTCCTTCATCTCTAAAATCGTTTACCATCTTGTAAAACTCTTGCTGCATAAGTGGGTCTAACCCGCTTGTCGGCTCATCCAGTATAAGTAAATCGGGTTTATGCATAAATGCCTGAATCAGACCAAGCTTATGCTTATTTCCTGATGAGAGCGACCTTACCGGTTTGTTCATGTCGTAATCTAGTCGTTTTGCAAGAGATTCAACGTGATCCCAATCTACGCCACTTCTTAGATTGCTAAAATAGTGTAGAATCTCAGAGCCCTTCATTTTTTTATAGAATTCTAACTCTCCGGGAAGATAACCAACTCTTTTCTTGATAGCCACGCTGTTACTACTGGTACTTTGGCCAAAAACCATAGCGTTTCCGCTGGTAGGACGGATAAAATCGAGGATCATCCGAATCGTGGTTGTCTTACCGGCCCCATTTGGACCAAGAAATCCGAAAGTCTCTCCTCGCTTGATTTCTAGATCAAGATCAGACACTCCAAGGGTCTTGCCGTAAAACTTTGTCAGCTTAGAGATCTTTATAATGGTTTCGACCACATGACTCCAATCAGATATCAAATAGTATTTTTTCATAACCGCCATAAGCAATCAATCATTTTTTAATTATTATAAAAAACAAAACAACTCCCTCTAAAGTAATACCGTCCGGTTGTCGAATAGAAATAATACTCTTGTTTGCTTATTTGGAGGTTTGGATGCGATTAGAGAGTCTTGAATTAGATAGGTTGGATTACAAAAATGTGCTCAGATCAGAGGTAGATCCAAAAAAAACCCTTGAAATGAAAAGTTCTATCGAGATAAAGGGTCTTGTGTCTCCTGTTGTTGCCATCATGGACGGTGGAGACTACAAAGTCGTCGATGGTGTTTTAAGGCTGGAGATCATAAAAGACCTTGGATGGGATGGAAGCAAAAAAATTGATGTCCTGATAATTGATGATTCCAAGACATCCCCACCGGAAGCTACTATATTATTAAATTCCTTAAGAGAGAATCTGAGTACTTTGGACGAGGCTGAGATTATTAATGTTTTAATCAACGATTATGGGTATAAAATAAATAGAATCTCAGGGGTCTTAGGAAAAAGTGAGACCACAATTGAAAATTTGCTCAGAGTATTTCGCCTCCCTCCTAATATTCTAAGAGCATTAAGAGCCGGTTTAGTGACAATCGCGCACTGCCGGCAATTAACGCGTCTTAAAAGCGATCCTAGACTCTTAGGTATGATCTTCAGAAAAACAATTAAAGAAAAGCTTACGCCGCGGGATCTAGAGATCTTTATCTCAAGCGAACTCCCCAGCGACCAAAAAGGTAATTACGAATTTTTTACCCCTATAGTCGTCAAAACAAAAGCAGGATCAAGGCTTCGATTCGAACCGCGAAAAAAGTCCGTCAGAATGGAGTTAAACGTCGTTGGTGACGACTTGGGCGATGTCGTGAAGGAGATGAAGGCACAACTTAGAAAGTTGAATCAGGGCTATTTAAGGGACGCGGGATAAAGTTGATCCAATAAAAGTCATAAAGTATAATTTATTTAATGGCGCATATAATTATTACTAACGTTTGATCCCCTTAAAAATTCAGTTCGGCTTCATTCTCTTTTTTGCCTCTAACGCTCTAACGCCCTTACGCCCTTGCCCTTACGCCCTACA
>Ga0255058_10000866_pt1 | contig 17331 bp, 18 predicted proteins | sample Cases_109_9_MG_FD_188637 | JGI IMG/M metagenome (GOLD analysis project Ga0255058, IMG submission 188637) | Seawater microbial communities from Amundsen Gulf, Northwest Territories, Canada - Cases_109_9 | ecosystem: Environmental > Aquatic > Marine > Gulf | place: Canada: Northwest Territories... | reverse complement strand
GCGAACAGTGAGATCGGCGCGCACCTTTTCGCGGTCGGCGCCGGGCGCTAAGCGAACGAGCGCGTATGTGGCTTGGTTCGCGCGCGCATCAAGCAGCGTGCGTGCGCGCGTCAGCGACGTGAAGACGTAGGGTAGCGTGGTGAAGGAGCGAATGCCGTGCGTCACTGCGCCAATCGTCACCCGCGTGTTGTTAACCTCAGCGGTGTCTCCCAGCTTGGTCACGCCGAGGTCAGCGAAATAAGTGTCGTCCACGGCGACGGCGGAGGGTGCGCGTAGGCCGTTAATGCTGCCGTCGACGATGTTCCAAGGCTTTAAGCTGCCATCCATGTGGTCCGACCCGATAAGCAGCACGGCCGTGAGGCCGCCCTTTGGCTTGCGCCACGCGGCAAAGGCCACCACGAGTTCCTCGGCACTTTCGACGCCGGGTGTGGAGAGAATGGCATACTTTTCGCGGCCCATCAGGAAGGAGGGATCATCGAAGCTCTTGGTGCCGAACGGCACGACCCATAGGTCGCCCTCCGATTTGTCGAGCATGGCGGCGATCATTTGCTCTGAGCCAATGTAAAGGCCGCACTGGACGGCAATGAGCACGACCGAGAAGACGATGCCGGTGAGCGTAACGGTTAGGCTCAGGCGGTCATGAAAGAGATTTCGGTAAGCGAGTTTGGCCGCCATCTTGACGGTCGTAGGCTTGCCTTCGCCGCTCTTGGTTGCCAGTGGTCCTGCGGTATCGATATTCGCCTGCATCGCGCTTCCCTTGCCCCTATTTGTTCATGGGCGGCCGCGGCGGCCGTTCTCAAGTCTCGATCCCGATCAGGCGATCGGGATCGAGAGAGTGTCATGATCCTTTGAGCCGGCCAACCCGGCTCTTCGTGTTAGGCTTGTTACCCAGCTTACTCGCAGGGCACCGTGAGTGTCATCCCGACGGCTGCGAAGAACTTCTTACAGCCCAGCTGGTCGCCATTGTTGGAGACAGGCGTCACCTCGGCAGTGTTCTGTGCAACTATCTCTTCCTCTTCAAACACCGTCTGTGTGTTATTTTCCGCCGTCTCCACCATCGCCGTGGAAATGGTCGAGTTCTCAGTCTCCGATGTATCTACGACAGTCGTGGCCTTCGGAGCTTTCTTAACCTTGGCGATGGTCGCCCGCTTGGAACGGCGCTTCTTTGCGCGGTGGCGCTTAGCGGCCTGGTACCTGCGCTTCCGATATCTACGTTTGCTGGCGCTGTGCGACTTGTGGGCCGCCATGAGATGTGGGGCAAGGACAAGAACGCCTAAGCCGATGCGTCCCTTGAAGCCGGCGTCTGCCGCCGAGTTGAACAGTGTCGAGAGAGCGATAAATGCGGTGGCAACCGCGATCAGTACCTTTTTCATGTCCGTCCTCTTTCTTTTTGTCGTCCCAGAGTGATCCGCGATGAGCCGCCGGTCTTGGTGTTGCTGGCGCCCATCTCTGAGGCTGATCATGCGGGGAAGAGGTCGTTGGCGCTGTTCCGGACGGAACAGGACAAAGAAATTCTGCAACTTTTCTTTGCGCCATCCTGAGTCCGGTGCGCTAACCCCAACAGCAAGAGCGGCCGGCATTTGCCGGCCGCTTGCGGAGGAAATTCACTTTTGAGGTTCCGTGCCGGCCCATCTGGCCCGGTTCAGGTTAGGTGCTGGCTTACTCGCAGGGCACCGTGAGGGTCATCCCGACTGTTGGGAAGAACTTCTTGCAGCCGACCTTCCTAGTGGCCTTGGGCTCGTCCTTTGCAATTACCTCGGTCTCGATGGTCTCGTTCTTGTCCAGCGACGCCGTGGAGATAGTCGAATTCTCGTTCTCCGCATCTGTCTTGATCGGGGCGGTCTTGGCCGTCTTGCCGGTGGTCTTTCTCTTAACGATGCGCTTCGTGGCAGTGCGTGCCTTACGCTTGGCCCTGTAGCTGCGCTTCTTCGTGTAGCGCTTTTGGCCGTAGGACTTAGAGGGGCCGTGGGCGGTGAAGGCCGGGAGCGGGCCGCCGAAACCAAGGCGGACCTTGAAGCCAGCGTCCGCAGCCGAGGCAAAAACCGTCATGACGGCAAGAAAAGCAGTGGCGATGGCGAGAATTGTGCGGGTCATTGTGTCCTCCGTCGATTGATCGGTGCGTCTCAGCTTGGTGTTCGTCTCTGAGGCTGATCATGCGGGGAGGGGCCCGATTGCGCTGTTCCGGCTGGAACAAACCGGAAATTTTCTCGAAAATGTCTTCGAAGCCGGGGGGTGCATAAAAATATAGCGATCCCAGCTAGTTAGCCGGGATCGCATTGCTTTCAAGGATGTCATAAGGCGGGTGTCAGTTCACTCGCAGGACACCGTCACCGTCATTCCGACCTCGGGAATGAACTTCTTACAGCCCAGCTCTTCTGCAACGGCTGCGATCTTCTTGGTCTCATCCGTCTTGTTCTCTGCCACCTCGTCCGACAAGGAGATGGAGGAATTCTCGGTGTCAGTGGCCTCTGCAACCTCGGCCTCTTCGGCGGCTGCAGCCTTTGCGGCGGCCAGGGCCTTTGCCTTGGCCTTAGCTGCCGCTATAGCCCGCGCTCTTGCCTTGGCCCTTGCCCTCGCAATCGCGGCAGCCCGGGCCCTGCGGGCGGCGAGCGCTCTGCGCTTGGCGGCAAGGCGGCGGGCTAGATGGAACCGGTTGCGGTGGAAGCGTCGCTTAAAGCCAAAGCCGGCCTTGTGGACGGTAGAGAATTGCGACGAGGCCGCGCCGACCGGCACGTTGATGCCGGCTTCAGCGGTCGGGGCAAAAAAGGTCGTGATGGCAAAGAATGTGGCGGCGAGGGCGATCAGCAGCTTGTTCATGACGGGTCTCCTAGTTGGTGTTCGTTTTCTGATGCTGATCTTGCCGCGGTTGGTCCTCTGGCGCTGTTTCCGGGGGAACGGTGTTAAAAAATGTCGGAACCTGTCAGCGTTGGGCCAGTAACCGCATCGAAAACAACGGCTTGTGGATCCTGCGGCCGCGGGGAGGCGGGGGTGGAGTGCACCACATTGGTTCAACTTGGGCGCTAGGTGGGCCGCAAGTTCATGACGAGAGCACTGTTGGCTTGCCGTAGCGTCCCTAGGTTGCTGCTTCGGCCAGTACTGCGCGTTGGACAATTGTTTATGCTGCCCTCCACGCCGCGAGGCTGCTAAGATGCTTTGCCGGACCACGAAATTGACCGCTCGGCGTCGGCCGGGCCTCAAAAAACGGTGTTTGCCAGAACTGCACGAATTGACGTATCAGCCGAATAACAACAGCGTCCGCGCACAGCCCAGCTAGCCATGAGACTCAACAAATCCACCGGTCACGCCGTCCGCATTCTCGTCTACTGTGCAAAGTCTGAGGACGAACTCGTTAAGGTTGCTGAGATTGCGCGCCGGCTCGACATCACGCAGCAAAACACGTTCAAGATCGTGCATTTGCTGAACAAGGGTGGTTTCCTGGGCTCCGTTCGCGGGCGCAAGGGCGGTGTGCGTCTCGCCCGCCCGGCGGCCAAGATCCGCATCGGCGACATTGTCCGCTCAATCGAACTCACCAGTACCGGAGGGAAGGTGCCGGGTCAGGACACTGGCCTTAATGAGATTGTCGATGATGCGCTTGAGGCGTTCATCAGTGTACTCGATCAACACACGTTGGCAGATATGGTGGCCGCCGGACAGCCCTTCATCACGGATGCGCCGGCCTCGAGCGGCAGCAAAAGGCCCAAGAAAACACGTGTGCGGGCCGTCGAGGCAGGCTCCAGCCGCGGGCGGCGTGGAGCCCAGCATGCCGTCGCGCATTAAGGGCAAATCGCGAATTATCTTTGTGCGGCATTAGGTTGGGGTCAGCTGTGGCTTTGCGTCCCTTGACAGCCACCCCGTTCTCTTCAAAACATGACATCGGGAGTCTATATAAGTATCGTGAGGAGCCTCGCGCGTTAGGCCCCTAATTCGGAAAAGTCCGTGATGAATAGCCTAGTCAGGTCCAGGGATTTAGAAGCCGCAATGCTGCTGCGGCCTAACCGGCGTGCGACGACTAAGGCTTTGGAGTTGGTGCTGTGATCGTTTGCTCGTGTACCATGATCTCTGATAGCGACATCGAGGATGCGCTTGTCGAAATCCTCAACCAGCCTAATGCGCCAATCCCGACACCTGGCGTCGTCTATCGGCAGCTTAGTAGACGCATGCACTGCTGCAGTTGTGCCCCACTCGCGGTCGAGACGATCTATAAAAAAGTGAACGAGCTTGAGAAGAAGGGGCTCATCTGTCCGGATGTGTGCGCCGCCACGCGCAGCAAGCTCATCGAATTCACTGGGCGCCGTGCGCGCCGCACTGGAACCGACGACAAGCCCGCTCCCCAACCCAACGTCCAAGATGGTCAGCTCAAAGTCGCCTGAGCTATCGCTTAGAGATTTTTGACTGGATTCACATCCTCTCTCCCACCACAATTGAGCAGCGGCCTCGCTCGAGGCCCGTCCTGAGTCCCGACGCGGCCAGCCCGCCATTCGGCTCAGCGATTCCTAGCTAACTATTTCGTCAGGTATGGAGAGCGGCCATGAAAGGCAACAAAGAGGTCATCAAGGCCTTGAACGAAGCGCTGAAGCTGGAGCTAGGCGCTGTCAATCAATACTGGCTGCACTACCGCAGGCTTGATGATTGGGGGTTCACCAAGCTCGCGAAGAAGGAACGCGCAGAATCGATTGAGGAAATGCATCACGCCGACAAACTGATTGATCGCATCATCTTCCTGGAGGGCTTCCCCAAGATGCAGGAGATCGCGCCCCTGATGATAGGTGAGAACCTAAAGGAGGTTCTCAAGTGCGACTTGAAGGGCGAGTACACGGCGCAGGAACACTACTCCAAGTCGCGCGACCTATGCCGCTCGCATAATGACTATGTCTCGATGCAGCTCTTTGAGGAGCTGCTCAAGGATGAGGAAGGGCACATCGATTTCATCGAGACGCAACTCGGGCTGCTCGAGCAGATTGGTATTCAGAACTATGGCCAGCTCCAGTCTGACTCCACCAACGACGTGGAAGGCGACGCCGACTAGAGCAAGATCGTTCTTGATGGAATCGCTCGCCAAGCCCCGGAGGTCTCCGCCAAGAACGTGAATCTTGCTCTCAATCAAAAGTGTAGAGACTGGTTCACGTTTCACTTGGACGCGACCCAAGCGTTTCCAAGTGAAACGATCAGGCTCTAGGCATCAACCAAGACTGCGCTACGAGATGCCATTTCGGTCCGCCTCTAGCGTGCGGAAGTGCCCGCGGTTTTGCAGCCACATCAAAAGCAAAAGCGCCGGCAAAGCAGCAAGAGTGGTCGACACGAAATAGGCCGGCCAGCCGAGCGCTTCTGCAGCATAACCCGTACCTGAAGAGAGAAGCGTTCGCCCCGTGGAGGCGAGCGCCGTCAGCAGCGCGTATTGGGTGGCCGTGTGTAACGGGTTGCGGCACAGCGCTGAGAGGTAGGCGACGAAAATCACAGTGCCAATCGCACCGGCGAAGTTCTCAATGACAATGGCAACCGTCAGCGCCCAGGGGCCCGGTGGCTGCCACCCAAGCCAAACGAACACGAGATTGGAGAACATCTGCAAGAACGCAGCGATCCACAGTGCCGTTGCCAACGGCAATGCGCGCGCCACTGCGCCTCCGGCGAACCCGCCGATCAAGAGTGCGCCGAGCCCCACGCCTTTGACGATCGCGGCGTAGGTGGCTTTGCTGTAGCCGAGAGAGAGCACGAACGGCGCCGTCATGGTGCCGGCGAATGCATCACACAGTTTGAACAGCACGACGAAGGCGAGAATGGCGATCGCTGCATCACGCATAAAGAAATTCGAGAAGGCACCCCTCGCCGTTTCATAGAGGCGACCGAGTGCGCCGGAGTTGTCGTCTGCCTCCGCGTTCGATGGAGCAGCAGGCTCGCGTGCGAGTAGCGTTGCTGCCAGCCCGACCAGCACGAGGAGGGCTGCCGCCGCGTAAGCGATCGGCCAAATCACGTCCTTATCAAAGCCTTGCGATTCCAGCCACGCGCTGAATCCGATCACTCCGGCGCCCGATGCCAGCATGCCGATCCTATAGGCGGCGACGTAGCTCGCCATGCCGGCGGCCTGCTCGTCGGTTGGTAGGCTTTGCACGCGAAAGGCATCGACGACGACGTCCTGCGTTGCGGACACGAAGGCGACAAGGAGCGCTGCAAATCCCACCATCAGCGGAGCCGATAACGGGTCGCGTGTGCCAAGGAATACGATGGTCGCCATCAACAAAAGCTGTGAGGCGATAAGCCAACCGCGCCGCCGCCCCAGATGGCGCGATAGAAACGGGACGTTCCACGCGTCCACGGCGGGCGCCCAAAGAAATTTCAGCGTGTAGGGCAGCCCGGCCAACGTTAGCAGCCCTATGGTGCCCAGATCGACGCCGGCGTCGGCCATCCAAACCCGCAACGTTTCGCCCGATAGGGCGAGTGGCAGTCCGGAGGAGAAGCCCAGCAGCATTACGATCAAGACGCGCGGACGCAGGTAGACGGTAAGCGCCGACATCAGTGGCGCGCGTGGGCTGTCCTCGGCCGGCGATGGTGCGCTCATTGATTTGGCTGGTTCGGTCTCTGGTAGGAACGGATTTGAAGGCTTGCTACTAAGGCTCGGGTCATCTGTCACTGGATACAGTGACCGGAGTACGGCGGAAGCGGGAGGCGTGGATGGCGCGTTACGTTTTGGGGATCGATCAGGGAACGACTTCGACTCGCGCCATCGTGTTCGATGCGAGCTTAGAGGTCGCCAACCACGCGCAGGAGGAATTCCCTCAGTATTTTCCAGATTCCGGCTGGGTTGAGCACGACCCTGAGGATATTTGGCGTTCTGTCTTGTCGACGTCACGGACAGCATTGGCCCGAGCCGGGGCACACGCCAAAGACATCGCTGCCCTCGGCATTACCAATCAACGTGAGACGACGCTCGTGTGGGACCGCGCGACGGGCAAGCCGATCTACAAAGCCATCGTGTGGCAAGACAGGCGTACGGCGGATGTCTGCGAGGAGCTGCGTGCCGCGGGGCACGAGGCGATTGTTGCGGAGAAGACGGGTCTCAAGATCGATCCCTACTTTTCCGCCACCAAGATCGCCGCGATCCTCGATCACGTTCGCGGTGCGCGCGAGAGGGCCGAGCGCGGCGAGCTTGCCTTTGGCACGGTCGACACTTTTCTTCTTTGGCGTCTTACCGGTGGCCGTGTGCACGCGACCGATGCAACCAACGCGAGCCGTACCTGCTTGCTCAACATTTACACCGGGGCGTGGGACGACAAGCTACTTGAAATTTTTCGCGTGCCGCGCTCGGTTTTGCCCAAGGTTTGCGACTGCGCCTGCGAATTCGGCGAGACGGATCCCGAGATCTTTGGAGCGCCCATTCCCATTCGCGGCATCGCCGGCGACCAGCAGGCGGCGACGATCGGGCAGGCATGTTTTCAACCCGGCATGATCAAATCGACCTATGGGACGGGCTGTTTTGCCTTGCTCAATACCGGCACGGATGTCATCGCTTCTAGCCACGGTCTGCTATCAACGATCGGCTACCAATTGGAAGGAGAGCGCACCTATGCGCTCGAAGGCGGCATATTCGTCGCCGGCGCGGCCGTGCAGTGGTTGCGGGACGGCCTGAAGGTGATCCCGCACGCAGCGGCTTCGGGTCCAATGGCGCAAGTGGCCGACCCGGCGCAGAACGTGGTGCTGGTGCCGGCCTTTGTTGGGCTAGGTGCGCCCTATTGGGATGCCAACTGCCGCGGCGCGCTTTTCGGCATGACGCGCAGCACGGGCCCTAACGAACTCGCTAAAGCGGCGCTGGAAGCTACGTGCTTTCAGACGCACGATCTGATTGAAGCCATGCACAAGGACTGGTCGGAGGCAGCCGGGACGGTGTTGCGCGTCGATGGGGGCATGGTCGAGTGTGACTGGACCATGCAATGTCTTGCCGACATTCTCGATGCGCCTGTCGACCGGCCGACAATTTTAGAGACGACGGTGCTGGGTGCAGCCTACCTTGCCGGGCTCCAGTGCGGTTTCTATCCGCCGCCGGACGTCTTTGCGCAGCGCTGGGCACTCGATAGGCGTTTCACGCCAAACCTCAACGCTTCTAGCCGCCGCCGCAAGCTTGCCGCCTGGCACGACGCTGTGCAGCGCACGCTGACGACGCGTTCTAGAGCCTGATCGTTTCACTTGGACGCGCCAAGCGTTTCCAAGTGAAACGTGAGTCAGTCTCGACACTTTTGATCTAGAGCCTGATTCACTTATCTGCCGCAGACCTCCCGGGTTTGGCGAGAAAATCCATCAAGAACGATCTTGCTCTTGATTTGGAGTAAGATTCACGTTCTTGCCGGAGACCTCCCGGGTTTGGCGAGAAAATCCATCAAGAACGATCTTGCTCTAGCGAATAACCGCCACGACGCGCGCCGGCGCCGCCGAGGCACCAACGATCTTCAATGGAAACACCATCACCTCAAAGCCGTGTGAAGGGAGCGCCTCCAGATTGGTGAGTTGCTCCATGTGCCAAAATGGCCGGCGCTGCCCGACCCGATGGGCCTCCCAAAAGAGCGTATCGTTGCTGGTGGCCTTCGCCTTGGCGATTTGGGCGCGAAACGGCAGGTCCCATCCCCACTGGTCTATCCCCATCACGGTCGGGCCGCGGTCGAGTAGCCATAGGGTTGCTGCCGCGCTCATCCCCGTTCCCCTGGTCCAAAACGCTTTGGTGCCCATGAGCGTGTCGCGGCCGGTGCGAATGAGCACAATGGTGTTCTCGTCGATGTTAGCGCCGGTTTTAGCGAGGGCGGTTTCCATGTCTGCCACCGTGATGGGATCGTCATCAGCCTTGTGCGTCATGTCGAGGACGACGCCGGGACCGATGCACTTTTCCAGCGGGATCTCATCGATGGTCTGCGCCGGCTGGCCGCCCGACGTTGGGCCGTAGTGCCACGGCGCGTCGATATGGGTGGTCGCGTGCACGCCCATTTTTGTGATGGTGTCATCGGCCCAGCCTACGAAGTCCTTGGGAAAGAGGCGGCGCGGCAGGCCCAACAGCCATACGAGCAGCTTTGCGGCACCATGGCGTTTGTGCTTGATGCGCACCTGCATGAAGCGCGGGTCGCTGGCGTTGAACTGAATGGGCTTTGAAAGGTCGATGATCTTCACGAGGCCCCTCCCGCGACGATACGGTTGGTGAGCGTGCCGATACCCTCTATCCCGATCTCGATGGTGTCACCAGCTTCAAGCAGGCGGCCGGTTTCGATGCCGCTGCCGCTCGGCAAGGTTCCAGAGCCGAAGAATTCGCCGGGTTGAAGCGGCTCGCAGCGCGAGGCGTGAGCAAGCATCTCCCCCAACGACCAACGCGCGCCAGCCGTTGCCGGTTCGGCAACGCGATCTCCATTGAGGCGTACATGGCCTTTGAGATCGCGCCAGCGCGGTAGGATCTCATCGGCCGTCACGACGACCTTGGAAATGGCGTTGCAGAAGTGCTTGGCTTTTTGCGGTCCCAAGCCCGACGCCATTTCGGCGAGCTGTACGTCGCGCGCGGAAAAATCATTCAAGATCACGAACCCGCCTATCGCTGCCTCCGCTGTTTCGGAGCCCGCATCGAGAAGCGGATGCGCGAGCACGAAGCCCAGCTCCAGTTCATAGTCGAGCGCTCGGGTGTAGGAGGGCATCGCCACGTCGTCTGCGTCGGTTACGAAAGTTAGGTGGTTGCCCATGTAGTAGATGGGCTGGCGATACCACAACGCATGCGGCCTCAGTTTTGGGAAGGTCGTGCCGGTCACCTTTTCGTAAGTCCGCACGATTGGAGCGGCGCGCGGCATGAAGCGGTTTACGAATCCGCGAGCGGCATTGATCGCGTGCGCATCGAAAAGCATGAAGTCGCGGTAGGAGCGTGGCGCAAACGGGATCACAACGTCCGCCTCGCGGGTCACCTCCGGATCGACGTTGCGCGCGGCCACGGCCATTGCTTCGCGCACATCGGCTGGTGCGCCGAGCAGCGCCACAATGTCGCTCCCCCATCGCACGACAGCGTCACCTGAGGGCGGGGGAATGCGCGCGATCGCTTTGCCGGCAGCTACCCATCCCTGGGGCGCCAGGAGTTCCAAATGCAGGCCGGAGCCGGTTCGGACGCGCCGCAGTTTCATTGAAAAGGTCTCGCTTGCTACTTCTCATTGCGCAGCTACAAGTCGTGGCAGCTCCCTCAATTTGTTGCAAGATTGGTCGTGCGCGGCAGTCGTCAGTGCGCGCAATAACCGAGCGTGCCCCTATCGCGACTTGCTTTAGGCGTTGGGACCCTTATGACAGTCGACGGCAGGGCAGCGCACGACGTTGTCATGTTTTGAATGTGAATTGCTGATCGTTTGGAGGACCATACACATGCATAAGATCGCGAAAGCGACAACCGTCGTGCTTGCGGCGCTCTTCGCTCTGGCTGTGACGGCTTGCTCTGGCCCGCCGACCGCGAGCGACTTTGCCGGCAAGTGGAAGGTGGCCGACACCGCTGGCACGGCCTTCGAGATCACATTAGGCGATAATGGGTCAGCGACGGGCAATCGCAGCGGTGAGGTAATGGAAGGCACCTGGAAGTTTGACAACGGTGCTGCGGTCATCGATTGGAAGAACGGCTGGACGACCAAGATCGCTAAGGACGGTGACGGCTATACCAAGACGGCGTGGAGCAAAGGTCTGACAATGAACAATCCGTCGACCAATACCTCGAGCGCTGAAAAGGTGAACTAACCGCGCTTAAAAGCGCAGAAGATCAGCCGCGCGCGCGACACGCCCTCCTGAAGGATGCGATGCATCAGAAGGAGTGGTGTGCGCGGGGCGGCGGACCAGGGAGGTTGCACGTGGCCTTGGCGGCCTTCAATCGGTCGCACTCTCAAGGTCGTAGCGATCGACGACGCTTGGTTGGATCACGCGCGCGTGCAAAGTTAACAAGATCAACTGCGCATCGAGACTGTCACCCGATAGCATCGCGGCGTCTATTCGGCCTTCAACCTGAAGCGCAAGATGCGCGTCGTTCGCCCCCGCGAAAGGCTCCGCCCCAATCATGCAGTAGCCCACCAGTTCGGCGGCCGCCCTATAGGATTGGGGCGCAGGTTCCTTGCCGATCGCGTGATCCTTCAGCAGGTTTACGATGGTGAGCTTGACGGCCTCTGGAACGAGCCGTGGATGGACATCAACCGACCGCAGGGCCTGGTCGAGCCGGCGCAGGTCTTGAGATCGCCCAAAGATACCAAACAGGCCAAGCGAGGATCGTCGTCGGTTCATAATTTCGTTCCACGTAGATTGATTGCTTCCGGCGACAGCTTTTTGGGTGCCTTAGTGTGGGCGCTGAGTTCGGGTCGCCGTCTTGAGGATGCGCTTCGCTACGGTATCGCCGCGGGGTCTTTAGCGTTGTTGACGCCGGGGACCGGGCTTTGCCGGCGAGAGGATGTCGAGTGCTTCGTCGGCCAGGTCGACCTTGAGGTCATTTGAAGCGCACGTCAGCGGATGCATTCCCACAGTTGCGTTTCCTCGTCCAGCCGGTCAATCTCCATGCCCTTGAAATCGCCGCGCGAGACGATGCCCCAGATCTTTCCGTTCTCGACGACTGGAAGATGACGAAAGCCGCCATCATTCATCGCCCGCAGCGCGTCGATTGCGCGGCTCTCGGGCGCGATGGTGGTGGGATTCGGCGTCATCGCCTGCGCCAGCGTCGTCACCGCAGCAACCTTACCTTCCGCAAATGTACGCACGGCGTCGCGGCCGGTGAAGATGCCGCTCAGGCGCCGCTGGTCGTCGATCACCAGCACCGAACCGGCGCGACGCTCGCACATGCACTTGCAGGCCTCCTGTACCGTCTCGTGCGCGGCCAGGACAAGCGGGTTTTGGTCTGCGACAATGTCTGCGATCGTTCGGTTGGTCATGATGCCTCCTTCTCGGCGGATGCTCTGTCCCTCAAGATCAACCGCTAATGACATCCTTATTCTTCTAACTACACTGCAGTTGAAGGGCTGTTGTTCTCCTTCACGCCTTCTGCGCGCTGCAACGTACCTCCTCTTATATCTGTATCGTCGGAGCACTTCTCAAGGCGGAAGCCGGCAGAGAAGCTGCCAGCAGAGCCCTCACTGCTTTGCCCGCAAGCTCGTAATATACGAGACGATGTTGTCGGTGTCCTGGGCAGGGATGATGAAATGGGGCATGGTCGGATGGGGGCTTTGGAGCCACACCACGAGCGCACGGGCGTTCATGCCCGGTGTATTGGCTACATCTTCAAAGCTTGGCGCGTCAGGGGTCGGCGATAGCGGGTCGCCTGCGTCAACCGCGTGGCACTCTGCGCAATTCTGTCTTGCGTATAGGAGGCCTTGCTGCGGATCGCCAAGCTCTACGGCTCCAGCGGTACTCGGCACCAGGATCAGGGCCAACACCGCGATCGCGTTCAGAATGCGCATAGTCAGCTCTTTCTCACGGCGTCGGAGGCGAGATCGTCGCACTATGCCGATGCCCGACCACACTCATTCATCCATTTGGAGCAGGCGCAGCTTAACTTTGTGCGCGCGGCAAGAGGAATGATCTGCGTCAAGTCCAGTCGGAAAGAGACAAACCCGAGCGGGGCGGCAGAGCATAGGTTCGCTCTGACTCGAGAGCAGACATACTCTGACGCGTGCCCACGTCGGCGAGGTGCCAGTGCCCAGTCTTGCGGTTGCGCGCTGGGCTTGAGCTGGCCCCAGGTTGGTTAACTCGTTCCGCGATATTTGAAGGAGACCTTCAACTTCGTGCGGAAGTGCGTTACCTTGCCGTCTTCAATCACGAGATCCTGCTCAACAACCTCGGCCACCCTTAGGTCTCGTAGATGCTTGGCCGCTTCGTTCACCACCGTTTTGGCAGCCTGTTCCCAGGATTCGTTGCTGCTGCCGATCAGTTCGATGACCTTGTACATGCTGTCAGGCATTGAAGCCTCCTTCGCTCCTTATTCGACGCGCCACGAGAGCGCAGTTGAGAAGCTAACACTAGAGAGCGGATTTGGTTAGCGGTGAAACCGAAAGAGTGCGTCGCAAAAATGGGCTTTTAGGTGTGCAGTTCAGGACTGGTTCTTGAGAACAGAATGGCCCCCCGGGGCTGTCGGGAAGCCGTCGATGATTCCTGACGTGCCGGCGCGCAGTCAGGTGTCTCAATTGGTTGGTCTCGAAACGTAAACTTTTTGAACGCCGCCAACGCTCACCTCGTACTTTCGCACAATTGTCCTGCCGGCATATCCCTTTGAAAATGGCGCCATAAATGTTGATCGCCTTCGGCGCGATCTTGATGGGAGGTATTGTCATGTCTCGATCCCTGCGTCTGATCGGCGCAAGTGCAGCCTTGGGCCTCGCCGCGCTTATTGCTCCTGCCGCGGCGCAGGATAAAAAACCCAACATCCTCGTCATTTGGGGTGATGACATCGGTCAATCCAACATCAGCGCCTATACGAAGGGTGTGGTCGGCTACAGGACGCCGAACATCGATCGCATCGCCAACGAAGGCATGCTGTTCACCGACTATTACGGCGAGCAGTCGTGCACGGCCGGACGCTCCTCCTTCATTATGGGACAGAGCGTGTTTCGCACGGGCCTGTCCAAGGTTGGTCTCCCCGGTGCCGATCTTGGCATGCGCGAGGAAGAGCCCACCATCGCTGCCCTGCTGAAGGCTCAAGGGTATGCAACCGGCCAGTTCGGCAAGAACCACTTGGGCGACAGGGATGAGCACCTGCCGACCAACCACGGCTTCGACGAGTTTTTCGGCAATCTTTATCACCTCAACGCCGAAGAGGAGCCCGAGAACGAGGACTATCCAAAAGATCCGGCATTCAAAAAGAGGTTCGGGCCGCGCGGCGTGATCCATTCGTGGGCGCTGCCGGACGGCAAACAGAAAATCGAGGATACCGGCCCGCTCACCAAGAAGCGCATGGAAACGGTGGATGACGAGACCTCTGATCGGGCCATCGCCTTCATCCGCGAGCAGACCGCGTTAGGCAAGCCATGGTTTGTCTGGTGGAGCGGAACGCGCATGCACTTCCGCACGCACGTGAAACCTGAGCTGCGCGGTATCTCAGGCCAGGACGAGTATGCCGACGGCATGGTCGAGCACGACATGCACATCGGAAAGTTCCTCAAGGTGCTGGACGAACTGGGGATTGCCGACGACACGATCGTCTTTTATTCGACCGACAACGGTCCCCACTACAATACCTGGCCCGATGCAGCCGCGACGCCCTTCCGCGGGGAGAAAAACACGAACTGGGAGGGCGGCTGGCGCGTTCCTGCGTTCGTCCGCTGGCCCGGGAAGATCAAGGCGGGCTCGGTCTCTAACGAAATCATGCACCACATGGATTGGCTGCCGACGTTTGTGGCAGCGGCCGGCGACCCGAACATCAAGGAGAAGCTGAAGGCGGGCGGCGTCAAGGCAATCGGGCGTTCCTACAACGTGCATCTCGACGGCTACAATATGCTGCCGCTTCTCACCGGTGAGACCGACAAAAGCCCGCGCAAAGAGATCTTCTACTTCTCGGACGATGGCGACATGACGGCGCTCCGCTACAACGATTGGAAGCTCGTCTTCATGGAGCAGAAATCGCCGGGTACCCTCCGGGTGTGGATGGAGCCCTTCGTCCCGCTACGGTTGCCGCTGATCTTTAATCTGCGCCGCGACCCCTATGAGCGTGCGGAGATCACGTCCAACACCTACTTCGACTGGCTGATCGATCGCGCTTACCTTTTGGTGCCTGCCCAAGCGTATGTCGGGAAATTCCTGGAGACGTTCCAAGAATTTCCACCTCGACAGAAGCCGGCGAGTTTCAGCCTCGACCAGGTGATGGAGAAGCTCTCACCACCTGGAGGCTAACGGGCAAGTTGCTCGTTGCCTCGGAGTTAGAGCTGCAACGGCGGGAAGGCGTTCGCTCCTGCCGTTGCACTTTCACAATCCAATCCAAAGGGGGTTGATGCTGTGACAGTCATGCTACGTGTCGCTCTTGGCATTGTTGGTCTTCTGTTTGCACAAGCAGTCGTGGCCGCAGACAATCCTCTATCGTCTTGGAACGACGGACCCGCCAAGAAGGCGATCCTGGAGTTCGTTGCTGCCGTGACGGACGAGAACACCAAGGACTACGTACCGGCGGAAGAGCGCATTGCGGTGTTCGACAACGATGGGACGCTTTGGGTGGAATATCCCATGTATACACAGGTTTTTTTCGCACTCGATCGCGTGAAGAAGCTCGCGCCGCAGCACCCGGAGTGGAAAACCAAGCAACCTTTCAAGGCGCTGTTGGAAGGCGACATGAAAACCGTCGGCGCTTCGGGAATGAAGGGCCTTATGGAACTCATCATGGCATCACATGCAGGTATGAGCGGCGATGAGTTTGAACAAGAGGTTGCCAAATGGTTGGCAACGGCCAGGCATCCTCATCTCGATTGTCTATATAAAGAATGCCTCTATCAGCCTCAACTTGAATTGCTCGCTTATTTGCGTGCGAACGAATTCAAGACCTTCATTGTCTCTGGTGGTGGTATCCAGTTTATGCGTCCCATGACCTTGAAAGCCTATGGTATTCCACCATGGCAAGTCGTGGGATCCAGTATTGTCAGTGAGTTTAAAACCAGGGATGGCAAGCCGGAGGTCGTTCGGATGCCGAAGATCGACTTTATCGATGACAAGGCGGGCAAGCCGGTGGGCATCTATCAACATATCGGCCGCCGCCCGATCCTGGCATTTGGCAACGCGGACGCCGACATGCAAATGATTCAATACACCAAAGCAGGCAAGGGGCGTCGACTCGGCTTGTTCGTCCACCACACTGATGCGGATCGCGAGTATGCCTACGATCGGGATAGCCACGTCGGAAAGCTGGACAAGGCCCTCGACCAGGCTGATGCCAATGGCTGGATTGTTGTGGATATGAAGAACGACTGGAACCGGGTGTTCCCGTTCGAAGAATAATTCTCTTTTGCCGAGTGTAGGGAACAATGGACCGGCCTGGGTGCTAGTCGGCAATGCTGGTGGCGTGTGCCCGGGAACCTTAAGCGTCGACGAACATGCCGCTGCGGCCGAAGGATTCTTCCACCGGCGTGAACTGGGGTGCATCGTCGTTCAAATCGGGGTCGAGTCGTAGGTTCGCTTGAGGAACTCTCCGGCGGCCAGCGCGACGAACTTTTCGAACGTGATGCTGCCGGTCGCGCTCTCGACTGCATGTCCGCTATTGGCACTTAGCGGACATTTGAGCCGCCTCTAAGAATGCCCGCTTTTGGGGGTAAAGCGGACATCACCGACGCCTCCTCTAATGTCCGCTTCTGACCCAAAGCGGACATCAAGGCCCAGATAAGAGATTGCGCCGGATTCTAACTTAGAAGTTGGTATCGCTGCGTGGGGCAGGGAAACCAACAAAGGGTTTTGCCGTTCCCCCATTCGCCATCTTCGGCTAGCATTCGAACCAGTTCGAGGGGTATCCGGGAAAGATCGGCTGAGGCAGCACGATCAATCGACGGAGGACACCATGGTCAAGGCAATTCTCTCCTTCGCTGTTGCATTTCTCGCCGTAATGACTGTTGTCACCTCGGCTGCGGAAACGGAGAACGAGAATTCGACCATCTCCACGGCCTTGCTGAACACGGACGAGGCCATCGAAACCGAGGAAATGCCGGAGGACGAGCCCAAGACCACCAGGAACGTCGGCTGCAAGAAGTTCTTCCCCTCGATCGGCAGGTCGCTCACGGTGCCCTGCGGCGTGGAAGCATCCGCGCCGAGTCTTAGCACCAGCATGCGCCAGGACAAGTCGCTGTGGGCAACGATCAAGGACTCAGACAAAGTGTCGGATTTCGAGTTTTATCTGAGTAGATTCCCCAAGGGGCGTTACTCGGCGGTGGCAGAGTTAAAAATCGAACAGCTCAAGGTAGCGCACGCGCGGGCAGTCGCAGCGAAAACGCCTCCACCATCGATCACAGAGGATTCTCCATCGATCAAAAAAGATCGAAAGAGCCGCGCACCCAGAAGGGCTAGATCACGCCGTGCAAGCGGGGGCTCGTGCGGAGGCTGCCGGAATTCTTGCTATGTGCGCTATCGTGTAAGATCCAACAGCAGGCAGTTCGTGCCCTGTATGCGTCGATGCTGGAAACAGCTTTGCCGATAGCAGCGGCGGATTGATGTTGCCTCGGAGAATGTCCGCTTTCGGGGGTAAAGCGGACATCCGTCACACAGGTCTAAATGTCTGCTTTTGACCCAAAGCGGACATCGAAGGCCAAACAACGGATCGCGCCGGATCCTAACTTAGGAACTGGTATCGCTTCGTGGGGCAGGCCAACACATCAGGACTGGCGCGTGACGCCACTGGACGCC
>Ga0255058_10000865_pt1 | contig 17333 bp, 19 predicted proteins | sample Cases_109_9_MG_FD_188637 | JGI IMG/M metagenome (GOLD analysis project Ga0255058, IMG submission 188637) | Seawater microbial communities from Amundsen Gulf, Northwest Territories, Canada - Cases_109_9 | ecosystem: Environmental > Aquatic > Marine > Gulf | place: Canada: Northwest Territories... | reverse complement strand
GGTATCGTCGAGCTCGTCCCACCAATTGATGCCCGCTTCTGCGATGTCTGTCTCCGCAACTGCTGCAAGGTCAGGCTCGTCGTCTGAGCCCTGGTCCGGGTCTTCATTTCGCGGGTCGTCAAAAGCCACCTCTTCCTCGTCGGCATTCGACTCATGCGATTCTGCGGCATGCTGAAGCCGGGTTTCTTCGTCCAGACTGTCTGCGATCTGGTCCTGCAGGTCCCCGACATTGTGTTCGGCAGTGACGATATGCGGCTCGTTCGACGCATCCAGGCCGTCGGGCAGCGAGTTGCTGTCGACCGGCTCGATTCTCGTCTGTTCGGGACCGGGCGTACTTTCCAGTGCTTCGATTTGCTCCCGGGCTTGCGCCAGTTCCTCTTCAAGCAGTTTGGATTGCTGTTCACGCTCACGAAATCGCTCGACCAGCGGTGCTACGCGATCTTGCCAGCTTTTCAGCTCGTGATTGAGCCGTTGTATCTTGCCGTCCTTTTCCTTAAGCAACGAGTCCGCTGCCTGACCCTGTACGTCGCGATGTTGTACGTCATTCTGCAGCCGGTCGCGCTGTGCCACGGCGACTTCAAGTTTGCCGCGGATTTCCTTGATCTGTCGCTGCAATTGATCGCGGCGCTCGAACGTTTCCCTGAGTGAGTCGGACAATTCCTTTGCCCGCATATTGGAATCTTTGTTGGAGGCCTGGTACTGGCTGATTTGCTCCATCAGACTCTTGTTCTGGCCCGCCAGCCGGTCGTGCTCCGATTGCTGCGAATCCATCTGCGCCTGCCACCCGGCGTTGACCGCAGTTTTTTCCCTCGCACAGCGGTTGCCGCGCAAAATCCAGCCGAGAAGCAGCCCGATTGCGAGCAACAGGCCGAGAAGTCCGATGTTGATTACCGTGATTTCAGGCATTCAGTGTTCCTGTCCCCATTGTCCGGAATCTCAAGTCTAACGCGCAAATTCGGCCGTCATGATGCCATGCGCAGTCGATCCATTTCCGTGAGCACTGTGGCAATCTGCTCGACGGCCCAGTCGATCTGCTCACGCGTAATGATCAGGGGCGGCGCAAGCCGCACGACAGTTTCATGCGTTTCCTTGCTGAGCAGCCCGCGTGACATCAGCGACTCACAGATTTCCCTGGCGCTTCCCAGGGCCGGATCGATTTCGATGCCGACGAACAGGCCGCGGCCGCGCACATCCCGGATCAGCGGACTGTCCAGCGCCCGCAACTGCCGCAACAGGCGCTCTCCCATTTCCGCGCTGGTCGCGGCGAGTTCTTCTTCAACCAGGATATTCAGCGCTTCAAGGCCGATCGCGGCGGCCAGTGGATTGCCGCCGAAAGTGCTGCCGTGATCGCCGGGCGCAAATACACTCATGACCTCGCGTTTTGCGAGGAACATCGACACCGGCATGATGCCTCCCCCGAGCGCCTTGCCCAGAATCAGTCCATCCGGCACGACATTTTCGTGCTGGCAGGCAAGCAGTCGGCCGGTCCTGCCAAGGCCGGTCTGAATCTCGTCCGCGATCAGCAGGACGTTGTGCTTGCGGCAGATCTCCTGGCAGGCACGCAGATAGCCCTGCGGTGGCATGACGATTCCGCCTTCTCCCTGGATCGGCTCGACCAGGAATGCGGCCGTATTTTCCGTGATCAGGTCATCCAGTGCCTGAGCATCGCCGTACTCGACGATCCGGAATCCGCCGGGAAAGGGTCCAAAACCGTCCTGATATTGTTGCTCATCAGACATTGCGACGATGGCAATGGTGCGGCCGTGGAAGTTACCCGAGCAGGCGATGATTTCCGCCTGATCCGGGGCGACACCTTTGACCTGATAGGCCCATTTGCGGGCAGCTTTCAGCGCTGTCTCGACCGCCTCGGAACCGGTGTTCATCGGCAAGGCCATATCCTGACCGGTCAGCTCGCAGGCGCGCTTCAGGAACGGTCCCAGCTTGTCGGAGTGAAATGCCCGTGACACGATATTCAGCCGGCCAGCCTGCTCACGAACGATTTTGACCAGGCGAGGGTTGCAGTGACCATGGCTGACGGCAGAATATGCGCTCATCATGTCGAGATACTTGTTGCCTTCATCGTCCCAGACGTACACGCCCTCGCCGCGGTTTAACACCACCGGCAGGGGGTGATAATTGTGCGCACAGTACTGCTCTTCCAGCTCGATTCGGGATGTCATGAAATTCACAACTCCGCTAGGGATAAATAGTCTGCCGGCGCCGATATCCGGCATAAGCTCATAATTTTACAGCAATAACAGCCCGGCAAGCCAGCAACTCCTGGCGTCCGCCGGTGATTGTCGCAGCAAGCAGCTTGCCTTGCTTGCAAAAATCGACCAATTTTGCTGCGATGACCCTAGGCGGACTGCCAGATGGCCCAATTACCGCAGACAGAAAACCTCAGCATTGACGGGCCCGCCGGTAAACTGCAGGCCATCCTCGAATCACCTCGGGATGAGCAACCGGCCGGAATTGTGGTGATTTGCCATCCGCATCCGGTACACGGTGGCACGATGCAAAACAAGGTCGTACATACCCTGTCGCGGGCATTCACTCACCAGGATTTCCTCGCGCTTAGATTCAATTTCCGCGGTGTCGGCGAATCGGCAGGCGCATTTGACGAAGGGGAAGGCGAGTTTCTGGACACGCTGGCTGCGATCGAATGGTCGCGCCGGCAGGCGCCTGACCTGCCCCTGTGGGTTGCCGGTTTTTCTTTCGGCGCGGCGATGTCGGTACGTGCAGCCGTCGAGGCGTCGCCGGCCGGGCTCGTCAGCGTTGCGCCTGCAGCATCCCGATTTGCCGCGAGCTTGCAGTCGCAACCACAATGTCCATGGCTGATTCTGCAGGGTGATCAGGATGAACAGGTGGACCTGGCAGAAACCATCGATTGGCTCAATCAGCTTGCTCCAGGACCAGAGCTCCAGGTGTTTCCCGGCGTGGACCACTTTTTCCATGGTCGCCTGGTGATGCTGAGAAACGCGGTTGAGAATTTTATCGAAGCGAACCAATAAAAATGCAAAGGTTTCGATGGGGACAGTCTCCCCAAAAAAAACCGGGGCGCGCGGCCCCGGTTTCCTGATCCTGCCGTCAGCTCAGAATCAGACCATGTCTTTCAGACCTTTCAATGCGGCCACTTTGACAGTCTTCGAAGCTGGTTTTGCTTTGAACATCATTTCTTCGCCGGTGAACGGATTGATGCCCTTTCTGGCTTTGGTCGCCGGTTTTTTCACGACACGCATTTTCAGGAGTCCGGGAATGGTAAACAGTCCCGGGCCACCGCGGCCGCCGAGATTGTTCTTGATCTGTCCTGCAAGCGAATCAAAAACAGCGGCAACGTCTTTTTTCGTCAGACCGGTGTCCTCGGCAATGTTGGTGTAAATTTCGGATTTTGTTGGCGGCTTCTTGGCATTTGCGCCAGCCGTTTTGCTTGCTGCCATGAAAAATTAACTCCATTAAGATAAGAAAAGCGGGCGGCGCCCGCAAAAAATCTGCGCGACGATATCACAACAAATACCTCGGCGTAAGCCGCAATACGCGTTCAATGCTTGTTTTCAAGGGTTTCGCGTGTTTTGTGACCGAATGGGCTGGCGATTCTTTGTTGATCATACTGAAGAGCAATCTACAGCAACCGGCAGTTCATAATGTGCCACCGCGGGCGAATTGCCTAGTTCGAATAAAACTGGCGTTTGAAGCGGACTTCCGACGCTTTTGAGACACCCTCGGGCGTCACGCTGATATCGAACACCAGCGTTTCGCGATTTGCGACGGGTGTTTCGCCGATGTAGTAGATGGCTTCCTGTTCAGTAACCTTGCGCATCACAACGTTTTTCATCTGACCGGTGAGATTTACGGTTTTGACACTGACGTCTGCTGAAACCGGCGTATTGCTACCTTCTTTCAGCACGGAAACATTGAGCATGGCGCGGTTCTTGCTGCGAACGATGTTGTAAGCCCGGGCAACTTCAGGGGGCAACTTGTCCGTCGACTGCGCGCTGAAGTGCACGACGTGGTCGCCGATGTCCACGGATGAGGCGCCAGCCGGTTCAGCATGAGGCACATTCGCCTGGTCGCCGGCACCCCCGCAGGCAGCCAGGACCGACAGCAAAGACAGCGTGAATATGGCTCTGATAGACTTCATGGTACCTGCCCCCCCGGTCCGGCGATTTTTCTTACTATGTCACTATAGCGGATTGCCGTCCGATGTCCTAGCTGCGACCCTTATCCTGAATTCCGACCAGAAAATCCGGAATCGTGCCCGGTCGCTCGATGCAAAAGACCTTGTTTCTGCTGCGATTACCCTTCTTCAGCGTTACCTGCGACGGCGCTACACCGAAAGCCTTCGCCAGCTGGCGTGTGACTTCTTTAGTGGCCTTGCCATCGACCGGCGATGCGGTCGTCTTGATTCGCAACTGACCATCGACGACACCCTGAATTTCGTTGCGACTGCCGCGCGGCTGCACCCGCACCCGCAACAGGATTTTTGCTGGATCCGGCATCGCCCGCCTGGTCAGCCGGTCAAAAATGAAATGGCTTGAGTGTCTGCAGGAAAATCACACCAGCCTGTAGCAGCACAATCGCGAAAATAGGCGATATATCCAGACCGCCGATTTGTGGGATATACCGTCGAAGTGGTGCAAGGATCGGCTCGGCCAGCGTTGAGACCAGCGCCGTGACCGGATTGTAACTGTGTGGTGCCACCCAGCTCAGAATAATCCTGATCAGTATCGCGAAGAAAAACAGGTTCAGACTGAGGATAGTCAGTTCGAGGGCGGCGACGATCGCAATAGCGACAGGATCGGCCATGCGGCCGCCGAGTGCGAGCAACGCCAGTATGGTCAGAAACTCCAGGACGAATGCGACCAGGATGGTTGCAGTATCAAGGCGACCGGCGGATGGCAGCAAGCGCCGAATCGGGATGATCAACGGCGATGTGAAGCGCAGGATGCCCTGTGCGATCGGATTGCGAAAGTCGGCGCGCAACCACGGCAGCCAGAAGCGCAGCAGCAACAGCAGCAGGTAGAGCTGCGTCAGGGTCTTGACGATGAAGTAGAGTGCTTGTGCCATTAATCCTCAGTCCACATTGCCGGTTTTCGCTTCCTGCGACAATTCGAAAGCGCGACGATTGGCCGCTTCGATCGCTTCGGCAAAGATACCACGAACGCCCGCAGGCTCGAGCACGTCGAAGGCTGCTTTGGTCGTGCCGCCTGGAGAGCGCACGCGTTCGATCAGTGACGTCATCGATTCCTGTTCTGCAGCCGCAAGCGAAGTCGCGCCGCGTGCGGTTTCAACGGCCAGCCTGCGGGCCGTTTCCGGGTCGATGCCAAGTGCTTCCGCAGAGCGGATCATGATATCGATCAACAGGTAGAAATAAGCGGGACCGGTCCCGGAAACGGCCGTGACCGCATCCATCTGTGATTCTCGTTGCAGCCAGACTACCTCGCCTACTGCCGACATAATCGTTTCCGCTTGTTCACGCCCGCTGGCACCTGTCTGCTCGTTCGCAAACAGCGCCGAAATTCCCTGGTCGATCAATGCCGGCTGATTTGGCATAACCCGCACAACGCTGAGCTTGCCGCCGAGCCAAACGCTGATATCTTCCGTTCGCGGACCTGCGGCTATCGACATGATCAACGGTTTTCGTTGCTGAACGTCGGTTTGCAGATCACGGCAAACCGGCTGCAGGATTTGCGGCTTGACTGCGAACAACAGGATATCGGCGCCGCGCGCCACCGTCGCGTTGTCTTCGGTCACCTGCGCCCCGTAAAGCTCCTTGCGCAGCAACGCGCATTGTTCAGGGCGCGGCTCCGATATCCGCAAATCGGTGGCGTGCATACCGCCGCGTAGCAGTCCGCCGGCAATAGCTCTTGCCATGTTGCCGCCGCCGATGATGCCAACTTTATCGCTGATCAATGTCTGTCTCCAATCAATAAACTTTTAGCGTTCCCTGGGGCCGAACAGTGCAGTGCCAATACGCACAATGGTCGCTCCTTCGTGGATCGCCGCCACGTAGTCCGCCGACATCCCCATCGACAGCGTATCGAGCCGCAGGCCGCACTGCTGCAAAGACTCGGACAGTTCGCGCAGCCGGGCAAAGGGTTCCCGCTGTGCCGCAAAGCCCTGGCGGATTGCGGGCAGGCACATCAATCCCCGTAATTTCAGCCGCGGCAGCTCGGCAACCGCCTGCGCGAGCGGCGCTAACGCGGCCGGGGAGACACCGGACTTGCTTTCTTCGTCATCGATATTGACCTGGATGCAGACATTGAGCTGCGCAGCATGGTAAGGCCGCTGCCGGTTGAGTCGTTCCGCAATGCGCAGGCGGTCGAGAGTGTGAATCCAGTCGAATTGCTCCGCTACCGACTTCGTTTTGTTGGCCTGCAGATGTCCGATGAAGTGCCATATGAGCTCGTCGCGGCCTACTTCGGCAATTTTTTTCAGGCCTTCCTGAGCGACATTTTCGCCAAAGTCCCGCTGGCCGGTTGCGACTGCTTCGAGGATGGTTTCGGCCGACCGCCACTTACTGACCGCGAGCAGCCTGACCGTATCCGCTGAGCGTCCCGCATCCCGCGCCGCCTGCGCCAGCAAATCTTGGATTTTTCGAAAGTTTTCCGTGACTCTTATCACGTTTTGCTCCGAGTGCTCCGCTATACTAAGCAGCCACTAAAGCCGGGTTATGGTAAGTCCGGCGAGGCTGTTCCAGAGGGAGAAATATGGCCGTCGACGTTGCCCAACTATTGTCGTTCACGGTAAAAAACAACGCATCCGATCTGCACCTGTCCGGTGGCGTACCACCCATGATTCGTGTCGATGGTGACATCAAACGAGTCAATATGCCGGCGCTGACCCACAAGGATGTCAATAGCATGGTGTACGACATCATGAATGACAAGCAACGCAAGGATTATGAAGAATTCCTGGAGACCGATTTTTCTTTCGAGATTCCAAAGCTTGCGCGGTTCCGTGTCAATGCTTTTAACCAGAACAGGGGGTCGGCCGCCGTCTTCCGCACCATTCCTTCAGAGATACTTTCCCTTGAGGATCTGGGCGCTCCCAAGATTTTCAAGGATATCTCCATGCATCCGCGCGGCATGGTGCTGGTGACCGGACCGACCGGTTCGGGCAAATCCACGACACTGGCGGCGATGGTCGACTACATCAACGATAACAAGCCCGATCATATCCTGACCATCGAGGATCCGATCGAGTTCGTACATGAAAGCAAGAAGTCGCTGATTAATCAGCGTGAAGTGCATCGTGATACGCTCGGCTTCAATGAAGCGCTGCGCTCGGCTTTGCGCGAAGATCCGGATGTCATCATGGTCGGCGAGATGCGTGACCTCGAGACAATACGGCTGGCGCTGACCGGGGCAGAAACGGGTCACCTTGTTTTCGGCACCCTGCATACCAGCTCGGCCGCCAAAACCATCGACCGCATCGTTGACGTATTTCCGGCAGCGGAGAAAGAAATGGTGCGGGCGATGTTGTCGGAATCCCTGCGTGCCGTCATTTCACAGACGCTGTTAAAGAAGATCGGCGGTGGCCGAATCGCCGCGCACGAAATCATGATTGGCACGCCGGCAATTCGTAATCTGATTCGCGAAGGCAAGATTGCACAGATGTACTCTGCGATTCAGACCGGCCAGGGTTCGGGAATGCAGACGCTGGACCAGAACCTGGCGGAACTGATGAGCAAAGGCCTGATCAACAAGGAAGAAGCGCGTTTTCGGGCAGTCAATAAGGAAAATTTCTGACGGCGGTCGGCCGGACGGCAACCGAACGCCAGTAAGGAGTGACAGGAAATGGAACGCGAACAAGCGGTAAGACTAACGCAAAACCTGCTCAGAAAGATGGTGGAGAAAGACGGCTCCGACCTGTTCATCACTTGCGGCTTTCCACCAGCCATCAAAGTGGATGGCTCCATCCACAAGGCCACCGATGCGCCGCTGTCCGCGGACCAGTCCGCGATGATGGTTCGATCCATCATGAACGACAAACAGATCAGGGAATTTGACGCGACCAAGGAATGTAACTTCGCCATCGCACCGCAGGGAATCGGCCGCTTTCGCGTCAGCGCTTTTGTCCAGCAAGGCATGATCGGTGCCGTGCTGCGTACGATTACCACGGAAATTCCGACCCTGGAAGACCTCGAACTGCCGCCGATCCTCAAAGATGTGGTAATGAACAAGCGCGGTCTTGTGATCGTGGTCGGCGGTACCGGTTCCGGCAAATCCACAACGCTTGCCGCCATGATCGGGCACCGCAACGAGCATTCGAAAGGCCACATCGTTTCGATCGAGGATCCGGTCGAGTACGTGCACCCACACAAAGGCTGCGTCATTACACAACGTGAAGTCGGCGTCGATACCGAGAGTTGGCATGCGGCACTGAAAAATACGCTGCGCCAGGCGCCGGACGTCATCCTGATCGGCGAGATTCGCGATCGTGAGACGATGGAATACGGCATTCAGTTCTCGGAAACCGGCCACCTTTGCCTGGCAACCCTGCACGCGAACAGCGCCAACCAGGCACTGGACCGCGTCATCAACTTCTTTCCCGAGGAGCGGCGCGGGCAATTGCTGATGGATTTGTCGCTGAATACCAAGGCGATTGTCTCGCAGCGCCTGATTCCGCGCGAGAGTGGCGTCGGTAGAATTGCGGTGATGGAAATCATGTTGAATTCGCCACTGATTGCGGACCTGATCTTCAAGGGTGAGGTCGGCCACATCAAGGAGATCATGGCGAAGTCGACCCGTCTCGGTATGCAGACCTTCGATCAGGCGCTGTTCGCGGTGTATGAGGAATCGCTGATTTCCTACGAGGAAGCGATGCGTAACGCAGACTCGAAGAACGAACTGCGGCTGCGCATCAAGCTCGAAAGTAAGCGCGAGTCTTCAGTTGCGGATCACCAGACAGAAAGCCTGAAGATCTTGGAAGAGGATTCCGCTCAAACATTTTGAGCGCACAAGGATCGAGCCTGAATTATGAATGTCAAACCGCTTTTCAAATTGATGGTCGAAAAGAAGGCGTCCGATCTTTTTTTCGCGCCGTTTGCCCCGGCCAAGATCAAGATTGACGGCAAAATCATGCCGGTCAACAAGCTAGAGATGACACCCAAAATGGTGAAGCAGGCAGCCATCGAACTGATGGACGAGGATCTGCTGGACGCGTTCACGCGCGAGCTGGAAGTCGACTTTGCGATATCGGAGCCGGGTCTTGGACGTTTCCGTGTTAACGTTTTCCACCAGCGCGGCAATGTCGCGATGGTGCTGCGATATATCACCGCTGAAATGCCATCGCTCGACGAGCTCGGCATGCCGGAGCAGCTCAAAGAGTTGGTGATGCTGAAGCGCGGGCTGGTGCTGATGGTGGGAGCCAGCGGCAACGGCAAATCGACGACGTTGGCGGCAATGATCAATTATCGAAATGAGAAAACGTCGTCACATATCATCACGATCGAAGATCCGATCGAATTCCTCCACCCCAACAAGCAGTCGATCGTCAATCAGCGCGAGGTCGGTCTGGACACAAAATCGTACGGGCGGGCGCTGAAAAGCGCCATGCGCGCAGCACCCGACGTCATTCAGATCGGCGAGATCCGCGATCGCGAATCCATGCAGGCAGCGATAGATATGGCGGGTACCGGTCACCTCGTTCTTGCGACCCTGCACTCCAACAACGCACCTGAGACGCTGGACCGCATCATCAACATGTTCCCGCAGCAACAACACGCACAGGTGTTCATGGATCTGGGGCATTATCTGCGCGCCGTGATATCACAGCGTCTTGTCCGTGCGCGCGACGGCAAGCGTGTTGCGGCGGTCGAACTCATGCTCAATACACCGCACATCAAGGACCTTATCCTCAAGGGCGATATTTCGGAGGTCAAGGAAGCGTTGAAGGACAGCGGTGAGAAGGGCGTGCAAAACTACGACGACGCGCTGCTCAATCTTTACAAGACCGGCGCCATTACGCTCGAAGAGGCAATGTCGAACGCGGATTCCCGTTCCAACCTTGAAGCAAAGGTGAATTTCGGCGGTTAAGCGCGGCCGGCCTTTATGTATGCGGCCGTAATTCCACGATCAGATATGACAGTGTCTTGTTATGTGGACAGATCGATCAGTTTTCGGGTGGGAAGACTGTCGCGGCATCGAATACGGGACCATCGACGCAAACCCGTTTCATCGCCGGGCCTTCGTCGGTCTGCACCAGCACCGTACAACCCGCGCAAGCGCCGACGGCACAGGCCATGTATTCCTCAAGTGAGACCTGACAGGGCAGCTTGAACTCGGTTGCGAGTGCGGCGACAGCCTGCAGCATCGGAGTCGGGCCACAAGAGAAGATCTCCGTCTGCGCCAGTTGCGGTGTTGACTGCGCTTCCAGGTAATTGCGTGCAAGGTCCGTGACCAGGCCGGCGAAGCAGCCGGCGAAGCCGCACAGGCTTGCCAGCCGCGCAGGGATTTTCCAATTCTCCAGCAGCACCAGGGTGCTGTCGATGTCGTTCGGCAACCAGTCGATTGGCAGGACAGACCGGGCACTGTTGAATGGAAACGGCAACTCCGATCCCATCAGGACCATGGGATGCCAGTCCGACGCAGCGCGACGCAAATGTTCGGCCAGGAAGATCAGCGGCGGAATACCCACGCCGCCACCAATTAAAAGTGTTCGCGGACGTTCTGCATGCGGCTCGAATCCTTTGCCGATAGGACCAAGCAGGCTCACTGATTCACCAGGCTTGCGCTTCCCCAGCGAGCGCAGCCCTTCGCCGACGATCTTGAATAGAATCTCGATCCAGCCTTCTTCGCCGCTGGCGCGCATGATTGACAGTGGGCGCCGCATCGGCAACGCGTCATCACAGCGAACGTGCACGAAACTGCCGGCAGTCGCGTCGCGGGCACATTTTGGCGCCATCAGGCGCAGCACAAATTGCTGTCCGGGAAACTCGTGGACCTCGGTCAGTACTGCATCTTCAACGAATATTGTGCCGCGGTTTGCCTGGGCAGGGGATGTCGCTACTACGGCTTCAGTCACCGCGACTCCAGCGTCTTGACGACCGCAGACAAAACGGCCATGCGCACAGCGACGCCGTTCGTTACCTGTTTCGTGATCACGGAACGGGAGCTGTCGGCCAGGCTGGATTCGATTTCGATGCCACGGTTCATCGGGCCGGGATGCATGACGATCGCATCCGGCGCCGCAAGCTTCATACGTTCGTGGCTGATGCCGTAATTCGAAAAGTACTCATCGATGCCGGGAACGCCGTCTATATTGCCGATGCGTTCGCGCTGAATTCGCAATGCCATGACCACGTCGGCGCCGCGAAGTCCATCGGCCAGCTTGTGCAAAATCGCCGCGCCGGGAAATTCCTCCGCTGCCGGCGCCAGCGCCCGCGGGGAAACGAGCCGCAGTTCTCCGACACCCATAGTCATCAGTCCCTCAGCGGCGGACCGGGCAACTCGCGAGTGGGCGATGTCGCCGACGATGACAACTGTCAGCTCGGCAAAGTTGCTTTTGTGTTGGCGGATAGTGAGCAGATCCAGCAAGCCCTGCGTCGGATGCGAGACGTCGGCTTCTCCTGCATTGAGGATGCTGACGTAATCCTTGACGTTGCGCGCGATGTAAGCCGGTACGCCCGCGCTGGCGTCACGCACCACCATAATGTCTATCTGCATCGCCTGCAGCGTATATATAGTGTCGAGAATGCTCTCACCTTTCCTGCGCGATGAGGTATTGACGTCGAGGTTGAGCACGTCCGCGCCCAGCCTCCGGGCGGCCAGGTCGAAGGATGCGCGGGTGCGGGTGCTCGGTTCGAAAAACAGGTTGCCGACAGTCCGGCCCTGCAATGCGTCGCTGCGGATGACGGCTTCGCCGGGTTTGCTGAGAAATGCTTCAGACTGATCGAGCAATGTCGTCAACCGACTCCGGGAAAGACCGCGTAAGGTCAGGAGATGACGCAACTGACCGCTGGCGCTGAGCTGCGGGGCCGTGTCGTCGCCGAATCGGTGATTTTCGAAGAGTTCTGTAACGGACATCGGGGCCGAATTCTACTCCGATTGACGGGCGGCTGATTAACTATTTTTTTGCAGCCAGCGTTCCGCGATCAAAACGGCCGCGGCGCTGTCGATCATTTCCTTTTTGATGCGGCCGCGGATGCCGAGCACGCGCTCTTGCATCAGCATTTCTTCTGCCTCGATTGAGGTGAATCGTTCGTCGACCGTTTCGATCGGTAGCTCGTAGCGACCCAGCGCGTCTGCGAACAAACTCGCCTGCTTACCGATGTCGGAGGGCGAGCCATCACTGCGCGATGGCATGCCGACGATGAGCCTTGCCGGACGCCATTCGCGGACGATCTTGGCAATCGCATTCCAGTCCGGCCCGGCATCGCTGTTGCCGGCAATACCCAGCGGATTGGCGGAGCCGGTGACCTGCTGGCCAACTGCAATGCCAATGCGACGCAGTCCGAAATCGAAGGCGACAACAGTCTCAGGCGTGCCCGGCATGCGGTGATACACGGCTGATATCGATACCCAGCGTATCGGCAGCAGATGACCAACGATCCGCAAACGGCACATCAAAAATGATTGCTTCGCTTGCCGGTACATTCAGCCAGGTATTGCTCAGCATTTCGGCTTCGAGTTGGCCGGGCTCCCAGCCCGCGTAGCCAAGTGCCACCAGTGATTTCTCCGGACCGGTCCCGGCGGCAATCGCGTCGATGATGTCGCGAGACAGTGTGAGCTGGATGTCGGGCGAGACCGCAACCGAGCTTTCGTAACTGTCGCTGGAATTGTGTAACACGAATCCACGTTCACGTGCTACCGGGCCACCGTCGAGCACCGGGCTGTTCGCAATTTTCGCATCGGCATCCGGCAGATCCAGTTTCTCGAGCAGCCCCCCCAGGTTCATGTTCATCGGGCGATTGATCACGATCCCGAGCGCGCCTTCAGTATTATGTTCACAGACCAGGGTGACTGTGCTGTTGAAATTCGGATCCGCCATTCCGGGCATGGCGATCAACAGCTGGTTATTGAGCGAACGGTCGAGTTCCATACCTCAAGTATCGGCCTTGTTGTGGCCGCAAACAACTGCAAATGGAATGAGACGGGTTCTGATCAGTTGGTGCTGGCGGTGGTTGCTGCGCCGGTCTCACGGAATTGCCATTTGTAAGCGAATTTTAGCTGGTCGTAATCGACCCGGATGGCCTCGGGGAACGGATCGAACGGCGCGGCCCGCCGCAGGATATTCAATGCCGCCTGATCAAGAATTCTGGATCCGGAAGACCGTCGCACAACCACGGTATCGAGTTGACCCGAAGCGTTGATGGTCACTTCCAGCGTAGGGCTTCCAGTGAGGCCCTGCACAAGGCCCTTCTCGGGAAAATATTTGACGCCGATCATTTCGATCTTGCGCTTCCAGCGATCGAGATAGCCGGCGATGTTCGATTCCCGGGTATCGACGCTGGTTACGAGCTGGCGCGGGTTGTCATCGCGAATTCGCAGGTTGGACTCGGCGTCGCGCGGCAATGGCAGTGTCGTTTCGACGCCGGACTCGAGTGCGATCGCCGTTGCCTCGTCGGGCTGTGGTTCCTCGCGCGGGCTGTCAGCCACCTGCAATGCCTGTTCGCTAAGTGTACGCAGGACCTGATCGGCTGATTCGTGCTGTGTCGTTGATTCCAGCAGCGCATTGCCCTCGGGGGAACCGACGTTATCGATCGGCATATCGCTGCGCGGCGGGGCGCTCGGGCGCGCCGGGTCCAGCGTATTTCCGGCGCCCTGCTGGCTCGCCTGGGCAAGATACTGGGCTTCCTCCGGCGTCTCGATGATGTTTTCAGGATCTGCAACGATAGTGACTTCCAGCGAAATCGACTCGGAAAATTCGTCGCCGAGAACAGCATTGAAAGTCACCCCGATAATCAGGATGCCGTGGATCAGCGCGGCCAGGAACAGCATCGGCGGCAAGCGGTCCGCGACTGGCGCGGATTCGAGCTGCAGCTGATCGATCGGCACATCCGGCAAATCGTTGCCCGGTGCCGCCGAAGCCCCGCTATCATCAGTGTTTGGTGTTAACTCAGCCATATCCAAAGCAGGCGTGGTGTGAAAACCCTGATTGCCGAATGATCACACCATATTGCAACAATTTTCTACAAAATACTGATGTCAATCAGCCTGTTAATTCAATTTTTCCACCGTAGGCGCAGGAATCGACCTGACTTATTGATCCCCGCAAGCTTTACTCCGGCCTGTTGCTCCAGTTTACGCGCTTCCGCATGGCTGCAGTGAGACGCACGTCACCGGCCGTACTGATCAGCAATGCCTGCTCGATATGCAGCAGCCTGCAGACTTCATCGAACTCCGTTGCACCGGCCACTACCAGTGCGGTTGCCGCCGCATCGGCCAGCAGCGGGTCGCGATCTACCACCGTCACCGAACTGGTGTGGCTCACCGGGCGTCCATTGCGCGGATCGAGGATATGTTGGTATTTGTGCCCATTATGTTCAAAGAAACGTTCGTAGTCGCCGGACGTGAGAACCGCTTCGCCGTCCGCGACCTCGAGCCAGCCGAGCGTGCCGTCCGAGGTCGGCGAACGGATGCCAATCCTTGCCGCACGGTTACCGACCTCGCCCAGCACGATCAGGTCGCCACCCAGGTCGATAATCGCGTTAGCGACACCATTTTCGCGCAGGATGCTCACGGACAGCTTGAGAATTGCGCCTTTGGCGATGCCACCGAGGTCCAGAATGATGTCACTCGAGTTGCTTGACAGTTCGTTTCCCTCCCAGTGCAGGTGCTGCGTCGTCATGCGCGACAGGTCGTACTCTGCGAGCAGCGCTGCGTCCGGTGGTGACGCAGGCATCATGGTGGCGTCATGGAATCCCCACAATGCCGTCAAGGCACCGATCGCCGGGTTGAACCGCCCGGTGGATGCGGCTTCCAGCTGTGATGCGCGCCGAATGAGTTCGGCGAGATCGGCGCTGACTGCAATCGGACGTTGATCGGCAATCGCCTGATTCAGCCGGCGTAACTCCCCTGGTGGTGCGTTGCCGGGCTTGGGCCACGGATACCAGTCCGCATCGATACGCATGAAGTCGGCTTGCAAGGCGTTGCTTGCGGCGTGCGCAGTTGCCGAACTCGTGTCAAATATACTGATGCTGACCAGTGTGCCAAATGCGTGCAGCTGCAACTTGTGTGTACGGTCTGCAGGTGCGCACGCTACACACAGGCCGGCGAGCCACAAGAACGAGGCAATCGTGCGGTGGAATCGCTTAGGACAGTTTGTGCTCGATCGCGTCAAACAGGGTTCCGGCAATATTGAGATTGAATAGCTCATCCAGTTCGCGGATGCCGGTTGGACTCGTAACATTGATTTCCGTCAGGTAATCACCGATTACATCGATGCCGGCAAAAATAACGCCGCGCTCTCTGAGTACCGGCCCGACCTGCGAGCAAATCCAGCGGTCGCGCTCGCTCAGCTCGCGGCCTTCGCCGATAGCTCCCATGACCAGGTTGCCGCGATTGTCGTCCGCAGGCGGTATGCGCGCCAGCGCAAACGGAATCGGCTCTCCATCGATCAGCAGAATTCTCTTGTCTCCGGCACGGATAGCCGGAATGAACACCTGTGCCATCGCGAAGCGGTGGCCGTGGTCGGTGAGGGTTTCAATGATTACGTTCGCATTATTGTCACCGTCAGCGACCACGAAAACGGATCTGCCACCCATCCCTTCCAATGGCTTGACGACTATTTTGCCGTGTTCTTTAAGGAACTGTTTCATCTCGGCCATGGAACGTGTTACCAGTGTCAGTGGCGCACAATCCGCGAACCAGGCCGTGTAGGCCTTTTCGTTCATATCCCGCAGGCTTTGCGGGCGGTTTACGACCAGCGCACCGGCTTCCTCGGCCCGCTCCAGTATGTAACTGCTGTAGATATATTCCATGTCAAACGGCGGGTCCTTGCGCATCAGGATCAGGTCCAGATCGCCGAGGCCTGTTTCCTGCGTCGCGGCAAGTTCAAACCAGTCCGCCGGATCGTCGCGTAGCGACAAAACGCGGGTTGTGGCACGCGCCTCACCCGCAATCAGCTTCAGATTGTCCTGCAGCATGTAATGGATCTCGGCGTTGCGCGCCTGCGCCTCGAGCAGCATCGCGAAAGAGCTGTCTTTCTTAGGTTTGATACTGTCAATCGGGTCCATTACGACACCGACACGCATTTTTCGGCCTGACATTTGGCTTTCCTGATGAATTCTGAAGTCTGGCGCTGCAGCAGGGCTGCGACGTGCTTAACTATACAGATGTGCGGGGCCGGTCAGTACCGGAGGCGGGATGAAAATCGCTTCTTATTGCGCATTTTTTGAGCAATTTTTCGGCTTGCCCGCAGCAAATCGGGCGGCTGACTCTAAGTGCATAATCTGCCTGAGATTGCGGCACGTGGCGCAGGTCGTGGCGGCTCTTATGTCAATATGGTACAAGTCGCTTTTCCGGTAAAAGTTCGGTGTTCGAATAGGCATATGCCGGAAATAACAAAGTGCGGCAGCGAACTTCTCCAGGTTCGCATTTGGGCGAGGAATTCCGGTGTCAAACAGTGCATCTCGAAGTCTGAACGGACTTAAGATATTGGTCGTGGACGATAGTAAAACCATACGCCGTACGGCGGAAACACTGCTGTCGAAAGAGGGCTGCCAGGTGTTTACGGCGATCGACGGATTTGATGCTCTGTCAAAGATTTCCGATCACCAGCCGGACCTGATTTTCGTGGATATCATGATGCCGCGCCTCGACGGATATCAGACCTGCTCCCTGATCAAGCACAATAAGGTGTTCCGCGACACGCCGGTCATCATGTTGTCCAGCAAGGATGGCCTGTTCGACCGTGCGCGCGGCCGCATCGTTGGTTCGGAGCAGTACCTGACCAAACCGTTCACCAAAGACGAACTGCTGGGCGCAATCTCCAGCCAGATCAACTAGACGACTGACCGAGAGGACCCGGGGGAAACTTCAATGGCAACGATCCTGATCATCGACGATTCGCCGACCGAGCTGCATCTGTTTCAGAATATGCTGGAGAAAGGCGGCTTCGCCACGCTGGTCGCCGATAGTGGCGAGGATGGTATTCGCCAGGCGCAGTCGTCCCGGCCGGACTGCATCCTGATGGACGTGGTGATGCCGGGCATGAACGGATTCCAGGCGACCCGAAAACTGACCCATGATCCCAAGACATCGGCGATCCCGGTCATCATGATCACCACAAAGGACCAGGAAACGGACAGGATCTGGGGTATGCGTCAGGGTGCTGTGGACTACCTGGTGAAGCCGATTACCGGTAAACAACTGGTGGCGAAGATTAACGCG